>Ga0307515_10005471_pt1 | contig 25706 bp, 12 predicted proteins | sample 17_EM_MG_FD_194513 | JGI IMG/M metagenome (GOLD analysis project Ga0307515, IMG submission 194513) | Populus trichocarpa ectomycorrhiza microbial communities from riparian zone in the Pacific Northwest, United States - 17_EM | ecosystem: Host-associated > Plants > Roots > Unclassified | place... | reverse complement strand
AGAAAATTTTGTGTAAAAAAATAATAATAAAAAAACAACAAAAATAGAAAAAAAAATCGGGGGAAAAAAACCAAAAAATAAAATCGATAAATAATTTTGAAAAAATCATAAAACAATTATGTGGGGAAACACTGTAGTAATTCACGGTGTTTTAAAAAAAATAATTATAAAGCTAAATTCTTAAGCAGCTCAATATTAAAAAATAAAATCGACAAAAATATTTTTATAAAAAAATAAAAAAAATTGAAAAAAAAAAACCCAAAAAACAATAAAAAAAGTATTATAATAATCCACAGTAACATGTGAGAAAAGATACACCCCCACACGTTTTAAAATATTACTTAATTTATGAAAAAAAAAGAAAAAAAAATAGGAAAAAAACCAAAAAAAAAGAAGAGGAAAGCACTGTATTACTTTAGCTTCCCCACACCTGTTTTAGAGTATTGCTTAATACTAAAGAAATCGGACATGCCAGCAAGTCTACAATCAAGCAAATACAAAGATGCATATTTGATAAGAAAAATGGAAAAAAAAAGGAAAGATCAGGAGATAGATCAAACAGACTGAAATCTATAGGGCATAGTCCAACTAAAAACAGAATAAAATCTCAAACGTTTGATTACAATACATTTTACATCATCGTTTCCTGTCAAAAATCAAATTTTATCAAACAAAAAACTCAGCCCCCATTGTGATTGGGCAAAATTTATTTACTTTTTATTTAAAATTATTGTTTCTTATATATTTCATTTTTTGATATATTGATATTAAAAATAAATATTAAAATATTAAAAAATATTTTAACATATTAAAAAATATTTTAAAAATAATTATTACTGCACTCCAAAATATCACATGAATAATAAAGAGTGATTTATAAATTTCTATGCCATCAAAACTAATTATTGGTCTTTTTATAATAAAATATTTGAAAAAGTCTCCTGACGAGCTTTAACCATCCTCAACTTGTAGTTTTTTTTTGTTTCAAAGATTCCCCGCCTCCTTTATATTAAAAAAAACATTTAATTGACAAATTGATTAAATCTAAGAATATAAGATTTAAAATATATAAATAATTGTAAAATCCTTAAACAAATAATAAAATACCATCCGAGATGTATGTACTCTGATTAAAAAAACTTCCCATACGGCTTATACATGCATCCCTGCTCTCGTTTCTTCACCTCTCTCCGTAGCAGAAAGAAAGGAAAACATCCCAGGAAACCCTCCCCTCTCCAAAATTCCTCTCTCTATATAGAACAGGTTATCAGGGTTTCTGTCTCTCAAATTCTCTCAATCATAAGAAAAAAAACTCTAACCTGATTTCTCTCGCCATTGTTTTCAATCCCCGTCTGGTACGCCCCTCTCAATATTTAGGGTTTACTAACCGGCTTTGTTTTTGTTGATTTTTTGTTATGCATTGAATGATTTTACCGATTCTGACAAGCAATATTGGTTGTGATTGGAGTATTTGTTTTCCAGTCGAGCTTTTCATCTTAGGTTTCCATTTTTAGAGTCTTGATTTGATTTAGAGTTTGTTTGTTTCTTTAGTATTACTGTTTAATTCCAATCCCAGGTTTTATGTTCTTGCGTTTTGATCGATTCTTTTTTGCGGATTTTTCATTATTTTATGGTTCTGGATGGCTTATGGCTATGAACCATTGTTAATATTTTTGTGTTTTGATTTAATAATATCTTGGGGTTTTTATTTTTTGATTGTTTGTTTGTTTTGTTTTGTTCAGCACTGCTAAACTGCACACACCTTTTTCTGTAAGTACTGGTTTGGACTTGGATTGATGTTTTTGTTCTGCAAAAAGGATTGAAAAGATCGGCATTATGATGAGCGGGGTCGAGTCTTTCACTTTTTAATTCGTGGGTGAGGGTTTTGATAATCTTCTTTATGTTTTAACAGAAGATTCATTATGAGTAAGGATCGCAAGACTACCGAACTTGAGGAGGGATGGGAATATATGCAGAATGGGATCTCAAAGCTGAAGGGGATCCTGGATGGATCACTAGAGCAATTCAGCTCTGAAGAATATATGATGCTTTACACGTATATTTCCTTTTCTTTTTTATTAACGTTGTTTTGATGAAATGGTTAGAAGATTCTTGCAAATGTTCTAATCTTTCTTTATTGTCAACACTTCAGAACTATCTACAATATGTGTACTCAGAAGCCACCAAATGACTATTCTCAACAGCTTTATGACAAGTATAAGGAAGCTTTTCAAGTATATATTAACTCCACGGTGAGGAGGATTGGCATCTGTTTTTTTCTCTTCAATTTGCTGTTTGATCCATATTTATCAGTTATCTTCTTGCAAGTACAACTGCTTTCCTCAAGACATTGTTATTGCCAATGTCTGCATTGTATGATCCGCTGGATAAGGTCTTTTCTTTCCATTTACAATGCAAAAAAGTAAAGCTACAAAACAATGATGTCTGCTGATGTTAGTTCTAAATCAACAGCTGTTTGGTGCAGCGTACAATGAGTTATTTTGTTATGCCATGTTGCATCTATCACTGCAATATAAAAATCTCTTCAGTTCAATGATCTTGTAAATTGAGGGTGGGGTATGGGTGGTTTGTTCTTGCAGTGTATCCCTGGGTTTTAGTTTTATTTATTAAAGAAGTTTCAGCAGTATCGTTTTATCAATGACCAGTTTGTTTTGCTTATCCTAATGAATAATTCAACTTTTTGGCCTTTTTTACTGTTTAACATTCATAGTTCTGTTTTCCTTGTCAGGTATTACCATCAATAAGGGAGAAACATGATGAGTTTATGCTGAGGGAGCTTGTAAAAAGATGGGTTAATCATAAAATTATGGTTAGGTGGTTGTCACGCTTCTTCAATTATCTTGACCGTTACTTCATTGCTCGGAGGTCACTTCCACCACTTAATGAAGTTGGACTGACTTGCTTCCGTGATCTGGTTTGCTAATTCCTTTGACTGCTTCATTTTCTCTAACCATCATTTGGATTACTCATTTTCCCGTTTCAGAGATTATTTAAATGATTCTGTTATCAATTTTCATTTTTTCAGGTTTATCAGGAAGTGCATAGTCAAGCCAAGGATGCTGTGCTTGATGTGGTAAGCTACTTGAACTTTTTTGCTTCTTTAGGCAGTGAGATTCAATTCCTCTTTCTAATAACAAAGTTGAAATTATTGTATGTTGGCCAGATTGGTAAAGAACGTGATGGGGAACAGATAGACAGAGCACTGCTAAAGAATGTTTTAGATATATATGTTGAGATTGGAATGTCACAAATGGATCATTATGCAGATGATTTTGAAGCACACATGCTTCAAGGTACTGGTGCTTACTATTCTGTTAAAGCAGCAAACTGGATTCGAGAGGATTCTTGTCCAGATTACATGATAAAGGCAAGAACTTATTTGCATGGGTCTTTCTAGTTGTTTTATGATTAACATTTTTTATCCTAAACACTGTTTGTGGACATGCAGGCTGAGGAATGCTTGAAGAGAGAGAGAGATAGAGTTTCTCACTACTTGCATTCAAGCAGTGAGATAAAATTAGTAGAGGTTAGTTGGCTACATATCACATGCACAGGATTATTGGTTTCTTCCTTTTCTGTGCTGGAAAATATGTATTTGCTCATTTATCATACCTGTTTTCACATATACCATGTGTTATGCAAATACATATCTTTGTTTTGATTACATGTTGTGTCTCTGCCTAATGGTAATCAGCTAACTAAACTTTTTTAAGGAAGCTATAATTTTTTTTTTTATCTCATCTTGTTCCCTGTCCCTGTATTTGCTGTTTAGCGCACTTGGGGAGGACAAGGAATCTTGCTATTATTCCTTTTACTTGGATGCCATGACCTTACTGTGTTGGTTTTTTTTTTTTTATAATGAATAGATTGTAGACTAATAAATAGCGACATGTTATGTAGAAAGTGCAACATGAGTTATTGGTGGTCAATGCAAATCAACTGCTAGAGAAGGAACATTCTGGAGTTCGTGCATTGCTCAGAGATGACAAGGTAAATGGTGGTTTGGCGTTGCTTCAAGTCCTGATTCTTAGTGGTCATTGTGTCATATACTGCAAATAATAATATATTCTCGGTTACACCTTGTCAGGTGGAAGATCTATCCAGGATGTTTAGGCTTTATCATAAGGTTACCCGTGGCTTGGAACCTGTTTCTAATGTATTCAAGCAGGTTGGTTGACATCCTCTGTTTTTGCTATTTTGCTACCAAAAGAGCCCTTTTATCATGTTTTTTTTTTTATTACTGATCCTTCCCACAATTCTCAACAACCTACCCTCTTTTTGTGCTTTGGATAGCATATTACTGCTGAAGGAACAGCCTTGATCCAGCAGGCAGAAGACGCTGCGAGTAGCCAGGTTTGTTGCCGTGATTTTATTCTTTGCACTGCTTGATCTAAATTGGCATTTTAGCATCATTTTAGCTGCTTGCTACATGTGTTAAAATTATATTATGTGCGGTCACCAAGAGTTTTTGCATTTTTCATGTAATTTTGACCATTCTTATCAGCATTATAGTAGCTGGGGGAGGACAACACTAGTCTTGTAGTTATAATATTGTGTCTTTTACATTTAGAGCTGGTGCTCTTGAGGTTGTAATGCCGACTCCATATTTCCACAGCTATTTTTTAATAATGCAACTTCAGATTCAATATATATATATATATATATATATATATATATAGAAATAAGTTAGATGTATCTTTTTTTCAATTGTTAATTGTGGTGCTAAAGGTGGTTTTGTGCTTCCACAGGCTGCAAATGGTGGTGTTCAGGAACAAGTAAATCTTTTGCCTTCTATGTTTTAGATACCTATTGATAATTGGGAAGGTCAAATAATTGACTTGATGGATTGATTTCAGGTTCTCATTCGAAAGATAATTGAGCTGCATGATAAATACATGACTTATGTGACTGCTTGTTTTCAAAACCACACGTTGTTTCACAAGGTTGGTGGCAGACAACATATTCCGGCTCTTCAAGTTTTGTTTTGTCATTTTGTCTGACATGTTTGTCCTCCTTTTTGGGTTGTTAAATAGGCCATGAAAGAGGCTTTTGAGATCTTTTGCAATAAAACAGTTGCTGGGAGCTCAAGTGCTGAACTACTGGCAACCTTTTGTGACACTATCCTCCGAAAGGGTGGAAGTGAGAAACTAAGTGACGAAGCCATTGAAGAAACACTGGAGAAGGTGACCTTGCAAAGGATTTTAATTAATTTGTAAATCATTATAATGTAGTCTGATGGATTTTTCGGGGTGATATATTGAGACCTATTACTGATTATGGCTTTGAATTGTGGTGGATTTCTGTAGGTGGTTAAGCTGCTTGCATTTATTAGTGACAAGGACCTTTTTGCTGAATTTTATAGGTAGGACTGATCTCTGCCTTTCATTTCATATGTTTGTTGTTTGTACCGTTTCTTATTTAGTCATTAGTATACTTGATTTATATTCTTTTTTTTGTCTTTTTCCAGGAAAAAACTTGCCCGTCGACTTCTTTTTGATCGGAGTGCTAACGATGAACATGAAAGGAGTATACTGTCAAAATTGAAGCAGCAATGTGGTGGACAATTTACCTCAAAGATGGAAGGAATGGTGAGCTGGGGGCACTGGTATAATGTTTGTCAATGTGTCCATGTAACTGTGGTGATAAATTGTCTCTTTTGTGTTTCTTTTCCAGGTCACAGATTTGCAATTGGCCAAGGAACATCAGTCCAGCTTTGATGAGTATCTTGCCAATAACCCATCCACACGTCCGGGGATTGATTTGCAAGTAAATGTTCTCACAACTGGGTACTGGCCAACGTATAAATCCTCTGATATCAACCTACCTGCAGAAATGGTAAGGATTTACGTTTTCATATTAGACAGTAGGGTTTTTTCTGTATTTGTGATGTAATGGTAATCTGGCAGAAAATCAAAAACAGAATTTCTTTTCCTTTTTCTTCAAAATGAACATTTTGGAACCTTTTGTTTCAGGCTAGGGGAGTGGAAGTTTTCAAGGAGTTCTATGACCTGAAGAGCAAGCACAGAAAACTAACATGGATTTACTCTTTGGGATCTTGCCACATTAATGCCAAGTTTGACCAAAAAACTATTGAGCTGGTTGTGACGACCTACCAGGTACGGTATCAAACCTACCTTTGTAGGATAGTGGAGGGATGATTTGCATATATTTTTCCATCATTATTGGATTGAGATGTTTGGTTCTGATTATTTGATTCCTGTCTATCTTCTACAGGCTTGTCTCCTGATGCTTTTTAATACTTCAGACAAACTCAGTTACTCAGAGATTATGACCCAGTCAAACTTGAGTGATGATGACTTGCCTAGATTGCTTCATTCCCTGTCATGTGGCAAGTATAAAATCCTTAGCAAGGAGCCAAACACAAAGACTGTTAACCAAAATGATTACTTTGAGTTCAATCACAAGTTCAATGATAGGATGAGGAGGATCAAGGTCTGATATTCTCTTGACACTCTCTACTGTCAATTATATTTTGATGTTTTACTACGTCATTGACACTATTGCCCTCTCACATTTGGGGTTGGGGTTTATACTCTGGATATTAAATACTTGAAATGGTGCAACTTAGGTTCCTCTTCCACTTGTTGATGAAAGAAAGAAGGTTGTTGAAGATGTCGACAAAGACAGACGGTATGCTATTGATGCTGCAATTGTGCGCATCATGAAGAGTCGGAAAGTGTTGGGTCATCAACAGCTTGTCTTGGAGTGTGTTGAGCAGTTGAATCTCATGTTCAAGGTATGGCATACACTTCCCTTCAAATTTATCAGACAAAGTTTAGAGAAACTGACAAATATAATGGGAGGATCTGGGGCCTGTGTTTAATTTTATGACTCGTATCAAGATTAGAAAATGCTATAGCCCTGTCGGTCCAGTGAGGGGATTGCTTTCAAGAAAATCTTACTTTCTGGTTCTTAGATAGAGTGGATGCTCTTATGAATTAATAGAACCCTGACATTTGCAAGCATGATACCTGTAGATAGAACATGAGTTTTTCTACTCTGCTATGATACTTCTTTCTGAATATGCGTAGTTAGCCTTTTTTGAAAAATCCACCTAAATCTCACCGGGTAAGGATTAGGAGGCTAGTAGCATTGCTGCTGTCAATAAAAAGATATCGAGGGGTATCCTCAATATTGGAAGACCTTTTCTTTTATGTAATCTACATATCCTTGTATGATAACCGATGGATTGTAATATGCAGCCTGACATTAAAGCTATCAAGAAGCGGATAGAAGATCTGATCTCCCGAGATTATTTAGAAAGAGACAAGGAAAACCCAAACATGTTTAAGTACCTGGCTTGATTTTTGCTTAAAAGGAGCTGAAAGGGAGTATACAGTTGCAGTTATTCAGATTAATCAATGTAAATGGCGTAGTTGCAATTGCCTTTAGTCATTACACAAAAAATGAGAATACAGGGTCAGGATTGTTGTACATTTTCTCCTCAATGCAGCCAGCTTTCTGCAGTGGTCTCATCTAACCCGCAGTTACTGAAGATCAATAGTAGGAAATATAACTTCTTATTGGCACAAGCTTGTTTGATGCCATATGCAATGTTGCCTTGCTATTACTACATTATCTCGTTGAAATATGGTAATTGCCCCATTTCGCTTTGATTTGCTATGTTGCACTATGGCACTGAAAAAAATTAGATCTTACTCTACGGAGAATGCATCCTTTAGGAAAGCCTGTTATGATGATTGAAACTGCAATATGGTTTTCACAAGTGCATTAATTTTTTGAACGCGTAAAGGTGTTGCTGGTCCTGGATTTCGATTCAATTGTTTGTGCGTGTGTACAGGTTATGCTGTCAGGCATGTTGTATCATCCGATGGTGTAACCCTAGGCGGAGTTGCAATAATTCTCAAAATCGGGAGTCTTATGGAGGCTGAGATTCCGTGCTCTGTTTCTCTTTTCCGTAACGGCCGCCCTTTCTAGAACAGAAGTGCCAGATGTGGTAGTTGGCCCCTCCCCGAATACACTCCTCTTTATTTCTTGGTTATATATCGACCGCAAACAGTCTTTTTAGGTTTCCCTCAAAATTTGACGTGGCTTCTCTTCTTTCTGGTCCAGCCTTGTATATAATTTGTATTGAGCTAATTGACCTCATCTGAGTAAAATTGATCTGAGTTCCATGCGAGTACCCGCCCCTCCCTCGTGGGAACTGCATTTTTATGAGACGATTAGGTAACCATCAATCCGTTCTTAAAATGGTTAATTGTCGTCTCTTCTAAAGGTATGCGTGAAACTTTTTCAGGTTTCGTCAATGCTTGCTCGTATTTGTTTTTCTTTTTGGAGGGGGAAATTAGAGGGATGGCGGTACAGTTGCAGGCCTGCCCCGGAACGAAACTGGCATTTAGTGTCGGTGATAGAGAAAAAAGGCTTGTAAATAATTTTAGCATGGGAAAACAAGAGAATTTATAGCAGTCCAAAATAGTCTTATGTTATTTTTTCGACTGGCTAGTCCCAGAGTACAACGTTGGTAACCGCACACAGACACCTTCCAAGCACTACGTATTTTTCAAAATTGACGCACCTCTACATGAATATACCTATATCTTCTTCCTCGCCCAGATCCGCTTTGAGTGAGCCTTTTTTTAAGAATGTCAAAGCACTAAAAGACGATTGATGCCATTCAAACTGATAGATGCCATTAGAGCTGCTGGAGCTCATCCAAGTCGGGTCTTGTTGGATATTCAAAACCTCGAAGCACTGGCATGCATTCCAAATCCTCTTCTGAATAAGCAGGGATGAACCAGCATCTCTTATCCACCCCAAACACCTGGCATAGAAAACAATAACTCGCCATTATGATCAGCTTTTCTCCTCTACATATCAAGTAGCGTGACAAATCATAGCAAACATGATCTGAATACCAAGAGTCTATTCAGGGACAGACACAAATAACTCTTAGTTTCTCAACTGTGATCATATGGTATGGAAAGCCAGTAATGAGGAAGCTTTAGAACCGTGTAAAGCATAGAACCATCCAAGTTTGAATCTTACATTAGTGCAACCTGCTTCTATGTGCAGTTTGACATGCAAGTGCCATCAGCTTGGGAAATGTCAATGTCATCCCAATTGCAATAAACAGATACTAATCTAATAATTTCCCGAGTGAAAGGTGACCTCAACAAAATAAGAACACGGGCTGGGATGAATGTCAGTACATATGGGGACATGAACAAGCCGTTTTCCATTTAAGGAATCAAATCATCAATTATGATGGAGAGCGGAACTGATTATGAAAATGTGTAATGGGAACACAAAGTGTACACCACGTTGCGATCCAAACCTCAATTTCAAGGAACAGTATGGTCCTTGCAGGTTTGGAATTACTTCGTGAAAGTTCAAAAATATGCATGCAACTTGCGCAGGCTTTTTTCTGCTCTAGCAGTGCAAGTGCAGTGTAAAACCTCATTATACAATGAAATGGTTATAAATTGAAAGGTAAAAGAAATGATGAAGAAGCAAGCACACATACACAGTGATTAGATAAAGATTAATGGGAAGGACCGAAAAATAACCTGTTCAAAGTTTTTCCTTCGACCAAGGTCATAACGCCATTTAGGATTGGTTTTCTTCTCGAATGCCTGAAAGTAAGAAAATGAACTTTTAATTGCGGCACCAGATGAAAACCTCTGTAACATGTGAGGAAAGAAAAGAAGCAAACATAGCAAAAGGCATCACCTCAATGGTGGTGGTATTGCCTAACACCAACGATATGTGCATAACCAGGAAGCCCATAATACTCAATGCAAATGATAAGTTCAAAACTGAAATAATCAAATGATAAAAGTAAGAAAAAAAGAAAAGGACACAGACAAGAAATGAAAATGGACAAAACAGACAGATTTCCCTCCAACTTACCAAATGTGACAAAAGTGGCAACAAGGGTTCCCGGTGTTCCATTTATTACACCATCAGTGAAAAATGCTATAAACAGCCTCAATAAGGATAAAGTGACAAGAGTTGTCAAGAGAAACGTGTAAAACTGCATAAGAAATAAGCAACAAAAACTACATTGGGAGTTTGTTTCAGAGAGGAGGATATATTTATAGCATGATAAGATTAAAATTTTTAATAAAGAGAGGATGTAATAATTTATTAGCAATCAATGTATGTCGATATTCCACAATAGAGAAAACAGAGGAGGGGTTACAGGTGTGCACAAATGGCAAGAATGACCAGTGCTTTAGATGCATTTCAATGGCTATTTGCACCAGCCATCTGTAGATAATTTAGAGTACTTGCAAGAAACTATTAAAGAACACTATCTCAAGCATATGCCTCGCAGAACAGCAAAGGTATGAAATAGAGTCTTGAATTTGCAGTTATTTATGGAATAGAAAGTTATTTCCCCTGTTGGTGCTTGAAGTTGTGAGCCTTGCAACCCACAGAATGAAGGACAAAATGAAAAAAGAGAAACCGGAGTTCATTAATGGTGAGGACATCATATAATCAATGGTCAGAGAGAGAGAGAGAGAGAGAGAGGAAGTCAGGTAATTTATTTAGGAAGGTGAGGGAAGATGAAGCAGCAGCTTTTACATGGAATCAGAAGTATAAAACTATTATGACATAATAATGTGATTTGGAACAAGTAAGATTATTTATCCAGTAGCTTCTAATACAGCTTCCAAGAGCAACACACACCTTCCAGGTGCCACAAGAATTTTACATTTATCTGTACAAGCTCCATCTTTCACCATGCCAATGATCAATTTCTTTATAGTCAAGCAATCTTTCTCACAAACATTTTTGTGATACTTTAGGATGTACATGTATGCTGTGAAGATATAGGCATACGATTGATACCATCAAAAGCAATTGTATCTTATTGTAAGTTGAGTAAAAAGATTTGATGAGTCAAGACAATGTTATATGCATATAAAACATTTCTCAGATGTTAATTTATGTTTTATGCATATAGAAAGTTGATTTCAAAATTGTTAAACCATGAATTAGCTGTACACAATGATAATTCCATTCATTGAGATAAATAATATGCATTCCCACTCTGGAATATGCATCAATATACCCAAGTTTCTTATGATAGTTAACATACCAAGAAAAGAAGGAAATACTTGTAGTTCAATGCCCCAACACAATTCACGACCCATACGCAATGATGGTCCATTTTCAATATACACCTTCCACCTGAAACAATTAACAAATGAAGCTACCTTTAGTTGAGATTAAACAGCAGCTAGGCTTCTAGAAAAGAAAACCATGTAGACTCAAAGAAGAAAAACTCACAAACAGAACAGTGATGGCAACGGGGAGGTTTACACTGGTTGCATTTTCGACAGACTCGTAGTTGTGGATTAGCTGGCTCACCGAATGTAGCCGGTTGATTTAAACCTAAATCCGTGCCTTCATATCCTAATCCCACCAACGGATCAGCATCACCACTCTCCTCGTCTATTGATGGCCTCCAATTTGGTGGGACACCACCAGGATCAGTTAGAACAGTAGTGAAGTAGCTCCATAATAGCATCACCAGCTACATAACCAAATCCCACTAATAGAAATTCAGTATTATAGAGTTCTTTTTACAGTTATTGGACAAACTCATTTTTAGATAGAGGACCACTACTATGTTCACCGAATAAGTTCACCAACATTATCCCACCCACTTAGATTGGTAGCTGGCTTGGCAGCCATTCATTGTGCACGGATGTTATCCAGCATACATGGAAGCCTGTGGCAGCCTGCCACAACTCGGTGGATGGTTAAGTGAAGGTATTATGCTCATCAGTTTCCTTCCATATATGATGCTATACATGGGAGAGAAAGATAATTCTCCAAAGTCCCACAACTCAATAATCCAATACATCTCCTAAATTGTTCTCAATAGTAATAAGCCAGTTAACGACCATTAGCAAGCTGTTTGTTAAAAAAATACAGGAGATATTGAATTTAAGGTCAATTCCAATACATCTCCTGAATTGTTCTCAATAGTAATAAGCCAGTTAACGACCATTAGCAAGCTGTTTGTTAAAAAAATACAGGAGATATTGAATTTAAGGTCAATCCTACCCGATTGTATGGAAACTTGAGAAGATCAAGGAACCAACATGGAAGTCCTTTGTTCGGTCAGTAAGAACTAGAGGAAATTGAGTTCAGATATTACTTATTTCAGCAAAACGAATCAACATGAATTGCATACGAGCTAACCGAAATTGAATCTATAACAGCCAAAACCCAAATTGCATATAAACTGATATGAAAATGCTAGACATGTATTTGTGTGGCTGCTAAAAAGCTGTTTTCAGTCGCAATGGTAAATGTTGCTAGCTAACATTTAAAACCTGAAATAAATATCGCAATAAAGAATCCCACTTTGAAATCCATGTAAAGAATTCCTTCGTATATGATAAACATTCTTAACACCGGCTCAATCTATGCATTGGTTGCTTACAATCCAAAGCAGGGTTATCATTTCTAGTATTAGCCTAAGAATTCAGCCTTTGCATGCAATACAAACCACAACAACCATAAAACATCAACAGTGACAAAAAAACATCAAAACCTTTTAAAAAAATGAAAGGACAGTGGAACTTACCAAGGAATGGAACAAAACCAAGACAAGGAAAGCGACAAAAGAATCCAGGCCACCATGAAAAAGAGCTGGACCATAATTAGCTACAACAATAACATAATATGTAACCCCAATTATGCCAAGCACTAATACTATCATGATGGAACCAAGAGCACGCAGTGCTGTACAAAACTTGAACACGTTCCATGCCATTACCGACTTTCCTGATATCTGCATAATTTGACTTCAATTCAACCTGAAGATTCGACTTTATAGATCAAATAATGGAGATGGGATGTGATTGGGTTTTATAGTCTTTCAAAATCCAGATGAAGACTTGATTTTTGGTTTTCAGGAGTGCTAAAATTGAAATTTATGTTAGTCTGAAAATGGTGCTCCGTTTGATGTTGAAGGAAGAAGATGTAAGAGAGAGAAGAGAACATCTATGTGGACTATGGGCATAATTATCATTGTCGTTGTTAAAAATGAGAGCTGCCTTTGACAACGAGTTTCATTGGGCTTCAGTTTTAGGTTTTGGTACTCAAGACAACTTGTGAAGCAAGCAGCCTGTAAATGCTATTGGGATTTGCTTGCCGGTTGGGCTTTTCAAGACTTGTTTAAAAAGCAGACTTCAAACCTTAACAGATCGTTCTAGGAGTAAATTATATAATATATTCGTGCCTCCTAGTTTTGAAAACTAAGTTAAATAGTCCCTTTCTTTTTTAAAATAATTAGTTGTATTTTAAATCTATTTCCAATTTGATCCTTTTCTTCATGCTGTGGCCCTTCTTATCATGTTTTATTTTTAAGAAATAAAAAAAATAGAGCTTAAAAAATGGTTGAAGGATAAAATATTAAGGATTCTTGGTAGATATGTAAGAATTATTTGTGATGGTGGGGATAAATAATTTTTTAAAAATATATTAAAAATTAAATATATCAAATAAAGTTTAATGGTAGAATTCAATTATAATAAGTGACTATAAGAGAGGAAAAATCAATATTTAATTTTGAAATAAACATGTTAAAGTTTCAAAAAAATTCTTTTAACATTTATCCTTTTAATCCATAATCAAATACAACCTTAGATTGGATTTGGTTAAAAAAGAAAATGTCGGGCCAAGACAGTGAAAACAATATGGTACGAGATAAGATGTTCGTGACAAGACTAATTTGTATCTAGGGACAAGAAATAAATATTTAATTATATCTATATCTGATATTGAAGGTGAAAGTAGAATAGAATAAAAAAAACATATATTTTTATCTTGTCCTTGTTGTTGATGTTATCTTCAGAATGTGTTATAGGTATTTTTTATTATAATTTCTTTTATATGATGTTAAATTTTTAAATATCTCCCACACAATAGGAAAAAATATATTTCCCACCACATTTTGCATATTTTGTATTTTTAATATTTCTTCCTCAAAAGAATTATGCTAGTTTAAACTAAAAAATGATATATAATAACTCCTATATACATAAAATCACATAAAAGTAGATTAGTAGGAAATAGAATTCTTATGGTATATTGTATAACGTGTAAGAATAATAAAATTAAACATAATAAGTTTAAAATTATTTAAAAAAAACATAATTTAAGAAAAAAAATGTCTAAGAAAAAAAAGAAACTGGACAGTCCATGCAAGCCTGGGCCATGACCCGACTTGCTCGGGCCTTAAGCTACGCCCGCCCATTTTCTTTGAGAGAGAGAGAGAGAGGAGATGCCATCCAGGACCATTATGAGATTCTAATTAAAAGGAGGTGTTTCTACAAAGATAATTATTAATGCTGTAAGAAAAGGCATTTAAGGATGTTTGATGTGTTGATAAATTATTATTTTCTTATAAAAACAGAGAGAATACATAACTTATGATTAGTAATTAAAATCGAGTTAAAAAGAAATAAAAGTTATTTGAATGTTTCATATCTCACGAGACAGAAAGAGTCGGTGAGAAAGAATTAATGTTACAACTTACACCTTTCGTGGGGTAAAACTTTTTGTGCAGAAACATACCCTAAGAGTCAAATATAAAATGTTTCTTCAGCTTGGAATCGATGGGTGGATTTAGTGACCGTTTGTGCTTTGAGATTATTTTTTATTTTAAAAATATTAAATTAAAATTTTTTTAAATTTTTTTTTATGAGTTTATGGGTTAATATTAAAAATAAAAATTTATAAAAAAATATTATTTTAATTTATTTTTTTTCAAAAACATCTTACACTACATTATCAATCAGAAATTTAGAATACATTTAGCATTAACTTCTAGGGGTGATCATTTTCGATTCGGTTCAGTTTTTATCAAAAACAATAACCAAACCAAAATTTTTTTTTTTTAAAAAAAACTGAAACCAAACCGAAACCGGGTCAAACCGACTGGTTTCGGTTCGGTTTGATTTTTTAAGGGCAAAAACCGGTTCAAACTGGTTTGGCTCGGTTTTTCTGGTTTTGGCTCGGTTTTATCGGTTTTGGCTCGGTTTTTTCCTGTTTTGGCTCGGTTTTTTTCGGTTTGGCTCGGTTTTTTTGATTTGACTCGGTTTTTCCGGTTTTTTCCGGTTTCGGTTCGGTTTTTTTTTTGGTTTTCTGCTTATAGAACCGAACCGGCCGGTTTTTTCAAAATTTTAATCGGTTTTTTTTTTGTTCGGTTTTTTCAGTTTTTGTTTTTCTGGTTTTCTCGGTTTAATCGATTTTTTGATTTTTTTGCTCATCCCTATTAACTTCTACTTTTTAAAATATTTTTTAAATTATTTTTTACTTACAAAAATCAAAATGATACTTTTTAAAATGTTTTTTTTAATAATTTTAATATATTGGTATAAAAAATTATATATATAATATTTAATTATTTTAAAAAAATTCGCAGCGAACACATATTTATAGTCACCGTCCTTTGATTCACAGGATCCAGGTGTCATAAAACCAACAATGGTGATTAATATGTGTTACTGGTACACACAAAGCACAGTCCAGACATGTAAAGTAATCTCTATCCAGTTCTATTATTAACGAGTAGACGACGTTACTATAATGAAGTTTAAAAGTAATTCATATTATAAATTTTACAACTTTACTTAGCACGTTATTACTACTACTACTACTATTATTATTAATAAGAGTTGTTGTGATTTAAAAAAAAACACCCACATGTCCTAACTATTAACTACTTATGCCCCTGATTTTTATTTCAATGCAATTAAATTTATTTCACGTGTTTTAAAATTCAGATAGGAATTAAGTTTCAAGAAAACCAGTAAATAAAATAACTGTCGAAGTAGAGTTACAAAATCGGGTTAATGGTCCGGGTGGATTCTTTCTATCACCATGGTGTCGCGAACTGTGTAGTCCTAACAATTACAATGCACAAAGGCACGTGATCATGGTTCGGAAACATAGTTATTAAATCCGGATAGATTATTAGCTTAGGTTAATCAGTTTTTTCTATCAATATAATTGCAATGCACAAAGTATGTGCACGCATTCAAATTTTTATTTTTAATTAAGCGAGTTAACTTAAATAATATTTTTAAATAAAATATAAAATAAAATTGTTTAAATTTCTTTTAAATAAATAATTGAAACCACCTTTAAATTAACTTTTTTTTCTTTTTACTCAACTCATGTTACGAGGCGAGTCAACTAAGGTGACCTATCAGCCAGTGTTGTCAGGTTTAATTACAGTGGTTTGAAGGTGTTGTTTTCGTCGAGACTTATCCATGTAAACCAGGATAAGTTGGGGGCAAGAGTATGTGAACCTAACCTCTGTATACAGTATAAGTGCAGTATAAATACAAAGAAAGATAGATGACACTTCACACAGGTCAGCAGCGGCTACACTCTGCTGGCACAAATGATTCCAAAAATTGAAGGACCACTGCTCAAATTAATAGGGTCACTCTCTTGCCCCGGTGTCTCATTTATTAACTTCACATGCAAAACCAACCCTCTCTCTCTCTCCCCCCGCCTCTGCAATTTTTGGTTGTTGGCATTTAGAGCCACCGCACGCAAGGAGTTGTTTCTGTGGAATAAATGTTAGCAGTTGAGGGCTTAAGATGGATCGAGAAAGCAATAAATGTGACAAGCCCCCTGCAAAACAATCTCATTAATGTGCGAGAAATTTGATTGAGTTCGAGTCAGAGTCCACTCCTTTGGCTGCTTCTACAACCTTGATGACGAGAAAAGACATGTTCTTGCTTCTTCTATGACTATCACCAGCCACCACGTGATTTTTCTTTTGGGGGGTCTATCCATAGTCCATACCGAACTGGTGCTCATATTTACTCTGGAATCCATACATGTTAGCAATTTCATAAATGCTTTGCCCTGTTTTGATAAAATTTTGAGACACGATGCTCCATGTTCTACTATAACAACCATAGTAAACACACCGAAAACCTTTCTTGAAATCATTTTCCGAAAATACCAAGCATTGGATTTGTGGAATATATCGATGGGATTCACTTATTCAATGTGTAGAGTTTTCTGAAATTAACTTCAAGATTTTCAATGAGAGTAATATTTGTTTAGACGTTAAATTCCCCAGACTAATAAGGAATCTCACATCGATTAAGAATAAAACTTTTTCCGTCTTACATTAATAATATATATAACTTGATTGAAATCGATGTCCATAACACAATAACATCAACGATAATGAAACTAAGATCCATGATTATGCATGGTGCGCCACAGGCATTGTTTTTTACCCGGACACAGGCCAGTTATGGCTTGATTTTAACAGAGAGGAACCCCCGTTGATATTCTGGAGTCGCATTAAGCTCGATGCTATCGAATGCTTTTCACACATTAATACTGGAATTTTGCCATTTTCATTCATAGATCAACGGAATTAGTTTTCCCGTTTTCTTTAGAATGTTCACAGCCGCTGGAGACTTTTTCCGTGGTAAGTGCTCTCTCTCTCCTGGTTCAATTTTGAAGGCAGTAAACAACTTTAAACGCCAGGGTGATGTTCCCAAAGGGACTGGACAACAGTAATTAAACTGTTGGGCCACGACTCTGACCCGCCAGGGAGCTTACAAGCCATAGATTTCGGCCATGTCACAGTGAGCCACTGTCGAAGAAAGACTCATTTATGCTCAACGGAAGATTTTCCTTCCTGTTTCCATCAAGATCTCTACGTGGGCCTCTTAATCATTTATGGAAAGAGTCAAACAATTCACTTTCTTCGTTTTACAACATTGATTCATTTCACAGGAAATATTTTACGTATGATATTACTTTGAGGGGGTGAAAGGAAGGAAAAAAGAAGAAGGAAGGCTCTTCCCTCAATCGTTCAGTAAAAAACTTTTGAGGGGTTCAGAACGCGTACTCACCTACAACTAGTTCGATGGGTTGCCCAATTCGTCAAAATCAGCATCGCAGCGTATTGTTTAAACGGCTAATATACCTTCAGTTACTTGTGCGATGAAAAATATTTAATGGTTAATTATCTTTTCCTCGTTTAGGATGGCTGTTGCAATGTATCTATCCATTAGCATTATTTTATTTCTAGCTGGAGGTTCTGTTAGAGGCAACCTAGAATACTAGTAAGAATACTAGTAAGAAGTTAGAGTTTTAAGTTTATTCTCTAGGTTATTATTTAGATATCATTAATTCAAGTTTTATAAATTTTAGGGTCACTGAAAATTTATATAATTATTAATTTTAGGACCTATAGAATTAATCAAAATACACGCAAGTTAGTCCAAAATTCTAAATTAAAAAAAAAAAAAGTTTGAGCTACTCCCTCCCTAGGGCTTTTATTAAACACATCAATCATCGTGTCCCTAGATGAGTAAATTAGCAAATTCATATATAATAATTAATGAAACAGATGCTAATATTATAAAAAATAATATTATAATCATATTTGAAAATAAGGCAAATTTAATTAGTATTTAATGAAATAATATCTTAAATATAATTTTAAGTATTTTATTGTAATGAATTTTAATTGAAACTAAGGGGGGAAAAACTAAAGGTTGTATAAAAAGAAGTCAGCACATGGCCAAAATGAGCCACATATATGGCCTGATACAAAGAACGCCAGATGCGCTGGAGTCTGCAAGCCCGTCACCCCGCGCCTGACCTTTTCTTTTCATTTAATAAAGCACATGAAATATTATCTGCTATATTTAAAAACAAAAAAAAAATGTAGATTGATGCGTCGTCTCCTAGTAAAGATTCCAGCAATAGAAGACCTTTGAAAAGTTCAGGTCCGAATACTTGAATCCAATTTTATTTTATTTTTTTGTCATGAAAAACATCTAAGAATCACCTCAAAACTTAAAAAACTCATTTTTAATGTTAAAATATTTTTTAATTGGTTGAGAAACTTAAAATTAAACCAAATTAAAAAATATTTGAGCCCCAGCCTTTTTTTTTTACAAGATAAAAATTTTAAAAACTTCAATATCACTCGTTTCATTGAGTAAATCTATTAACACTTAAATTAATTTTTTTATTGTTGAAAACTCGTCAATCAACTGTTTTTTTCTCCTCATTTTTTTATGATTTTTATTTTCTTAAATGCAGAGACTTAAACATAAATAAAATAAAATTTAGAATTTAAACATAAAATTTTAAAATTAAAGGGATGAAAAATAAGTAAATAATGAAAATTTGGACAAAAGTGGAATTTTTAGCGTGAAATTAAGAAAAGTCTCGTTATGTTTTTTTTATGTTTTAAGTTTGGTCTCTTTTTTTTTAATTGTGTTTCTATACTATAAATTTAAACTGTATTCTATTAAATTGGCCTGCAATACATTTCTTAATTTTGATCAAATAACTTGAATTCTCAATAATATACAAATAGAAGAGAATATATCAACATATAAAATATAAGAAAAAACACTTGTAAAGATGAAACTGGAAAATAAGAAAGTTCAACTAACAAAACGTACAAAAAATCACTGTTACAGTTTACAATAAATTGGAAGTGGGTGAATAATGCACAACACCGCTCCTTTTCCCGCGTATTTATGTTAAGTTTCTGGTTATTAAAAGGCTATTAAAACTCTTTGTATAAAAAAATTAGAAAAATTTAATAATATTAAACAGAAAAAACAAATAAAAAAAAAACTAGAAAACATAATAATTAATAACAAAAAAAATAAAAATAGAAAAATATAAAATTAATCGAGAAAAATATATATTTTAAAAAAAATTGCATTAGTCTTCCAAGTTTGAAAGAATTTATCTTTGAGTTCATACCTTAATAAAAAATCATTATTCACCATGAACATCCTTCTATGTGTAATAGGTTTCTAATATATTTGTTCGAGTCATCTTATTATAGCTTTTTAATACAATATTTTTGTGTGAGTTGTCCTATCATAGATCCCACCATTAGAATTTTCAATAGCAACAACTGATGTAGATGAAAACAACACATTGTTTCTTAGATGTTTCTTTCCCAAGTGGAACCTTTTTATCCTCACATACAAACACGTCATGTTCAACAACCTTTTCCAGCAATAATTATTCAATAACAAACAATAATTAACACCTAAAATCATCGAGCTCCGATAAACATCCTCTACAACCTCCAACTGTTATGACTTGACAGCACATAACAAAATCCGTTAGAAAATATTAAGCTTTGATATGAACTGACGCAAACGCGAGTGTAGAATAACGAGGTTTATTTCAAATCAAAACCCTCAAAGACCAAGAGCACCATAACAATAAAGAGACATTCAAAATATTTAATTTTTATTTATTCAAATCTTCATTTATCAAAAGGCTATTATAATTTTTTATTAATAAAAAAAAACTAGAAAACTCCATTAGTATTGAATAATATGGAATAAAAAAACTAGAAAACTCCATTAATATTGAATAATATGGAATAAAAAAACTAGAAAACTCTAATTTAACTAGAAAAATTATTTAATTCAAATAAAAAAACTAGAAAAACATAATAATATAAAATAAAATAAACAAAATTAACTATAAAAATATCTATCTTCCTAAAAAAAACTCATGCCAACTTTAATCAAATTGCAAGATACCGGAAATTTTTGTTTTTTTTAACTCACCAATTGATTTAAAAGGATGATCTATCTTTAAAAATATTAATTAAATCGTACCAGAAACAAATTTACTCAATAATACGTCACATTTAAAATAAAAAGTCCAAATAATTGGATGTGCCGTGCAAGTTACTGCTTATGCTGTCTCATACTATCATACGTATCCTTGCCACGAAAATCTAACCACACAGCCATTTTTTCAGTATCGCAGAGCTCGGTAAAATACTTGGTTGATGTCTACCTGTGATTCATCAACATGATTACAAGACGACAAAGACACAACCGAAGAGAAATGAGAAAAATACGAAAAGAGACCGAAACTGAGAAAACTCGGCTACATCAGTACCATATCCTAGAACTAATTAAAAAAAACAAAACCCATCATATATATCCTCGTATATATCACTAGATGGTCAGATTTACATGGAGCACTAGTTATATACAAAACTGCCAAATATGAGATAGGCAACAAATAATCATGGCAATTTCATCTCCTCCTCCTCCTCCCTCTAAATCTCCTTCCTCTCCTCCACCACCACCAACAGTAGTACTCCCTCTTCAATCTCCTCATATTACTCCTGTAAGTTAACTTACAGCCACTATTTTTTTCCCTGAAAATAAATGGAGAATTCAAGAATTATCTACTTTAGTCAGACCACATGTTTAGCACTTGAAAGTTTGCGATAATTTCTTTCTTAATTACCAATTTTCTTAACTTTGTTGACGTTGTTTGTTTCTCTTCTAATTGGTGTGGCAGATTCAAGAATGTGAAAGAGAAGAACAATATGATGAATTCAGTGAAGAGGGAAGCCAAACTACTACTAGCAAAGCAACACCAGTTAATTTTATAGACAAGAGAGCAACACCAAAGCACCATCCAACACCTCTCCGTGAAAAAAATGGCAAGCCGAGCGCCAAGAAACGACATGGTGATAGCAATGATAGAGATGGTGGCGGTGGTGGCGGTGGTGGTGGTGGTGGTTCAATTTCTTGTAACAAATGCCGTCCACATGCAAGAGAGAAGATCTCGGTGGTTCCCTTGGACACTAATGGCTTAAACAAGCATTCATCTATTGCAAGTCCTAATTGGATTTTCAAGTCCATATTTTCTTCATTGACTAGAAAGAGTCCAAAATCCACTGGTGATGTGTCAATAGCAAGAGAAGAGCAATGGAAGATTGCAATAGCTGAGCTTTCTCACAAGTTGATCCAAGCAACAAGAAAGAGAGATGAAGCACTTCTTGAAACTTCAAGGCTCAAGTACTCAATGGCTGAACTTGAAAAGAAGCTTAACAAGCTTGAAATTTATTGCCATAATTTGAAGTCTGGACTTGATGAATGCAGCAGCAGCAACCCCCTTTATCAGATTGGAAAAGGTTACAATACTCACCAATATCAACAAAATGGTCTTATGGGGGTTAGTGAAAAAGTGATAGAGCAATTTTTGATTTCAGTATCAGAAGCTAGGTCCTCTGTTAGGCTATTAAGCAGGTCACTTACTATGCAACTAAGGCACATGGGAGTAAAAGTTTACGAGAGAATATCTGTGTTGCTGCAACCTTATGATATAAAGATTTCATTCTCCAAGAATCCGAAAGGTGTGCTCTTTTACCTCGAGGCCTTGTTGAACAAAGCTTTCTTTGAAGATTTTGAATCTGCTGGGTTCCAAAAGACATCTGTGAATCAAATATTGAACCCAATTGATAGATGTGAAGCAAACTACGCGTCATTTAACGTGCTTAGAGATTTGACATGGGAGGAGGTATTGAATCAAGGGACAAGGCATTTCAGTGAAGAGTTTAGCAAGTTTTGTGATAGGAAAATGAGTGAGATTGTGGCTATGTTGGGGTGGAATAGAGCCTGGCCTGAGCCATTGTTGCAGGCATTCTTTGGTGCTTCTAAAAACATATGGTTGGTGCACCTTCTGGCCAATTCCGTGCACCCTGGCTTTCCAATCTTCAGGGTGGATAAAGGGGTGAACTTCGACTCAATTTACATGGAGGATATGGATGGAGACAGGGCAAGGAAGTTGGTCCCAACCATGGTTCGGATCATGGTAGCACCTGGGTTCTATGTTTATGATAACGTTGTCAAATGCAAGGTCCTTTGCAGGTACTGTAATCATAGTGTTAATAATGATTAGGGTTTCACCCCTTCTCCTTAGGGTTTGTTCGATCCAAATCTTGAATATTTTGATTAGTCTGTACTAATACTTTTGCTGTTAATTGCAATATGGAAATGTCAATATTTGATTATGTTTTCTTATTTTAAATTAATATTTTTTAATGATTTTGATATATATTAATATATCAAAGAAAGATGAGATGTCAAGTATGTTCCTGGGCCTTTGAAATGGGGAATGGGATCAAATTACGAAATTAAATATATATACACACACTATCATATTAAATTAAATAAAAAACATTTTAAAAAATCAATTTAATATTTTCTAAAATAAAAAATTTTAAAAAACATTTTAAAAACACAATAACAATAACTAAAGGGTAGAGCAACCATAAATGCAAATCCTTCAAATTTCTTCCGCTCCCTACATGATCACCAAAATATCTTACCTAACAGCCAATTTTGAAATGTTGGGGGCAAAAGAGATTACCATGTCAGCTGTTCAGTACATTCTTCGGCAATTGGCACTGATATATTGCTATCATCCCTCATTTCTGATCACTGGTGTACGGGTTGGTGATGTTGACTATTATAATATATATTGTTTTAAAGTATTTTTTATTTAAAATATATTAAAATAGTATTTATTTTTATTTTTTTATTATATTTTTAATATAATTACATGAAAATAATCTATAATAATAATAATTTAAAATAAATAAAAAATCAAAAGCCTTTAACCTTAATTAAATTTTGATTCATAAATTAGTAGACTTTTTCTTGAAAATGTTTCTTTTGAGAAAGGAGATTGTGCTAACATTTTATTTTTAACATTATTAAATTTATTAAATTAAAAAAGAGTGAAGATTAATTTTATATAATCAAATTTCAATTCTTTCCACTTTATGAATAACGGATTTCACAATAAGAATTTAATTTTTATATTTAATGGACATTCTATTAATAATTTAGACATTAGTTTATTGAAAAAAATAGAGATATAAACATTGAAATGAAAAAATAAGAAGTAAAAACATAGAGTCGGATGAAGGCTGAAAACTTGAATATAAAAATATAAGTTGTCATCGCCCCCACTTCTTTCCCTCCAGAAAAATTCTGAAAAGAAAAATATATATATAATTGAAAAGAAAGAAAAAACCACAGGTTGAGGCTGGATAACCCAAGCACGTGCACAATAGGCAACGCACCAGGCCTCGGCACACCTGGTTTGGGTACTCCAAAAAAAACTTAAACAAGGAAACAATAGTTATGAAACTCGGCCTCATGGTTCATTCAAGGTTTTAGTTTCAAATTATTGTATTTGTAATTGGCTCAGTAAAATTTGAGTGACCTTTAACGTCAACTCAAAACCCAAATCACCCGCTATAATTATATTATATTTTATTTTTTTAAGTCAATATTTACACGCATTGTTTTTTAATTTTTTAATGTGAAATAACTATATATAACTACAGCCACGTATGTTGTTTTTTTAATTTTTTAATGTGAAATAGTTATAAATATCATATATTTATATAGATTGTTTCTTAAGTTTTAGGTATTTGATAAATATACTATACTTCACTTTTTTTTTATAATTTTCACATTTTTTTTATATAATTTATATCAACGTAAATTATTTCCCAACTTTTTAATGTGAAATAACTATACCATACTACATTTTACATTCTTTTTTATAGCATATATCTACATACCTTGTTTCAAAACTTTTCTATGTGAGATATTAAAACCTTAAATATAATTTTTTTTTCTATTTTTCTAAGTTGACCTGGATCAACCCGTGCTGGTCGAGTCAATCTCCAGGTTGAATTTAATAACTATAAGAAACCCTAAACCAATCAAGGTAGGGGGTAAATACACACCCATGCATAACATAGAGAAGTTTGTTGAAGCTTGGCAACTACCTTTCAACTACCAATCACCGACACACGCCAGGCCATCAAATTCCTCTTGGTTAGACGATTTAACTGCCACATACATGGCCTCTAGTCAATGGCCTGGATTTCCACATGTGCCTTCTAAGTGCTTGTTTGAGTGTGTGGTAGATGTTGCTTTTCAAAGTATTTTTCGCTTGAAAATACATAAAAATAATATATATATATATATAATTTGAAGCTAAAAAAAAAAAACATTATTGGACCGTAATGTCAAACATGAAATAAATTCTCATTGTGACCATCCACATGTCGCGCATACGCACTTTTTATTGTCCCTGTTTTATTTTAATTTGGTCCCTATGTATGAGATACTCTTTTATCTTGTCATTTCTCTTTCAATTTAGGTTATTGGTGAAATTTTCTATGATTTCGTGTGTTGATCTATTTTTTTAATGGTTTTTCGCATATTTATTTGTATTTTACACGAATTGACGTGATTGAAATTAAGTAATTAGAGTTTTATTTGACTCAATTTCAAGCGATTTTAATTTCGTGTAGTCGAATATAACAAAACTTTATATTCTTAAATTTTGTTGATGTATTAAAAAAGGATTGAAATTTAATCATGTTGGTTGACATGTGTGTGCATAAAACTCGATGAGAATGGGTACGGGGTAGGCAGTATTTATATTGACATTGATATTTTATTTATTTTATGAATAACTAGGGAACGATGGTGATTGATAGAATCATCATAATAAGAATATAATTTATATTTTCGCGAGAGACCAAGACTTTTTGAGTCTTCAAAACACCGAATTATTATATTATTAGATGTGGGGGAATCACTGTTCCCTACACATATTTCACTGTAGATCACAACAGTAATTCTATTTTTTATTTATTTTTCCTAATTTTTTTTATTTTACCTTTTAAATATTGTCCTGGTTAAAATTTTTGCTTTATAATTTTTTTTCTTTAAAATACTGTGAATTGCTGCGATGTTTTTCCACATAGTTTTTCTATTTTATTTCTTTATTTTTCAAAATTATATTTGTCGATTTTT
>Ga0307515_10005470_pt1 | contig 25709 bp, 3 predicted proteins | sample 17_EM_MG_FD_194513 | JGI IMG/M metagenome (GOLD analysis project Ga0307515, IMG submission 194513) | Populus trichocarpa ectomycorrhiza microbial communities from riparian zone in the Pacific Northwest, United States - 17_EM | ecosystem: Host-associated > Plants > Roots > Unclassified | place... | reverse complement strand
TAATTATAAATTTTTATAATTTATTATTAAGCCGTTGTTAAAATATTAAAGGGCGGTTTTTTGGGTTTTTTGGTGATTTTGGTGGGGTGGCCATATGCCCGCAATGGCCACATGCCCGCAGACTACGTTAGGATGCCCGTTATAACTATAATCGCCTAATAATAAAACTAAACTAACTCTTTACCAAATTCTAGACTTAATTCCTATACCTTATAGAGAAAGGCTAGGTTCCCCTTAAGAACTACCGATTAGACCTATACGATAAGTTAATAATCCGACTATAAAAAAAGATTGCTGTAACCTTAAATAACCTGCTAACCCACGAAAAACTCACAGCTTATTACCTATTATTAGACTTAAAACTAAAGCGGATTAACGCCCACCTTAATTGGTAGAAGTAACTCTATAATAATTAGAACTCGCTAGCTATACCTATAGGAGCTAGAGTAAGAAAATAAGTTATAACTACTCTTATACTAAAGGCGGTTATAACTATATATTAGCAAGCCTCGCCTAACTAGTTACGTACTACGCTATTAACTAGTATTTACTACAATACTCTAATTAACCCTGCCTCGGCTATATATTACAACTGTAATAAATAGGGTTACTTTACCTTATCCTACCCGGAGCTAAAGGATATAGGCAATATTAAAGAGATAAAGAAAGGAGAAACGTCCAATAAGTTAGAAAAAAAAGAACCCTAGGGAAAGACTCCCCTTTAGGGTACCCTATTAATCTTAAAGAGATTAATCTTAGTCAGTTAATGGGTAGAAAATATTTTATAGTTCTATATATAGTATCTCGGAATAGATATAGAGTTAATATAACCGCCCTTGTTAACACTAGAGTAAATAGCTTCGCCTTTATAAATACTACCTATGCGAATAATATTACTAAGTTTTTAAATACAGAAGCTATTTAACTAGAGAAGCCTATCTAGGTAAAAGGCTATAACAGCTAAGCCGGTCGGCCCGTTACCCATATCTTAAAGTTATATATTGCTCTTAACGGACGACGCTAATATAGTATTCCCTTTTATATTCTAGACCTAGGGTCCTACAATATAATCCTTAAACGAAAATAGATACCCGTGACTTTTTAAATTTCGTGGAACTCAATTTGTCACTCTCAAGGTAGTGACCGCCAGCACGGTGCACAGGCGGGCAAAGAACCCAGAAATTTTTAACTAGCAAATTGCTAACAAACCTAAAAATTGGTTAAAAAATTTAAAAAGTTAACAATAAACTATAGATTATATAAATAGTATAATTAAACTCGCTAAAACTCTTTATTATTACTATCCTTTTATACCTATTTACTTTTTAAAATATAAAAATCTACTATACTTTAATAAAATTTAAAACTATAAAAACCTTAATTATCTCTCTACTAAAAAATAACGATTTTATTCCTAGAGAGAATTTAATATTTAAAAAGATGGCAGGTATAAAGAGATAGGACTTTTTATTATTTCTACCAATTTAGATTATAATAATATATACTATATGGTTTATTATCTTGGTTTTAAGAGAATTTGTGTTTTGTTAGCAATCGCTAGTTAAAATCGGCTGGGTTCCTTGCCCGCCTGTGCACCGTGCTGGCGGCCACCTAGCTAGCTAGGTGGTGTTGGTTGAGTTTACGAAAACCAAAACGTCACGGGTAACCTATTTTAATATTTGGTTAAATATATATATATTTGTTCTTGCTTAATGTCTAATGCGGTCCCTATCTAGGTCCATGCAGATAAAATCCAATAGAGTTAGGTACAAAAAACCTCCAAGGGAGACGTGAGAGGTAATATAGCGTGCACCCCCCCCCAGGCGACACCTGTACTACATCAACGGGAGGAAAAATACCATTAGGTCACCGTTCTGGGACTTAGTCCCTGATTGCCTATCTTACCCTATCTGCCATTCGTACCATGCTTTCATATTACAGTAGATTGCCATTAGGTGTTGTTTGCCTTGCCCCTAAATCCTTACTGCCCTATATACGTGTATACGCCTGCCTGCGGTCCTCCTGCTTGCAGTATGAATCCAGTCCTATATGACCTAACCTTCCACCCCAAAGGAACAGCGGGATAAACTAGGTGTCTTGTCCTAGGGCCCCAACCTAGGTCCCCTACTGTATCTCCCAGCTAAAAGATATGTAGAGGAAGACGAAAGGAATACCGTGCGTAGTAAATCCAGGCTGTTGGGTAGGGTGGCGTAAAGGCAGGTGGTTGAGAGGCTCATCACAGGCCTTCCGCCTGCGAGGTATATACGGTTTGGCTGCGTGTAGGTGCCGTACGGTATATCGTTATACCGCATAAGAAGAAGGGGGTCGCTGCCGTAGGTGAATGCCGTGATTCGAGTGTACTAGACGTGTACGTAAAGACGTAATAGCTGTGTTAAGTTCTCGTTAGGGCTCACCCTCCCAGCGAAATTTTTTTCGCGATACCACCACGTCGCAGCGCCGGCGCTGCGCTGCCGTACGCACGTCTCTGCGTTTGCTCTAGTAGTCTATTAGCACGATCCCGACGGAACGCTAATAGTACTGCTAGGTTCCCGGGCTCCACCGCGTGGAGGTGCAGAGGCCGATTTTGTGGAGCCCTGGTTAAATATATAATAAAGACGGTTTATCTAGCCGGAGGATAGACTAAGGTTGCCCTTCTTTATTAGGGAGATTTGAACTAACCGTAAGACACTAGCCGTAAGGGCTAACCCTACCTACTAGTAGGATATCTGGGCCTGTAACCTAGCCTTTATCTAAAAAAACGCCCGCCGTGAAGCTAGAAAGAACTCTATACTAATAAAGATACTCTCCTAAAGCGCTATATTTAAAGAGGACTCTATATATAAAAGCGGGATAGATAGTGACATAAATAATGCCTAAATCGCACGGATTTAACCGGTATAGAAAAGAACGTATTAATAGGATATAAGGGATAACCTCCGAAAGATATAATAGGAGCTAAAAGGAGTAATAATAACGCTAGTACCCTGGAAGTCCCTAAAGTTACGTACGCCCCTATTATTAGGCAATTCCCCTACTATAGACATTACCGCAATTAGCGCTATAGCGTTCTACTTTAATATATACTAGAAGGATAATAAGGTCTTTATAATAAGCCTATATAAGATTAACTAAATTATTAATAATAGAGAGGAAAGGCTAGCTAAGGAAACCGATAAGGAACTAGTTAAACGCCTTCTTTTTACTATTTATACAGATTATAAGGATACATTCTCAAAGGCGGCCTTAGATAAATTACCCCCCTATTAAATATATAATTATAAGATTTAATTAAAAGCTAATAACTTGCTAGGCTATAGCCCCCTCTACTATTAATTAATAGATAAACTAAAAGTAATAAAGTAGTACTTAATTAATAACCTAGATAAAGGGTTTATTAAGCCAAGTTAAGCCCCTTTTACTTCCCCTATTTTATTTAAAAAAAAGCCTAATAAAGGCCTTTATTTTTGTATTAACTATTAAAAGCTAAACGCTATTACCTAAAAGGGCCGGTATTTTATTCCTTTAATTAATAAGACCCTTATATATTTAAGCTAGGCAAAGATCTTTACCAAACTTAATATCCGCTAAGCTTTCTACTAAATTAGGATAAACCCTATATCTAAAGACTTAAAAACGTTCCATACCTATTATAGTTCCTATAAATATAAAGTTCTTCCTTTTAGACTAATAAACGGACCGGCTATATACCAAAGTGTTCGGATTACGGTAGGGGGGGTTTTTGGTCTCAATTGATTTCCTTCTCTCTTTCTTCTACTTCTATAGGTGGAATTTGGTAGATCTCCTGAGCTCGCTTAGCTCACGTAGTTAACCCAATTAGTTATAAGCAACTGTGTCTACTATATTACAGAACCTTATTTAGACACTGGTAACAACTAGGAAATAAGAGAGAGAACAAAATAATACTAGTAAATGAGTCCGTAGTCTCTATCCCTCTCCCTTTACAAACTCGGTCCAAAACGCCTCCGCCTTAGGGTCGCCGTGATAGCTAGGGCAGGGTTCTATATTAAGGTAGAAGTTAGAAGCTCTAAACCTCGCTGTAAAGGTATCCCCTTGGTTATCGTCGTCGTCAGTATCGCTATTGCTGCCCTTAAAATCGGAGATGTATTAACGTATTCTTTAGTCCCTTTCTTCCTTTATATAGTTTGTAGACCAATATCCAGCTTTACTGCATACAAAGCACTTTTTGCCCTTATTGCGGTATTGACGATTAAGGGGATAATGTCGTCGGTTAGAGGAGTAGTATCGTCGGTCGGTATAGAATGATTTAATCTCTGGTTTTTGGTTACCGTACGTCGTAATTGAGGATTTGATATCGCTAATAAGGCCAGTAAGGGTAGTAGCGGGTTAAAAGCAGGCTAGTTTATAAGCTAGTACGTCTTAGCACGTAATAAGGAGCTTATTATAGAATATCGTGTTATTTTAAAGGTCCTTTGCTAACCCACGTTATAGCTACCATATCTCGTCAATTAATACCTAAAATGCTTGGCCTGTATTAAGTCCTCTTTAAGCAGTAACTTATTTAAGCGTAATTGCATTCCACTTTAATAGGATGTCGCGTTTATATTCGTCGCCTTTAAAGTATAATTTAAGGCCTATGCATACATTCTTAAGAAGGTTGAGATCTTTAAGGTAGGTAAAGTAGTATTTAAGGGCAAGGCCGCGAAGTATAGTTAGAATAGCAATGATATAGGCCTGCTTAGGGACGCCGGCTTAGAGGTAGTAGTTTTAGAAGATCTTAAACTTAAAATTAAAGTTATCTTATTTGCTAGAGTATTTAACTTCATCCGTGTAGAGCTTAGCTAAGTTAGTAATCTCTCTTTTAAAGTTTCCTTATAGGGCGAGCTGGTCTATAGCTTAGGTAATTCGTGCTAAAGTTAGGGTTGGATTTGATAGGGTATTTGATAGTTAAATAGCTTAAACGGGGGCAGTCGGTAGTAATGGTAGGGCTGGGGTAGGGTCATCAGCAGGGCCGTCGGTAGGGTCGTCAGTAGGGTCGTCAGTAGGGCCGTCAGTAGGGTCGTCAGTAGGGCCGTCAGTAGGGTCGTCGGTAGGCCATTTTGAGAGAGTTGGTTCGTGAATAGTTCCTAAGAGGCCGTCTGCAATTGACTTCCTTGCCTCCTTCCGTACGTATACTCTATTTTTACGGAGGTAATCCCTGATCTTCTTCAATCGATCCTTGCTAAGGTTATTAAGTATATCCCTTGTAAATAACTCAAAATCGTTAACAAAGCTCTCCCATAGGTCGAATCCCTTCCATCCATTCTCCTTGTATATCGATAAGCGCCAATTAACGAATGCTTTAACTTCCTTAATGTCGGTTACGGTCGCGTCAATTCCAGTCTCCTATTTTTCAGTATCTACCGCGGAGGTAGATTTTTCGATATTCATCGCGGAGGTAGCCATCTTTTAGTTCCGCAGTTAATTCGACAGTTAGACTAGAAGCGTGGAAATAACCACAAACTAGTTGTTCTGAAGGCGTGATGGACGTAGGTTAGAAGCGCGAGGAACCTTACAAACTGGCCTTTAGGCTTAGCAAGCAGTAGCTTAATTCTTAGCCTTTGACGAGAGGTCTAGAGAATCAGATAGTGCCTTTCTTCGTTATACCTTGCTGATCTGTGCGGCACTGATCAGTGTTCGGATCACGGTAGGGGGGTTTTTTGGTCTCAATTGATTTCCTTCTCTCTTTCTTCTACTTCTACAGGTGGAATTTGGTGGATCTCCTGAGCTCGCTTAGCTCACGTGGTTAACCCAATTGGTTATAAGCAACCGTGTCTACTATATTACAGAACCTTATTTAGACACAAAGGTATATAAATAACGTTCTTTTTAATTACCTTAATGAATTCTGCACGGCATACCTAGACGATATTCTTATATACTCGGACGACGAACTTAAGCATTAAGTTTATATTAAGAACGTCCTAGAGAGACTACAGAACACAGGCTTATAAGTTAATATTAAGAAATATAAGTTTAGGGTAAAACGTATAAAATACCTTGGGTTTATTATAACTATAGAAGGAATTAAAGTTAACCCTAAGAAGGTAAAGGTAATCCGTAACTAGAAGCCCCCTTATATAGTAAAAGGAATTCAATCCTTCCTTAGCTTTTGTAACTTCTACTACTAGTTTATCCATAACTACGGAATTGTGGTAAAACCTCTTATATAACTAACTAGGAAGGATACACCTTTTATCTTTAATAATAGCTATATAGAAGCCTTTAAAGAGATAAAGGATTAGCTTATTTCTTTTTTAATCCTTTATTACTATAACCTAGACCTTAAATTAATGCTAGAAATGGATGCCTCTAATAGGGTTATAGCGGGAATCCTATTATAGTTATATCTAGACGGCGAATGGTACTCTATAGCTTTCTTCTTAAAGATAATAAACCCGGCTAAGTATAACTATAAAGTATATAATGAAGAAATACTAGCTATTATTTAATTACTCTCCTAATAGCGCGTAGAGCTTAAAGGTATAAACTCCTGGATTAAGATATATACAGATTATAAAGCCCTAAAGTACTTTATAACTATAAAGCAGCTTACTAGATAATAAGCCTAATAGGCTAAAATACTCTCCTAATTCTTCTTTATGATTATATATCGTTTTAGTAAGTAAAACTTTGAGGCTAATACCTTAACCTAAAAAGAATAAGATATAGGACCCTAGGATAAGCTAAACCCAATATTAGACGCGCGCCCTCCTCTATCTAAAATAACTTAACCTACGGATTCTTAAGGAGCTAAACTCCTAGTAAAACAAGCTAGCACTAATAGAGGAGTTCTTAGATAAGCTAATAGGGCTAATTAACTGCCTCCTAATTATAAACCATACGGCTAACGCCCTAAGGGCCCTTCGCGAATAAGCTGTAAAAGGAGACCCCGATTTTAAAACGGAGGAAGGATTGCTCCTATACTAGGAGCGGCTTATAATCCCTAACGTTGATAATTTACAGACTAAACTAATCCGCGAAGCTTATTACTAAGTCTCTATAGTATACCCTAGTAAGAATAAAACCCGTAAAATTATTAACTGCCGCTACTACTAGCCGAGAATAGTTATGGATATTAATTAATATATATAGAACTGCGAAGACTGCTAGAGAGCTATAATCCCTCGGGATAAGACCCTAGGACTACTTAAGCTACTCCCGATACTAGAGCGCCCTTAGTAGTATATTTTTATAAACTTTTATAAACTACTTAGGGACCGTAACGGATATAATATAGTTATAGTTATAGTCGACCGCTTTAGTAAACGCCCGTTCTTAATTCCCTGTCACAAGAACATTAATGCTAAAAAGACAGCCCGGCTATATATTTATTAGATCTACCAAATCTACAGACTACTAGATACTATTATATTTAATTATAAGCTATAGTTTATATTAGCCTTCTAGAATAAGTTTACCCGGATTTTAGGTATTAAGCTAAAGCTTTTTACGGCTTATTACCCCTAGATAGACGGCTAGACAGAGATTATAAATCAGTACCTGGACTAGAGACTTAGGCCCTTTATTAACTATTTCCAGGATAACTAGTTTAAACTATTACCCTTAATAGACTACGCGCAAGCAACCCTACCCTATAACTTTATAGGGTTTGCCCCGATTTAGCTAGAAATGGGATACTTACCCCATATAAGCTTTAACTAGAAAAGGCTAGAAAAACCCCAGACTGTATAAGAGAAGCTATTCTATGCTAAGGCCCAATAGTACGCTAAACGATTGGAGGGAGCCTGGACGGTAGCCTGTAAGAACCTAGAAAAAGCTTAGAGGTTAATAGAACAGTAGGCGAATAAACACCGTTAAGAGCCTAATTTTGCCCCTAGTAATATGGTCTGGGTTATAATAAGGAATTAGAAGACTGAACGACTTAGCCGTAAGCTAGACTACTAGATGGTAAGACTATATAAGGTTCTTAAGAAGATAGGTAACTCGTACAAGATAAAGCTCCCAGATTTAATTAGGGTTTACCTATTTTCTTACTAGATAAGTTATGGAAAGCTACGAATAACCTATTACCTGGATAAAAGAACGAGCCTCCCCTACCAGTTTAAGTAAACGGTGATAATAAATAGGAGGTTAATAAAATACTGGCCTGTAAGATAGTGTGAGGAACGCTAAAATACTATATCTAATAGAAGGGCTATAATCCTAACCTAACCTAGTACTCTATATGGAACTTTATAGGCTGCCCCTAAAAGCTTAAAGAATTCTATAACTAATACCCTAATATACCTAGACCCCTAAAGTACCTAGACAAATGGATGGAATGCTAGTATAATAAAGATAATAAGTTACCGGAAGAATATAGGGATAAAAACGCCCTAAAGCCCTAATATAGCTGTCTGCCAAATTCTGCCGTTTTCTGCCAGTACCGTAAAATTTTAAATGTCTAGGAACTTTAACCGCCGGTTAAAGTTGTCTAATTAGTTAGATCTGTGCTAAGACTTTTAGCGGCTACTCTTTCTGGCCTAGTGCTTCTACTTAGCCCATAATCGCCCTTTATACTTAGTCTGGACGTACTTATATCCCCTTTATCTCCTTATCTTATATTTTATAATCCTATGTTTATAAGCCTAGTACTACCCTATTTCTAACTAAGCCTAAGGGCAGGCTTTTTTTAAAAGAGGGGGGTGATATAACGGCGCTATTGCACGTTACCTACTAAATTCTGCTATATTCTGCCGACTTGTAATTAGCCTGCCTAAAGCTAGAGCCTTGGCGGCTTACTCTATATATTTGTTTACATCGGTCCTAGCGACCCCTTTTCCTTCTCTTTAGCTTAGTATCTTCGTAATACAGCATTCTACAAGCTTTGGTTTAAAGGCATTTGTACGAGCCGTAATAGGTTACTACGGTGCTAATAGAACCCTTAAGGCCGTTTAAAGGATATACTTTTAGGATAAAATATCTAAAGAGGTTAAGGACTATATATTAAGGTATAATATATGCTAAAGGATATAGATATCTAGGCATCGCTTATATAGCAAGTTATTAGTACTTTCTATTCTACAGGGACCTATATTAGAATTAATAATAGATTTTATTATAGGCTTACCCCCTACTAAGATAAAAACTAAAGAGGTTGCTAATACTATCCTAGTAATCGTTAACAGGTATATAAAGTTTTTAGGATACTTTGCTATTATAATAATAATTATAGTAGCAGAACTGGCAGACCTGTTTTTAAAACGGTGGCTCTTATTTAGTACGCTAAGGGGAATTATATCTAATAGAGGTACCATATTTAATAGTGCATTTTAGTCTTTATTTTGTCTCTTATTAAAAATACAGCAAAGGATAAGCATTACCTTTTACCTATAAATATACGGGCTAACAGAGCGTCTAAATGCGTTATTAGAACACTACCTCCACTACTATATTAATTATTAATAGGATAATTAGACATTATGGTTAGCTCTAGCGCAGTATATATATAATATAAGTATCCATAACAGTATAAAAATAACCCCTTATAAAGCATTGTTTAGGGTAAAAGTAAATAACCCCTAGAATATTAAGGATATTATTCCTAAAAGGGAGGCACTACTAGTATCTAAGAGAATTAAGTAAATAAGAATTCGTAGAGAAAAACTTAAAAAGCACTTACTAGACGCCTAGGCTGTGTAAAAAAGGTACTATAATAAAAAATATATACTAAAAGAATTTAAGATAGGAGACAAAGTCTTACTATTTATAAAAAATATCTAAATAAAACGTATTAAGAAGAAGCTAGATTACTAGTAGCTTAGACCCTTTAAGATAGTTAGGAAAACTAAAGAAAATTAAGCCTATAAATTAGAATTACCAAAATTATACCTAATATATCCTATATTTTATATTTCCTTACTAAAGCTATACCAGAGAAGAGATAGTGCAAAACCGCTACTACCTAGCGAAATTAATAGGGAACTAGAATGGAATATAGAAGACATTTTAGACCAAAAATGGCGCTAGAAAAAGTGTAAAATTTTAGTTCACTAGGAAGGATACTTTTAGGTATATAATAGTTAGGAACCTAAGGAGCACCTTTAGCTAGAATATAATACGGTAATTAAAACCTTCCTAAGGACTAAAGGTAAAGATTTAGTAATAGTTCTAAATATACTATAGATAAAATAACGGGGAAGACCCTATAAATTAAAACTATAAGGTTAAGCATAGGCATTAAGAATAAAAACATTTTGCTATTATAATAGAGATCCTTAAACCCTATAAGGGGAAGCCTATAAGACTTATAGAAGAACTACTAGGGATACTATCTAAAGAAGACGCTATTTAAGAATAAGCAGTAGTAATATAAGAAAAGGCCTTAGGGATTTAGAAGGACCCCCTAGGGATAAAAGAAGAGTATCTAATCTAGCACTAAAGATATATAGTAGAGTTAATAATATAAAGAGGAGCAAAAGGATAGCCTATAAAGAATTAAAATTTTTAAAAAATTATAAAGCACCTATAGAAATACTACCCGTTTATTATATATGGGGATTATAGTACTATACTGCCTTTATAAGAATTGTTACCAAAGCTTAAAATAAAGGCATCCCTAAAGTATAAGGTTAATTCCTAATAATAGGGTATTCTAGAGGTACCTAAAAAGCACTATATAAAGCTATTCTAATAATAATTCATTGCTTAACGTCCGATTTAGATCCTTATTAGGCCCACGCGGACTACTCCTTATATATATATAGGGAGAAAACTCTATTTAAGAAAACCCTATAATCTATCTCCCTGCCTTTTAGGACTTGCCTATAAGGCGCCTACGAGGCGCCTATAAGTCACCTATGGTGCTCCTACTACCTTACTTTTTAACCTTTTTGGGAACTACTGCTGCCGTAATAAGCCTACGGACGCGCTAGTATTGTAAACTTTATTCTACTACTATAGAGTTATTAGGGGGCGTCTATTGCTCGCCTCTTTACCCTCTATTACTATTTCCCTTATAACCCGGAACTAGTTTAGTATATTTTAGCTAATAAGCTACTAGGTAACCGCCTTAAGGCCTTTTTATATTAAGAGTAGTATATTATAGTTCTCTATGCCAGCTACTAAGAGTATTACTTCTTAGTTAGTATATAAGGGGCATAAGAGTATTACGTGTTTTGGTGTCTATCTTAGCCAGCTATATTTGTATCTTAGGCTACCTACTAGAATACCTACTTAGTAGAGCTAGTCTTTTAGTCCTATTATTCCTATTCTTAAGAGTATTACTATTATATTTTCTACCTTTGTTAGGCCTTCTTAAAGCCCTAGAGTATTTACCCCCTATAGTATTAACTATACTACGGCTTAGGTTCCTCTTGCCTTAGTTAGCCTTTGTACCTTTAACTCCTATATACCTTTTTAGCGTTGGTCCAACCAGTATTATATTACAGTAGATAGTTTCCTAGCGTTCTTTTATACTCTACTTTAGCTCTCTTACTATTGTCTTTACTAGCCTCTTATACGTCTCCTTTTCTCCTTTATATAGGCCTAGGCCCTAAAGCAGCACTATTTTTCTTCTACTTTCTTTACCTGTTTCTCTAATATATCTTCCCTACTTTAGGGTTATTAGTTTATTCTCCTATAGGGCGCCCTAAGGTCCCTCTATAGTTTATTTAGGCGTATCTTAATATACTTTATAACATTAAAGTTGTGTTTATTTTACGCCCTTTATATTACAGCGGCTTTAATATATAGTTATAGGGGGGGAATATTAGCTTCCTTCTTAAGTAGTGCTGTGGCCGTTCGCTTATATCCGCCTATTATACTCTAGAGGTAGGCTATTTAGACCTTTTAGAGTAGTTTAAGAAGCGACTTAGGGGGGCCTTTCTTAGATTCTTTAATGGCCTAAATACTGGACCTATATGTTATAGTTAGCCGGACAACTGCTATATATAGTAGGCGTAACCTCTAAAAGCATAGGCCCTATATAGAATTAACGATCCTAGATAATATAATATACTATACTTAGCCCTTATAGGCCGCTTACGCCGTATATACGCTCTACTAGAGCTTACTATTTATATATACTCCTAATACCCTTAGGCCCTAAACTAGTTAACTCCTAAAGCCTTAAATATAAATTATATGCTAGAGATCTATAGATTAGTTGCGTTTTCTTATAAAATAGATTAGCTGGTATTTCTCTAGTAAGAATTAGACTCTATATCGTCTTGTCTATTCTATATAGGTATTATAAGCTTTCTTTAGTATTCTATAATTCTCTATGGCTATTAGCCCGTATATAATTAGGTTTATATTATTAATAAAGCTTATTCCCTAGGTCGCCCCTTCCTTAAAGAAGTTAAGTAGGTTACTTATAAAGAAAAGAAAGAGTATAGGTAAGAGGGGTAATCCTTATAGTATTTCTATTGTAACTGCAATAAGGGGGCTCTAGTATCCGCTAAAGACTAGTAATATTTTTTTCTAACCTGTAAACCCTTAAATAAATTATATAATCCATTCTAGGAAGCCTTTTACCCTAAGGATGTATAGGAGACGCTTATGGGGTATATTATTGTAGGCGCTACTAATATCTAGGCTAAGCATTAATACTATAAAGTCCCTTCGCATTACCCATGTAGATTTAATAGTAGTAGCGAGTAGCGTAAGTGCTGATAGTGTTAAGCGGTTCTTTCTTACCCCTATTTAGCTCTATAGTAGTAGGGCATATTCCTTAGCCGTGTCTACTATATGGTCCACTATTACCTTTTCTAAGATCTTACTAAGGGTGTTTTCTAAAGCAATAGGGTGGTAGCTTTCTAGGATTAAGTAGTCTACTTTACCTTCTTTTTAAAGGACAATCGTTGTTATAGATCTTCTAAGTTATAGGTAGTAGCCTATAGTAAAGCATACTTTAGCTATATCTGTAAGCTAGGGTACTATAAGTAGTCTATAGGTTTTTAAGGCCTTATTTAGAATCCTATCTAGTCCTAGTACTATATTGTTTAAAAGGTGGCTAATAGTTCTAGCTATTTCCTCTATTGTTATGTCGCTGTTAACCTATAGGTAAGTTACCGGTGCTTTACCTATAATGTTACTAAGGTCTACTAAAGCTGGTTAGGGGAAGAACCTTTCTATAAGGATCTTTACCTTCTTATTATTGTTATTAGTAGCCTATAATTCTCCTGCTCTTTATAGGGGTAGTAAGTATAAGTCTTCTACTAATTACTCTGCCTTTTTCTTTACCTATTTTACTATAGCCCACAGGCCCTTATTATAGGGAAGGCTTAAGTTAAAAGTATACTTATTTATAAATTATCTCTAGTTATTCCTTACTTCTTTTTTTAAGGTATTCTTTAACTAGTTTCTTATATCTTTATATTATCTCTTATCTTTAGGGTTATAGCTACTTAAGTATTTCCTTTTTACTTATTATTAGCTAGCTATAAGAACCGCGTATTATACGGACCATATATATTACGCGTAGGGGCCCAGTCTTAAGACTAGGTAGTGCTCTTTTAGCCTATTTTTAATTGCTGCCTAAATCCTTTCTAGTCTTTAGTTAATTTCCTTAGGGGTAGCTAATAAGCCTCGCTTATTTAGTATTAGGTAGATTTCTTCTAGGTCTTAGAGTTATTGTTTAACTGTATTAAGGAAACTATTTACCTTAAGCATCCTTATTACGTATCTTTTACTATTTAGTTACGCCTTAATGTCCAAATCTAGCTGTATCTAGATAGGGATATAGTCTAAAGTAAGCGCTTATTTTTCTTTAGGGTTATACCTTTTAAGTCTCTAGTATAGGCCTTCGTTTATAAATATAAGGTTAATTATATATCTAGCGGATCCTTATTACTATATAATTGCTTTAGGGGGAGTAGCTAGCTTAAGGCCCTAGGTATCTATAGCTTTTAGTAGGCACTCTACCTATTATTTAGTAGTGACGTAGATACCCCCCTACTGCGGGTAGTAGAGGTTTATATCTCCTAATAGAATAGACTCTATACCTTTAGTTTTAAGTAAGCTTATTACTAATATAATATTCTCTATTTATAGGACCCCTTTAACTCTAGGGTTATATATATTAATAATTTATACCAGTCCTCTATATATCTAAATTAACTGCCTGCTATAACTATAAGGATAGGCTAATAGTCTTACTAATTATAAAGTATACGCGTATAGCTGTTTTTAGTTTGTATAGGAGCTGGAATCCTTAAGGGTAGTATATAGATTATATATAGGTATTGTAGTACGGCTCTTATATAGTAAGGATATAGTATTTCTCTAGGTCTAGACTGTCTAGTAAGGGCCTTATAAGATGGTGGTTTATATTACTATAGTTATACTATATAATAGATAGGTAGCGGACCCCTAGCGAGGGTTTTTTACCTTTTTATTATTCCTTGCTTCTTCTGTTTCCACTTTCTTTAAAATATTTAGAACTTTTATCTCTTGTGTTTATACCCTAGTTACTACTTATTTTATATAGAGCTTTTTATTCCCGTATCTTATATTTCTACTAGCGCTTTTATATCTAAATTTATTATTATCTTTAGTTCTTCCCCTATTCTTACTAGTTAGCTATATACTCTTTAAGGGTTGGCTATAAATGTTATATTTGCCGCGTTAAGTCTAATTCTTAATTATCCCAGTCTTAAGCTTACTATAGCTATCCATAAGGGTCTTCTTATAGGGCGTCCTCTCCCTTATATCCCTTATAACCTTTATATCCCCTATAACCCTTATATCCCTATTGGTCTAGTAATATCACGCGGCGTCACTTCTAGCCCATTAAGGCTTGGGATGACTGCCCTAGCCCCCTAATATTAAAGGTAGGAAACGCTAGAAAGGCACTTACGCTCCCCTAGCTTATCGCCTATTATTTCCATTTATATAACCTTACGTATAGTTATTCCCGCAGCTGTTAAGCCCTTACCTTTTATCTCCTATATTTAATGCAGTCTTCTCTCTCCTACGCCTTATATATGCTTTAATAGCAGTTTACGCATTTTATTTAGTCTTAATTTAAGTAGTATTTTATATTATAGGGGCCTGTACAGTAGCCGTAGCACACCTATACTGCGTATATGGATTAGGTGTATCCCTATTATATATAGCAATAGCATTATTCTAGGCGTAGTCTGTAGTTATAGAGTCTTATATTATATATAAGGCCGTTTATAATTATTCCTTTTTAGATAAGGAGTTTTTGCATTCCTAGTATATATATACTAATAATAAGGGAGCTATACGTTTGTTTAGTATCTCCCTAGCGAGTCTTTAGCGACTCTTATGTCCTCTTATTATTTTTATTATTTGCTTAATTTACATTTTCTTATTAAAACTATTAGATTTAGGTAATCTTAAGTCCTAGTATAAGGCGTTCCGTTTATCTTACTATCTTCTATATAATTACTATGTTATCCGCCTAGCGTCCCTTTTCTACCCTAAGGCTTATAGACACCGCTAGGACTTTAACTAGGTAATCCTTATAAAGTACTTTTATACTAATACATTCTCCTAGCCTATCCCCTACCCTTACGGCTCGTTCCTTTACCTATTAGTCCTTTAGGGTAACTCTAATATCTTTACTCCTAAGGTATTAGACCGCGATAGCGTTATAAACCTCTTTATGGATCTTTATAAGGACTTCTATTTTTAATTATCCCCTAAACCCCTCTACTTTTTCTATATTTGGTTATATTATAATTATATACCTAATTATTATCTTAAGGAGGGTAAGTTCCCTATGCTGTAAAAACATAGCTATAGCGGCCTAGGTGCAGTTCGCCGGTAAGGGGGGTTTTTATTTATTTTTAATTTTGCTTAGCCGTTAAAGGATTTAATTAAGGGTTTGCTAGAAGGGCACCTAAGGTTCGCTAAACTAGCGGAGCTATTTTACTAGCTATGTTAAATTATTATAGCTAATGGTTACTCCCCTATAATTCTAGGTACTAAACGCATTTAATAGGCTTTATATTTTATTAGACGCCTTCTTAATAAAGGTATTTCCGCTTTATAGTATGGTATTTACCTGTCTTTATTGTAGAGGGCCATTACTAGGCGTAGTTCTGGCGGTCGCGCGCGAGTGCAAACCACCGTCGTGTGACGTATGCCTCCCCTATAATGTATGCATCTTAAGGGGATTCTCTAGGTATTTTTTAGGGTTCTTTTGGTTGGTTTTTAGTCTTTTTAGGCCGGGTGCAGCAAGAGCTCCTCCTAATATTAGGTATAAGTTAGAAGCTTTAATTATAGAATAAGCTTAACGTTGTAAAGCTATTCTATAATAAGAAGAAAAGAGCTAGGTAATAACTTAAATACTAGTAGTAGTAATAGGAGCCTCCTCTTCTATCTTAATATTATTATTAACGGTATTATTAGCTCCTCTATTCCCAGAATTATTAGCACTTTTACTAATATTCTTCTTAGAATAATAGGTACTGGAAGGACTAGTATAGGCAAGAAACTAGCAAGGAGAATATTAATTTTAACCTTTATCGCTATCCTTAGTATCCCTAAGTTCTAAATTGGCGTCTAGGGCGCAGGTGCCTTTCTAGCGTTTCCTACCTTTAACACTAGGGGGCTAGGCTAGCCATCCCAAGCCTTAACGGGCCAGAAGCGACGCCGCGCGATATTACTAGACTGTATAGGGACATAAGGGTTATAGGGGACATAAGGGAGAGGACGCCCTATAGGAAGACCCTTATAGACAGCTACAGCAAGCTTAAGACTAGGATAATTAAGAATTAGACTTAACGCGGCAAATATAATATTTATAGCCAACTCTTAAAGGGTATATAGCTAACTAGTAAGAACAGGGGAAGAACTGGAGACAATAACAGATTTAGATATAAAAGCGCTAGTAGAAATATAAGATACGGAAATAGAAAGCTCTATATAAAATAAGTAGTAACTAGGGTATAGATATAAGAGATAGAAGTTCTAAATATCCTAGAGAAAGTAGAAATAGAAGAAGTAAGGAATAAAGGAGAGGCAAAGGACCCTTGCTGGGGGTCCGCTACCTATCTATTATACAGTATAACTGCGGCAATATAAACCACCGCCTCGCAAGGCCCTTACTAGATAGCCTAGACCTAGAGAAATATTATATCCTTACTATATAAGAGCCGTATTATAATGCCTATATATAATTAATATACTGCCCCTAAGGATTCTAGCTCCTATATAAACCAAAAGTAGCTATACGCGTGTGCTTTATAATTAGTAAGGCTATTAGCCTATCCTTATAGTTATAGTAAGTAGTTAACCTAGATATATAGGGGACCGGTATAGATTATTAATATATATAACCCTAGGGTTAAAGGGGTCCTATAAATAGAGAATATTATATTAATAATAAGCTTACTAGAAACTAAAGGTATAGAGTTTATCCTATTAGGAGATATAAACCTCTACCACCCGCGGTGGGGGGGTATCTATATTACTGCTAAATAATATATAGAGTGCCTACTAAGAGCTATAGACACCTAGGGCCTTAAGCTAGCTACCCCCCTAAGAGTAATTATATGGTAATAAGGCACTACTAAAAGTATAATTGACCTTATATTTATAAACGAAGACCTATACTAAAGACTTAAAAGGTATAACCCTAAAGAAGAATAGGCACTCGCCTTAGACTATATCCCTATCTAGACATAGCTAGATCTAGATATTAAGGCGTAACTAAATGGTAAAAGATATATAATAAGAAGGCTTAAAATAAATAGCTTCCTTAATATAGTTAAATAACAACTTTAAGACTTGGAAGAAATCCACTTAATACTAAATAAGCGAGGTTTATTAGCTACCCCTAAGGAAATTAACCAAAGACTAGAAAGGATCTAGGCAGCAATTAAAAACGGGCTAAAAGAGCACTACCCGGTCTTAAAACTGGGCCCCTATACGCGATACGCATGGTCTATATAATACACAATTCTTATTACTAGCTAACGATAAGTAAAAAGAAAATACATGAATAGCTATAACCCTAAAGATAAGAGATAATATAAAGACATAAGAAACTAGCTAAAGAATACCCTAAAAAAAGAAGTAAGGAATAGCTAGAGACGGTTTATAAATAAGCATACTATTAACCAAGCCTCCCCTATAATAAAGGTCTTTGGAGAATAGCGAAATAAGTAAAAAGAAAGGTAGAACGTCTAGTAGAAAACCTACACCTTCCGCCCCTACGAAGACTAGATAAATTACTAGCTATAAGCGATAATAATAAAAAGGCAAAGATCCTTATAGAAAGATTTTTCCCTTAACTAGCTTTAGCAGACCTTAGCAATATTATAGGTAAAGCACCGGTAACTCGCCTAAGGGTCAATAGCGATATAACAACTGAAGAAATGGCTAGAACTATTAGCCGCCTTTTAAATAATATAGTACTAGAACTAGATAGGATCCTAAATAAAGCCCTAAAGACCTACGGACTATTAATAGCACCTTAGCTTGCGGATATAGCTAGAGTATACTTTATAATAGGCTACTACCTAAGACTTAAAAGAGCTATAACAACGCTTGTTCTACGTAAAGAAGGTAAAGTAGACTACTTATTCCTAGGGAGCTACCGCCCTATTACTTTAGAGAATACCCTAAGTAAGATCTTAGAAAGGGTAATAGCGGACCATATAGTAGATACGGCTAAGGAATACGCCCTATTACTATAAAGCTAAATAGGGGCAAGAAAGAACCGCTTAACACTATTAGCACTTACGCTACTCGCTACTACTATTAAATCTATATAGGCGATGCAAAGGGACTTTGTAGTATTAATGCTTAGCCTAGATATTAGTGGCGCCTATAATAATATACCCTACAAGCGTCTCCTATACATCCTTAGGGTAAAAGGCTTCCTAAAATAGATTATATAATTTATTTAAGGGTTTATAGGTTAAAAAGAAATATTACTAGTCTTTAGCGGATACTAAAGCCCCCCTATTATAGTTGCAACAGGAATACTATAAGGATTACCCCTCTTACTTATACTCTTCCTTTTCTTTATAAGCAACCTACTTAACTTCTTTAAGGAAGGGGCGACCTAGGGGATAGGCTTTATTAATAATATAAACCTAATTATATACGGGCCAACAGCTGTAGAGAATTATAGAACACTAGAGAAAGTATATAACACCTATATAAAATAGGTAAGACAATATAGAGTCTAATTCTTACTAGAGAAATACCAGCTAATCTATTTTATAAAAAAACGTAACTAATCTATAAATCTTTAGTATATAATTTATATCTAAGGCTTTAAGGGTTAACCAGTTTAGGGCCTAAGAGTATTAGGAGTATAGGTAGATAGTAAGCTCTAGTAGAGCGTATATATAGCGTAAGCGGCCTATAAGAGCTAAGTATAGTATATCGCATTATCTAGGATTGTTAATTCTATATAGGGTCTATGCTTTTAGAGGTCACGCCTATTATACATAGTAGTTGTCTAGCTAACTATAATGTATAGGTCCAGTATCTGGGCCATTAGAGAATCTAAGAAAGGCCCCCCTAAATCGCTCCTTAAACTACTCTAAAAGGTCTAAATAGCCTACCTCTAGAGTATAATAAGCGGATATAAGCGAACGGCCATAGTATTACTTAAGAAGGAAGCTAATATTCCCCCCTATAACTATATATTAAAGCCACTGCAATATAAAGGGCGTAAAAGGAACGTAACTTTAATATTATAAAGTATATTAAGACATGCCTAAATAAACTATAAAGGGACCCTAGGGCGCCTTATAGGAGAATAAACTAATAACCCTAAAGTAGGGAAGATATATTAGAGAAATAGGTAAAGAAAGTAGAAGTAAAGTATAAAAGAAAGCTAGGAAACCATCTACCATAATACAATACTGGCTAAACTAACGCTAGAGAGGTATATAGGAGTTAAAGGTATAGAGGCTAACTAAGGCAAGAGGAACCTAAGCCGTAGTATAGTTAACACTATAGGGGGTAAATACTCTAGGGCTTTAAGAAGGCCTAATAAAGGTAGAAAATATAATAGTAATACTTTTAAGAATAGGAATAATAAGACTAAAAGACTAGCTCTACTAGGTAGGTATCCTAGTAGGTAGCCTAAGATGCGAATGTGGCTGGCTAAGATAGACACTAAAACATGTAATACTATTATGCCCCTTACGCACTAACTAAGAAGTAATGCTCTTAGTAGCTAGTATAGAGAACTATAAGACACTGCTCTTAATATAAAAAGGCCTTAAGGCGGTTACTTAGTAGCTTATTAGCTAAAATATACTAAACCAGTTCTAGGTTATAAAGGAAATAATAATAAAGGGCGGGGGGGCGAGTAACGGGCGCCCCCTAATAACTCTATAGTAGTAGAGTAAAGTATACAATACTAGCGCGTCCGTAGGCTTGTTACGGCAGCAGTGGTTCCTAAGAAGGTTAAAAAGTAAGGTAGTAAAAGCACTATAGGTAACTCGTAGGCGCCTCGCAGGCGCCTTATAGGCGAGTCCCAAAAGGTAGGGAGATAGATTACGGGGTTTTCTTAAGTTAAGTCTTTCTTAAGTTGAGTTTTCTCCCTATATGTAAATAAGGAGTAGTCCGCGTGGGCCTAATAGGGATCCGAATCGGACGTTAAGCAATGAATTATTATTATTATTATTAAATCGGCGTCTAAGTAGGGATTAGAGAGATGTTAGCTAAAGGAGTTAGTATAGTTTTTAGGCGAGTTACTAGAGAAACTTACCTAGCTAGAGTAGCCCGCGTAAGAGTGCAAATATTATTATTAATAAAGGTAAGCTGTTCGCATATATACTCCTAAACACTATATATCCGAGATTATTACGTCTCTATAGTAGTGGAAACCCTTATTAAATTAAAGAGTCTGTAAGTAAAGGAAAATACCTTCTATCCCCGCCTATTACTATTAGGATATTAGTAGAAATCTTAAATAGCGCGTTAGAGCCTGCGAGTCTTATACGTATAAATAGCGGGGATTTAGTATAATTAGCGAAATCTAAAATAAGACGGAATAGGAAATACTAGAACGTAGGTCTTTCTCCTACTGCGGTAATAGAAGTACTTAGATTTATTTTTATTAGAGTAAAGTATCTTATAAATGTAGGAAGGATCCTATATAAGAGTATAAATGTAGCGATAATAGTATTTTGGGGAAACTACTATAGGAGTAACAGACGCTATTTAGGGCGTTACTAGAAGAGGAATAACACTGCCGCTAGTCTAGGGATGCGTAGAAGGACTATAAGCTATTATAAGAGAATACTCTAAGAAATTAGCATTATTATAAGAGATAAGGTAGGGATCCTATTACTTATAAATGTGTTAAGAAAAGATAATAAGGTAGTAATAGAAGTGTAGCTAGAGATATAGAAGCTAAAAGGTAAGATATAATAAAAACAGCCTATTTAAGAATAAAACAAATAGTATTGTTAATAGAAGGACGCGTAAAAGACAACAACTTATAAATAGAAAGAAATTAAAATAAAAAACGTTATTATTAAAACCTATTTAGGTAAATAGGGATAGTAGTTAGTTAACGGGTCGCACCAAATAACTTCTAGATCTATTTATAACAAATTCCTAAAATTAAAGAGGTAAATCCCACTAAATTTTTATTACTATTATTAAAATCCTATTATAAAAGCACTATAAGGAGCTAGGGAGGAGAAGAGTAGAGGAATAAAAGATAAAGTAAAATTCTACGCTAGTAAAGAGCTGGCGATAAGCCGTATTATAGAGTACCTTTCTACTAAGGGTTTCCCTAGTAGTTTTAGCTAGAACTCTATAAAAGCTTAATAGAGACAAAGTTTTAAAGAATTAAAACTCTAAAAGGGGAGGTAATTATAACGGAATCCCCTAGGAGGTATATATCCGATAAGATAATAGAAGGTTTTATCTATATCCTATCTATATTCTAGAAGAAATAGTTAGATAGGTTAAGGGCAAAAGATTTTACTAGCGTCTTAGAAGAAATATATAGGAAGCTAGTTCCCCTCTAGGGAAGAACTAGCAATTAGTCTCTAAATAGAAGTAGTTAAAAGCATTTGTCCTTTAATACGTAAAAACTCATTCTACCTTCTACTTACCTTTAACGTACCTTTAACTTACCTTCTACTTACCAGTGACACTATTAATTAGATAATTATACGTTTTAGTTAGGCTGGCCTCTTACAAAAACTTAATATCTTAATAATTATAAGAGTTTATCTTGTGGGAATTTAATAATTGCTTTTCCTAGCTAATATTTATAATCTATTGAATTTTTAGAATTTTTTTTCTTTAGTCGTTGTTGAGATATTTTATTATAGATTTTATAGATTTTAGTAAGGAATTGATTTCGGTAACTCGCTTATATTAGTAATTCGCTTATATAATACATTATAATTAGAGTTAATCTATTAGCACCTACTTTATAGTTAGATCTTGTTATTATATTTAGCTATATACCCAGCCTATTTATAAATCTACTATAGTATTTACTATAAGGCTTTGTTATATATTTACTACTAAGGTTATAGTAAAAAGTAGCTAATAAGATGCTACCTAAAGCACTAGTTATAATACTATTTATAGTAGTAACTACCTTAGGCTTAGGAGGAGATACTAGTTATAGAATAATAACTTATAGGTAGTTATTATGGCGCAATTTAAAGACTTAATAGCTTAAGCGGATAATAATTAACTATTACAATATAGTAATAGAATAGAATAGGTAATATATAAATCTTTATAAAGATATATCTAAAATAGGTGTACTATTAGATTAGGATTAAGAAAGGTAATAAATAAAAGACAGCCTTTAGGTTAAAGAGAGTACTATATAAATTATTAGTTATATAATTCGGGCTTATAAACGTATTAGTAACATTTTAAAAGCAAATTAATAGTATATTAAGAGAACACATTAATAAGTTTATAAGTTCTTTATAAGGAAGAACAATTTTATTAGATTTATTATTAAACTAGGTTATATTAGTATAGACTTAAAGAAAATTAAAGCTATAGTAAGTTAGTAAGAACTAAAGAACGTAATGCAGTTAAGGTTATTTTTAGGGGTTTATAGTATAATAGTTAAAGAATATTAAACTATTTATAAGGCTTACTAAAAAAGAGGAACTATAGGTATAGGGAAAGGAATTTAAAAAATTATTTAGAGAATTTAAGGAACTATTTACCTAGGAGCTAATTTTTAAAATCTATTAACTAGGATTAGAGACAGTTATAGAAATAAATATATTAGATTTTATACTAGAAGTATACTTACTATAGAAGTATAGAAATATATAGCATCTAATAGCATACTATAGTTAAAAGATAATACTACTAAAACTAAACTATAATATTTATAATAAGGAGTTATTAGTTATAGTTATAGTACTTAAAAATAGAGAGCATTCTTATAAAGTATAGCAAAACTATTTATAGTTAAGATAGATTATAAAAACCTAATAGGGTTCCTAATAATAAAGGAACTTAACTAGAGATAAGTTAGATAGGCAAAAATACTTACGGAATACTATTTTAAGATTTAGTATATTAAAGGAACAGAAAATATAAAAGTAGACGCACTTAGTAGAAAAGCTATATTATAAAATAATAAGAAACTAGTAGGGGCGATACTATAGAAAGATAGTAATAGATTAATTAGATATAATTATCCTAAAATTATAGAAACTTAGGAATATAAGCTACCAGAAAGTAATTAAACTAAAAGAATTTAAAAGGTATAAACTAAAGACCTAGATATAGAATAGTATAAAAATAAAAAAGCAATATATATACTAAAGGGTATTATAAAAGAGTTTACTAAAGAGTTCTATAAGGGAATAATACAGGGATATAACGGAGCCATAAGCCTAGCGTTAAGACTCTAAGAAGAGTATATTATTAATAAAATTTAGGGCTTAGTAAGAGAAGTTATAAAGGAATATTTAGATTGCTAGAGGAATAAGCTAATAAGGTATAAGCTATATAGAAAGCTATAGCCTATTAAGATATTAGAACGTTTATAGGAGATAATATTCTATAACTTTATTATAAAATTGCTAAAGTTAAGAGATTCTATTACTGGATAGAAATATAATATAATCCTAGTAATAGTAGATAAGTTAACTAAATAGGGTTACTTTATAGTATATATAGAAGAAATTTTAGTAGAGGATATCGCTAGAATCTATATTAAAGAAGTATTTATAAGGTATAGAGTACTAAGTAAAATTATATTAGATAAAGATCTAAGATTTATAGTAGTATTTTAAAAGGTATTTTTAGCGGAATAAGGGGTTTACGCAGTAATATTAATAGTATATTATCTATAAATGGACAGATAAATAAAGAGATTAAATTAAACGCTAAAATAGTATTTAAGGTATTATATTAATTATATATAGAATAATTGGGTATTATTACTACTAGTTATATAGTTTATATATAATACAACACTATAGGAAGGTATAAAGATATTTCTATTTTAGGTAAATTATAGATATAAGCCTAGAATATTATTATTACTATAATAAGTAAAGAAAATAAGTGGAATAGTAAAGTAGAGAATAGAGACTCTAATAAATCTCTATAAAGACCTCTATTCTATAGCAAAAATAGTATAAAAAAAGATAATAAAAAAGTATTATAATACTAAGAGATCTAAGGGACTAGATCTAAAGGAAAGGGGTAAAGTATAGCTATTATATAAAAAATTTATAAGTTAACGACTAAGTAAGAAGTTAGATTATATTAGATTAAGACTATTTAAAAATTATATATAGACTTAACTTACTAGTAAAGATAAAAATCTACCTTATATAGTATATTATAATATTAGAGCTAGCGTATAGAGATATAAAGCTACTAGTTTATAAAGTAGACACGTATAAAAAATAAAAAGAAGATAAATAGTAGGTTTTAAAGATTATAAATTATAAGAATATTAATAATAAAATATAGTATAAAGTAAAGTGTAACGGGACTAGCCTAGTTATAGTAGGAATGTCTTGGTGAAACACTTAACAGATGAATTCCGACGCTTTAACCGAATTCTGCTAGATTAATTGAATTCTACCGAAGTCCGTTGAAGACCGCGTACGTATATACGCACGCATCGACCACCAAGCCCCTGACTATTTAATTATATGATTTTCTTGTTATTCCTTTCTCTTTACGCAACGTCTTATTCTTAGCGAGAACTATATACCCTTAGATTTAAATAGAATTTATATTATTCCTTTAAATCTTCCCAAAGTCTCTCTGCGCCCTTATATTACGTTGTGTTAATACTAATACCCTTAAAATGGTAAATAAACTTAAATCTGCCATGATAACTATTATAGCCCTAGTTAGGGAATAAATGACTATAATGTAATAGTCCTTTATAGATGCCTTGGCCTAGTAACGAACTATACTAAAAGCTTAGTATTAGTAATTAATTAAAGTAATATGTAAAGAACTCTATAACGCTAAAGTACTTGTGTTAAAGACCCTAATAGCAATACCTATAAATGAAATTAAAATAACTATATGCGAATTTAACCTATTAAATATAAACCCTAAACTAGTAATAGTAGCTTAACCCGTACCTATAACAAACCTAATACTTACTATAAAATTTAAAAAGCTCCCTAACCCTCTAATGTTTAATAGAAATTAAAATAACCTATATCCCTTTATAACTAAGCTCCGTCTTAAACTTTTAATAAACTATAACTAATACCCTATTAAAGCTAGCAAGATTAGCTATAGAATGTTTTATTTAAGTAAAAATGCTA
>Ga0307515_10005469_pt1 | contig 25711 bp, 17 predicted proteins | sample 17_EM_MG_FD_194513 | JGI IMG/M metagenome (GOLD analysis project Ga0307515, IMG submission 194513) | Populus trichocarpa ectomycorrhiza microbial communities from riparian zone in the Pacific Northwest, United States - 17_EM | ecosystem: Host-associated > Plants > Roots > Unclassified | place... | reverse complement strand
TTTCCCATCACAAGTGCGCACTCACGTTTTACAAATGGTTGCTAGGGAGCCCAAAGATCAAAAGACTCTGCCAAAGCTCATTGTATATGACTACTTATTTTAAAACAATGATTTTGAACTTCTAAAATAACGTATCCAGAAAAAAAAAAAAAAAAAGGTGATTTCTTAGTATGATTCTGCATGGAAAACTAAGTTTTGTACTAAAAAATGATCCCCAAATCAGTTTAAAATATCAAATAAAAAAACCTGAATTACGACTGGACGTTAATTTCTTCAAATATCAAGTAATAAACCTGCATGTTTTCAGCTTATATCAACTGAAAAGAACTAAGATATCTTTTCAAATCAGTTAGCTAAAACATCTATATTAATTAAAAATAAAATATCAAATAATAAAACCTGCATGTTTTCAGCTTATATCAACTGAAAAGAACTAAGATATCTTTTATTATTATTATTATTATTGTATGAATAAAGCCTAAGATATCATCGACGACGAGTTTTCTCTCTTTATCGTACGTGGGCTCCCAAGAAAATAATATCTTCAACCATATTCACTCTCAACAAGTAAATATAAACATAACATTATCCCTCCAGCTCTCTTCTCACCATTCATAGGCCGCTCACGTGATTCCATCCTATCCATTACAGTAATCGAAAACCACCTCCTTCTTCTCCATGTGGTTGGAATGTCATAAATATATTTACTTGGAAGCGGATAGAAGGAGACATTACATCAAAACAAGCTGCCAAAACCCAGAGGCGGAGGCCCCTCAGCATTTGTTCCCCATAACCTTTTCTCCACGTATTTATTGACCCTTTGATACCGAAAAACATGAAAATACAGCCCTCTAAAGATTGTTAGAGATTTCCAGATGAGCATGAACTATTTGAGACAACGAAATGGATGCCTGCTTTACATATATAGCATTGCCAGTCCATAAAAAATTGAAAACGAAATGGTCTTTCTAAATCATATTTTAGGATTTTATCAACAAATAAATATTTAATTTTTAATTGATAGAAACTAATTTTATTTATCTATTTTGATATGCCATTTTATTAATAATTTTAAAACAAAAAAAAAATCTGATCTTGAAGTAATCTTTTTATAAACCCTAAATAATCCTAGATTAATTTTAAATTTTAAATTTTTATAATTATTTATATATGTTTTGAGAAACCCAACACATGAATGAGTCCTATAGCTTCTCTCCTAAATTAAGTTTTATTTTTATTTTTTTAATCATACAAGTTTGCTTAGTTAATATGCTTGTTAAAATGTTTTTTATTTGTTATTATATGATAATCAAATACGATATCATTACAAATTTAGAATGTTATTAGCATATGAAATAGATAGTTAGACGTACACATATTCTTCGCAAGAGCATATAAAATAAATGTGATCCTTTTTTTGTACTGTCTTGATAAATTGACAAATTTGGATAGAGAGTATGAAATATATATTTCTATTAACTACAGGCAGGCAGGTTCATTGATTATCTTTCAAAAAAAAATTAAGTAACAATTATGCTATCTGTTGGAAAAGTTGCATTGAATATAAAAAAGTAAAGTTCTCTCATATTAGAATAAACCTCCTCAGAGTATTTACAAGGGTGAACTTCTAATATATAGTGAAATAATTTATAAGTCACGGTAGTCATGGTTTGCGGTTTCTTCCTCTTTGATTTCATGTTATGTTTTGATGGGTCATTTATATATATATATATATATATATATATATATGAATAATTATGAGAATGACACTTAGACACTTGAATATAAAATTGTATAAAGATTTTATTTCTTAAGTTTTTATGAGTGTGATTATTAGAACTAAACTGAATTGTAAGTAATTCAGTTTATATAATTAAGAAAAAATTATTGTTTTAATAATCATATTTTTCCAAAGTAAAACTATTTTTTTATGTTATTTTTTTGTCGGCAGATATATAAATAAAGCTTTCATTTTGTGATGTTGAAATCTCTCCGGATAAGTAATAGAAAAATCACGCATGAATTTGTTTGTCGGGAAATGCATGATATAATTTGTCGGAAGTCATTTAATCGATGCCAGACAAACATTTTAGAACCGTAAAATGAAAAGGTAAAAAAATGATGGGATAGGACATTACCAATCCAATAAAACCAAGAAAATTCGTGGTTTACCATTTTCTATTACTCACACCAACAGTAATGTATAAAGTATATTCGCGGAAACATGGCGCAGCAAATGATCGGTGGATGGATAATGGTACAATTGATTTTTAAAATATTTTTTATTTTAAATTATATTAAAATAATATTTTTTTTATTTTAAAAAATTATTTTTAATATCATAACAACAAAACAATTTAAAAACAATAAAAAAAATTAATTTAAAATAAAAAAAATTTAAAATTTTAAAAATATTGGACTGCATTTGTAAACAATTGAGTCTATATTTGGTTTTTTTGGAAGGGAATATAACGAAGATATTCTTTTCTTTGGCACATCAACAGGAGCCCACATATAATAAGGAAGAAAATTCCACCTTATACCTCCTCCATCATCCTAGGTTTTTTTCACTCAGTAAACTTTTAAAAAATCTTTTTTTACCAAATATGTTGTCGGAATTCATTCAATCAAGTTCTGCCTGACAAAGACTCCACAACATTTTAGAACCGTAAAAAGAACAAAGGAAAAAAACAAAAAACAGCAATGATAAGAGTGACAGCATCGCTGTGAAACGAATTATTATTATATTAAGGCCTTATGTAGAATATTTTACGGTAAAGAAATTTCCGAGTTTTTCTGTGCTTAATTTTTGAAAAAAAATAAAAAAAATCTTTATTTATATATTTTTTTTATAAAATATTTTATAGGTTAATTTAAAATATTTTACAGTTAATTTTTAAACTTAATTTATTTTTTTAAAATATATTCAATTCATGATATTGTGTAAATTATTTTACTAATAATAATTTACTTTTAATATTATCTTATTATTTCAACTACCATCTTCTTCTTTTCTTCTATAACCACTATCATCTTTTTTATTATTACCATCTCCATCATTGTCTCCTCTCTCACCATCACCATGACTAGTTTTTACTTTATATATATATTTTTACTATTAATGTAGATACAGGTGCACCGATGCATGTTATAGTGCATGTGATTCAACCCTCTTTCTTTTCTTTCAGTAATTATTTATTTCAATTACTGATTGTTTTTTTAATTTAATCCTTTCATATTCACATCATTTTAAACCTCATAATTTCTTTTGGCTCATGTCATAATCTTTTTGGTCTTTACGTCAATGTAAATAATATTTCAAATAAAATTCCTTTGAGATTTGATTCTTATACTAGAAGTGAATGAGTTATATTATTCACAATAATATTTTGAATATTAACTTCATACAAAAATTTTTTATCCTTATATTAATGTGAGTAATAAAATTATTATCCATAATAATATTTTGGATATTAACATCTTTTAGATTTTTTTATCCTTATATTAAAATAAATAATTTTTATTACTCATAATAATATTTTGGATATGAAGTCCTTTTAGGGTTTTTTATCCTTATATTAAAAATAAATAATTTTTTCTTGCCAAAAAAATAAAATATTTTTAAATATAAACCAAAGTCCTTTGGAATTTTACAAACTTACTGTAAAATCCAATGCAATATATTTTTTAAAACAATGCCAAAGGTGTTTTAATTTTCTTTAAAAAAAGATGCTCAAAATAAATTTAGGATTTTTGGCCGTTTGCAAAATAAAAGAAATATTTTTTATATTTTTTTAGACTTTGTTTGGTAAAAAAAAAAATTGTAACATAATTAACCAAAATAAGCCTAAAGGGTGTTTACCAAGCACAACCTTAAGGCAAAAGACCTTTGTCAAAAGGTGGCAAAACCAAACCGGGTATAAGTCTTTTTTTTAACTCGACTCGACTAAGTCGACTTGTTTGGGTTGCTTAAAATCTTTGGTTCGATCATAAACCAACCCAAAAATTTGGTTTAACCTGGAAAAAAAAAAACCAAAGAAAAAATGGACTAAATTTGCCAAAAGCACAAAAAAACTCAAACAACTTGAACAAAACGGATCAAACACATACAAAATAAAGAAAAAAGAAGAACACCAAACCAGGAGACCGAACAAACCCAACAACATATACTCGAATTCATACCAGATTTGGTCAAATAAAAAGCATATACTTGTGGGAAATCATGCAAGGAACAAAAATCTAGCATCCAATCTCTTCGATTTTCACTAAAAATACACGATTTTGGCAAAATGAGTTTCAGTTCAAAATCAAAACTCAAGGTTTAAAATCTATTTTAAACGTGTTATTTATGCAGATAAACACTAGATTGCTTGTCAATAATACCCGACGATGTGTTCTAAGAAAAGTAATTGACCAAAATTTGTCCAAATCATGTAGCTAAGGCAATATTCTTTAGAATAACATAAAAAACCCTAAAAAACCAAACCTAACAGCCATGATTTTCAAATCAGACCCAAAATGGATAAACCAAAGGCATAGACATGTTGGGAATCATGTAAGGATAAATAATCTAGCGTCCATTCACTTCAATTTTAAACGAATCAACATGATTTGGCCAAAAAAGATTTCGACATCGAAAATACAGCCATTGTCAAGCCTTCAAAACCGACATTTGTGACTTCTAAAACATGTTTTCTTCATCCCAACAAATCACCCTAACATGCATAAACATGTTTGAACAAAAACACTAACAAAAAACATCAAAACACCAAAATCAAGCTTGAGGTGTCAAATCTAAAACAACAATAACTTAACATAGCCCATATGTTCATGCAACATTGATTCAAAATCATCTTTTTGAACCTATTTTGGGCATGAACATGCATAACAAAGCTAGGGTAAACACCCTTACATCAACATGTATAAGCTAGGTTAAAACACAAACTAAAACAACATTATGTACCAAAACAAACTTAAAACAACAACAAATATATATCAAAACATAAAAATGTAAGAAAATAACAATATTAAACTGAACGTCACAATAGTAAAGAGGTGAATGCAACATCATTTGTTAAACATTCCAAACCTCTTTGTTATGCTTTGTAAACATAAATGTAAAACAAAAATGTAAAACAAAAATGAATTAAAAACAACTAAAGTAGACCACAAGGACTTGCTTTTGGATTAGAAAGATACCTAGAATACTACCTTTCCTTTTTTTCCTTCCATTCTTTTTTATTTTAGGGAAGTATTTTATAGGGTTTTTGGGAGAATTTTGAATTTATTCTTGACCTTTTATCTTAAAGGAAGAGTTGTGAACTCTTGATAAGAACCCATGAGAAGCTTTTGTGTGTGAACATATAAAAAGAAAGCTTGTTTTTATCCACAATTAGGTTTCCCTGGATGACTGAGTTATCTACTTTTGAGGCTTCATCAGAGAAATTCTGACGTGATTTTCACTTGAGACTAGTTGAAGTTAGGAAAGGGGGGTGAACACCTTTCATTTAAATCTAGCCTTGCTCAATTTGAAGGTTTGTAGCTCTACATTCATTTTTTTTAAGTTGCTAATTCGACTAGCCAAAATTGTCAGAGTTGACTGGGTTGTCTACTTTCGAGGCTTTTTTAGAGTCATTCTGATGTTATTGTCTCTCATGACTACCTGAAGTTCGTAGAGGAGATGCATACCTTTTATTAGAATTTAACCTTGCTCAATTTGGAGGTCTCTGGCTCTACATTTATTCATTTGAAATTGTCAACCCGATCGGCGTGTCACTTACCTTCTTTTCTTTAAGTTTGAATGAAGCGTTGTTTGGGTGAGATTAGGGTTTTTAATTTGGGATTTGAAAATTTCAATTGAGTCCCTATTTTTTTAATTTCTTTTAATTGCACCCCCGACAAACACAATTGCTAGCCCTTGAGTTGGCCACCTTTTTTATTTTGGTCCTTGGTTCTGAAGTTTTGCATTTTTTTACCCTAATTGACAAAACAACTTTCAATTTCTTTAATTTGGCCCCTGATTTGATCAATTTCAACCCCTAGATTTTAACTTTTTTCAAATTAAAGCTTAAATTGACTTAAAAAGTCAATTAATTCTTATAATGAAGACCTCCATCAATTCAATTAAACCTGGAAAAATTCTAATTAAGCCCTTAAACATCCACTTTGGAATTTCTCCCCTCAAATTGAATTTTTTTTGCCAATAGGGCTTTTATCAGTTGAAAATATACTGTCAAATTTTTTGATTTTGCATACTTGATCCTCCTCAACCAATCTTTGGTGATTCCTTAGGTGTTCTGGTATACTCTTCTTGCTGATATTTTTTTTATTTTCTTCCAATATTTCTTTTGATTTTTTTATATTTTCTGTTTTCCCTTTTTTTTTTCTTATGTGGGGTCCCAAAAAAATGGATAACAACAAATACTCTCTCTTTACAATACTTACGGAGCAAATACTAGTTAAGTGCTTTGCATAGTAAGTTAGTAAAGGCAAATGAACTATTCTTCAAAACTAAATTTCTCAAAGCTTTTAGTTCAGCTGAATTGAAACTCTGTCTTTGTAGCAATTCCTTTTAACCAAAACTATGATCAAATTGTTTATAGCTCAGTTAACCTCGAATCCTAATCTGGTGATTCCCTTTAATTAGAACAAAAGCCTATGTTTTCAGCTTGATCAACCTGAAATTCCAATCTAGTGATTCCTTTTAACCAGAACCAAAATCTTTATCTGCAGCTCAATCAACCTGAAATCCTAATATGGTGATTCCCTTTAACTAGAACCAAAATCTCTATCTGCAGCTTAGCCAACCTGAAATCTCAATCTATTGATTTTCTTTAACTAAAACCAAAATCTTTGCCTGCAACTCAGTCAACCTGAAATCTCAATCTGTTAATTCTCTTTAACCATAATCAAAATCTCTATCTGCAGCTCTGTCACCCTGAAATCTTAATTTGGGGATTCCTTTTAAACAGATCCAAAATCTTTGTTTGCAGCTCGATCAACCTGAAATCCCAATCTAGCGACTCCCTTTAAACAGTACCAAAATTTCTTTTTGTAGCTTGAGCAACTTCAATCCCAATCTGATGATTCCCGTTAACCAGAACTTTCACAAAGACTTTTTCCTTATCAGTTTTTTGACTTGTCTGAGTCTAATGTCAAGAATGTTTCTATAAAAATAAAGACTTGTGCAATATTTTAGGGTTAAATGCATGCATTCTTACCTGGTTTGGAAACATAGGTCTCACCCTTTCTTTGGTTTTTTATAAACTCCTTTTTTTTTTTATGTGTGAGCTTGTTCATGTGTTTGAAATTGTATGCTTGAATCAGGATTGGTTTCTTGTGCTGCCTCTCTTACCGACTAACATTATTGGAAAGAAGTCTCCAACTTTTGTTTCTTGTGAGGGCCTTTCTTACTCCACTAAATATATGATTTGGCATTGCTTTCTATCATGCTTTTGTCGATGCTTTAATAACTTTTTTTTTTAATCTTAGGGCTTATTTTAGGTTGTGTTTCAACACCTAAATCTTTTTCAAAAAAGAAAACCTTTAAAAGACTTGGTTTTATTCATGAAAACTGAAACATTCAATGTATGCATCAAAATAGTTCCTTAAGCAATTCTCACTAAGGGTTTTATCAGATTTAGAATAGGCTTTTACTAAAGGTGACCTTCTGTTTTAGTTTTTCAAAAGGTTTAAAGTATTTACTTGAAAAATATATGCAGAATTTTTTTTCTTTTGTTTCATGTTATAATTTATATTTTTCTTGCATGGATAAAACTAGGTGGCTATTCATTTATCACGTCGTGTGAACAATAAGATCATTGTTTATCAACCTAAGTTGTATGCGCTTAATTAGAAAGGATTTAAAGGCATGCAATGCAAACTATGACTATGGGTTATGAAAAAAAAATGAATGTTTTTAGGCTTAAAAAGGCATTTGAGGGTTTAAAGACTTAAGATCACTTTCTTCTGCCTATTTTCTCTTATAAAGTCATCTCGTATACTATATTTGGATAGACTATCTTTTTTAATACAGAGTCTTGCTTCAGGAACTTTATTTCAGTCTTAGAGCATCATTAAACCAAATTTCTTTTTCTTTTCCTTTCTTTACCTCTTCCTTTTTAGGACGACGCCCCTTAATGTTAGGTTCTTTCAAAGATCCATGTGTGCATTTTAACAGTTTGCTCACATTTTCTTTTTGCCTCTCAGTGTGGGGTGTGATTCTAGTAAGGATTTTTACAAAGAAAAAATTATTTAGGCTCAAATGGGAACCATAAGGGATATATTCTTAGAAATTGAAGGGATAACAAAGATGGTCTTTTCTCATTTCAAACACACATCGATAAGAATGATAAACTTTGTTCTTTTTTTCTAAAAGAGCTTGCGGGTGATTATAGAGAGTCTACCAACCATTTATCCATGCAATTCAAAATGTTATTCAAAGGCATATTTTTATCTCATAATTAGCTTTGGTTTGTTTGGTTTGGTCACCTCTTAATCGGAATTGCTTACATCTCATCTTGAGTGTTTTATGATTCATTTCTTATCATCATACACAAAGCCAATTCTTTCAAGATCTTTCTCTTTTAGGAAAAAGATTTCAAATGTTGTGAGATCATGCAATTTAAAAAGAAAGGTTTTTTGCACGAAGAAATCATGGTCAAACTTCACTTTATTGATTCAGGAGAAACCAAACACATCATACATAATATCTTTTTATAGAATCAGATTCACACGTCTAACCAAATCTTCTCCATCCATTCTGAATAACCTTTAAGCGCCTCCTGAGAAACCTTTATTCACTACATAGGGACCCTCGTAGTTTGGCACTTATTTGTTCTAATCTTCTCCTAGTAAAGACAATATTTTCTTCAGTAGCAGATCTCTTTTCTGGAACACTCGAGGTCTAACCTTTTTTGTCATATGCTTTAGCCATTGTTTTCTAATAGAGTTGGTGATGAAAAATCGCAGCTATCATCTTCTCATTGATCAGGTTTAGTTGTTCATATTTCACATTGGCCCACTTGACCTCTTCTAGCTCAGAATCTATCAGTATTCTTAACGAGGAGATTTCTACTTCTAAAGGCATCACTGCCACCATTCCATATACCAAAGAAAATAAGGTAGGCTCTCGTTGAGGTTCTGACTGCAGTGCAATCGGGTTAACAGGCCCAATTACATCAATTCCATACATTGCAAATAGCTATGGAGATGTTAGATAAAACAGAGGAGCCGAAGGTGCATTGATCTTATCATTATACACTTGATACTTATGACATTACCTGACATGGTCGATGTAGTATTTATCTAATGTCATCGCTTTGTATTTTCCTTGCTATCATATGCCCACTAGCATGAGTTGAGTAAATCGCTTCATGGACATCTCACAATGAATTTCTAGTGTTAGCCTCATCCAAACATCTTAGCAAAGTTCCATTGAATGATCATTTATACAAGACTTCCCCGTCTAAATAGAAATTCATAAAAAATCTTATCAAAGTTTTCCTATCTGCTTTAGAGGCTCTCATAAGATATTCCTAGTTTTGCACAAAATTCTTGATATCATAGTACCAAGGGTTTCCATCTATCTCTCATTCAATTGAGCAATAACAAGCTAGGAAACTTCCAATATCAATGTATATCGACCGTGCCTTATGCCCAAGGTTAATTATAGCCATGACAGCCAACGTGGCTAAGGCATCAGCAAAATGGTTCCTTTCTCTTCCTAGATAGGTGAACTCTATATCTTCAAACTCTTATGCTAGTTTGGATATATATTCTTTGTAGGTTCTTAGCTTTTCTTCCTTGGTTTGCCATTGCTCTTTTACGTAACAGATAATCAGCATTGAGTCACCATACACATCTATCTTTCTGATCCTCAGCTCTAATGTAAACCGAGGATGCAGGCCTCATATTCAGTTGTGTTGATGGTGCATTCAAATTATACTTTAACTGAAATTGGGTATTGCTTCTTATCTAGAGAGATTATTATTGTGCCAGCCCCATTACCATATATATTTACTGCCTCGTCGAAATACATGGCAAATAATCCATCTTTTTTTCTTCATCCTCTATTAACAATTCATTTTCATTAGGAAAAACAATATCCAATAGCTCATAATCTTTCACTCTCATTTCTTGGACTTAACAATCATATCATCCACATACACCTTAATTTCTTTTTCTTTGTGCATCATATAATGAAATAAAGTCACCATGGCACTCTGATAGGTGGCCTCTACATTCTTCAACCTAAATGGCATAACCTTGTAGTAGAATGTTCCTACGGCATGAGAAAGGTTGTTTTCTCTTTATCTTTTAGAGCTTTATTTTATCTAGTTGTATCCTAAGAAGTCATTCATGAAGGAATATGTGGAACTGCACGCAATGTTGTCAACCAAAACATCTATATGTGGCAAAGAAAAGTCATCTTTGGGACTAGCCATGTTCAAATCCTTGAAATCCACGCAGACTCTGATCTTCCCCTCCTTCTTTGGTACAATAACTATATTAGATACCCATTATGGATATTTAACTACTTCTAAAAAGTCAGCAATCTACATCTTCTCAATTTTTATCTTGCCTTTGGTCAGGATATCTGGGTGGGTTCTTCTCAACTTCTGTTTGATTGATTTGCAACCTTCTACAAATGGTTTCCATTGTATTATGATATTTGTATCAAAACCAGACATATCCTCTTAGGACCAGACAAAAACATTTGTATATTCTTGTAGCAGGGAAATCATTCATGCTCTTTGTTCAGGAGTAAAGGATCCTATTTTCAGTTTCTTTTTAGACTAACCATCCCCCACATTTATGGTTTCAAGTTCTTCTACAGTGGATTTCCAGGCTTGTTCATGCTACTCTATTAACTTTATGAATTCCCTGATGTTGTTTTCATCTCACTCTTCTTCTTCCATATCTACCATACATTTGTTACAATTTAGCCATTCATTTTTTGTGCTAAATGTATGTGATGTTGTGAAAGATCTGCTTTCAAGATTCCTGAAAGCAGAAAGTGTTCGGTGTAAATGCATAAGTAATATAACGAGATAATTTGGAAAATACATGATCTCATAATTAGAAAGGGTGGGCTCAACTACAAAGGTAAAATCTAATTGACATCGCGGGCCTTAAATATCAATCAGAGGAAATAAAGCAAACACAAGCAATAACAAAAAACATTTTAAGACCAGCAATGCTAAATTACATTTTAAATACCAATGGAGCTTCCTAGGTCACCCAGTTCTGAAACTTCTCACCTTTAGTCAACCTTCACACAAAGGTCTTGGCAAAGACTTCTTCTAGAGTGTGGACGGTTAGTTGTAGCAGCACTTCATCTTCCTTTCCAAACTTTATCCTCTTGTCATCTCCTTCGACTTTATCTTTCTTCAAGGTATTTATGTCTATTGTAGTGAGTTTCTAGCCAAGGCTTTCCATTCCTTTGTCAGATTGCATCATATATGCAACCTTTAGAAAGGAAAACTTGATTAGTGGGATGGATCGATCTTCTTTTTCAAGCTCTCTTCCCTCAATCCTGGCTATCCTCTTCGTCCTCCTCTTACCAGTAGCCAATCTGTAGTCTTCCTTTTTGGGCTTATGCTCAAGCTCGAACCCTTGATCAGCACACTTTATCTTTATCAGATTGATCATTTTTGGAATCTCGGTGTCAGGGTTATATTAAAATGGAATCTCACATTCTAAGAAGCATTTAACTGCCATTCTTGTTGCTTTTAAGATCTTTGGCCTTCTCAGCATCATGTTCTAGGGAACGCAATCAATGTTAATAATTTCAAAAACATGGGCATTCTCATCGTTGTAATCTTCTGCCTCAAAAAATGGTATGACCATGTTTCTTTCCATAGACATTATTTCTTTGGCCTTGACAGTCATCAACATCCTGTTTATAATGTACTTCAAGTATTGGTGCAATGACGAAGTTACTTCCCTAGTTGTATGAATCCAAGACCTTCTTAACAACATGTTATATAAAGGGTGGATATCCATAACTTGTAGTGTTACCAAGAGCATTTATGGCCCTATATTTAGTTCAACTTCTAAAGTGACAATTATCTGTCTTAGTGAGCCATCATATGCGCTTGTCGTCATGGTACTAGGCTTTATGTGTGATTCATCGACAAGCATCTCTTTCATCATATGTTTTGGTATCACATTAAAGGCTGAGCCATTGTCAATAAACACCTTTCCTATAAGGCAATCTTTGCATTTGATAGTGATGTACAAGGGCTTCTTATGTCTAGTCCTCTCGGCATCTAGCTTATGTTTTGTGAAGTACAGGTAATTGGTCGCATATATTCTCCCTACTAGATGTTCCATGGTTTTCTGATCAATATCTTGAGGTATATAATCCTTATTCAACACCTTTTGCAAAGCATCTTGGTGTAGCTCAAAACTAAGTATTAAGGATATAAGGGAGATCCTGGCTGGGGTTTTTTCTAGTTGATCTATTATGCAGTATTCAATGTGTTTTATCAACTTCAAGAATTCATTCAACTTTTATTATGTTACAGGTTTGTTAACCTCGAGTTCCTTGTCAAGATTTACCATTTCCTTGCCTTTAGCTTTCCTTAGCTCTTTGGGCATGAAGCAACGACCACTCTAGGTCAGCCCACTGATCTTAGTTCAGAACAAAAAAATAGAAATTTTAATGTTGGAAGTACAACTGTAATTGTAAGGCATCATGTTATGATCTTCTTTGCTTGCATAAGAAGGTTTAGCCAAGATCAGTTTGGGTGACCTATTAATAGTTGGTTGGACCCCACATACTTCTAACTATTTCTTCTAACCTTTCATCATCCCAACCTCGTGACTACCATCCATGGCCTTGATCTTTAACTCCCCCATAGCTAGCATTCTTACAGATCTTTAACGGAACTCAATGTAATCTTCAATATAATGTCCCTCTTTTTTATGGTGCTCGCAATAATCACCTCTCTCCAGGTGATACTCAACATTCACTTTATGAAATTCTGAGTGTACCAATATATCGTACAACCTCTTCATAAATACCCTCAATTCCTTGTTTTTACACTCGACTTCTATCATACCCACTCCATCATTACCTGTAGCATGATTAGGTAAGAGATTTGAATTAACATTGGGCGTATCTTCAAAAGTTACCTATCCTATCTTGATGAGCTCTAACAATCTCTTTTCAAAAGCATATCGTGGTATTCACAAGTCAGATCTGACTTGTACCAGATAGGAAAGGGTGGTTGTATTGTTGGTACATGGATAGGAGCTATATGTCCAATGCTTAACACTTTAGCGTATAAATATTTCAAGGGCATTGGTAGAGGTGGTAGTTGTTCCAAGGTATTTCGTGTGTTTTGCCTTTAGTGGTTATTTTGGTTATTTGGTTAGTTGTTTGCTTGATTGGTTTGATTTGGGGTAAAAAGGTTAATGAAGTTAACGTTGGTGAATTGAGAGGTATGCATCTGTGCGTTCTTGTAGTTTACCTCCTTGGCCTTATACCCTTCTCTAAGGCTGTACACGTAACCCTTCGTCTTCTTTCCAGTAAAACCTTTCTTCTCGATTGACTCAACTATACATCCTAACTTAATCTCATGCTCTATTCTTTTAGCAATACGTATAACATTATAGCAATGCTGAGACGAGCTACCTATTAAATGCTCATAGTAGGGAGATTTGAAGGTGTTGGCAAATAAAGTCACAATCTTTGTCTCTATCGAAGCGGGTTGGATATGTATGGCCTCGTTTTGCCACCTTTGCGCATAAGCTTTTATAACTCTTGACTTTTTTTTCCATTGACATCAGACTCGTTCTTTCAGGAGTAATTTCTAGGTTAAATTTGTACTGTTTAAGGAAAGCCTCAGCCAAATCTTTCCATTTCTTGATCTTGGCATTGTCTAGCCTTATATACTAGCTTAAGGCGAACCCTGTGAGACTGTCCTTAAAGAAGTAGATCAATATCTTGTCATTATGAATTACTTCAGCCATCTTATTATAGTATGATCGAAGATGGGTATTTGAGCACTCTAGTCTAGTGTATTTGATGAATTCTGGCACTCTAAAATCATTTGGCACTACAATGTTTGGTACCAAGCATATTTCAACTGCTCAAATAGGGTCAAACAAATCATTTTCTTCGACAACTCTTAATCTCTCTTCTATAACAAACCACTTGTGATGGTTTACAAAGCCAGTCAATCTATTATCAAAAGGTCCTTCAACTGTTAAATCAACAGTAACCAGAGCTTGAGCTGGCTGGATAAGGGTGACGGGAATAAAGTGTTGCTCAATCGCTGAATCTGCACCCAAGTTCTAAGATGTTTAAGGAATATAAGCTACTGGTGTTCTCACAGGCGATTGTGTAGACATTCCCTCTCTATTCTTGGCTCTTAAAAGTTGCTCGAATAGATTGGTCATTTGAGCAACTTTATTTTTCACGGATTCCAACTCGTTCTAGTAATGTGATTCTAAGTGAGCTCTCTCCTCCTTCTTTATTCTTGATCTCAGTCGGATGTAGTGGACCAAAGATAGGGGACCTATAATGCACAATGTGTAATACACATGACAAATTATAAGTGATGCATCATTAAAATGCATGAGCGTGATGTATATCTCAATGTATATGCGATATGGATTTGGCTTTCCCAAGAACGATCGATGGCCACCTCTTTGCTTGCATAATAGGCATGGATTCTTTTGTCATATTTCTTGTTAGAAGTAATTATACTCAAGTCGTTGGTTTGTTAAACTTGAACCATGCTCTTCAAGGATATATTTTACACAGAAGATGGGTCAAAGCCCTTTTTGTTGATAATATTGACTAGCTCATCACTTTGTCTTTGAAAATGAGAATACAAGAAAACAAAATAGTATAGTAATCTTCCTCTCTAACTACATCTCTAGCCAACGGTAGGAAAGCAAAGCCCTGATTTTTAATTTTTCCTACGAAAACATCAGTCTTAGCTAGGATTTGTTGATAGTGAAGGATGTCCTTTCCTACCATTGACCCTAACAATCTGAGCATGTCCAACAACTTCATCCATTTGCTCATCTATCTTGGTCATCTTCTTTATGAGCAACATGTTGCTTTGCTTTAAGGCATTGTTATTGGTGTCGATCTGGGTTTTATGCTTCTTTGATGCTTCCAAATTTTCGCTCAAATGATTTACCTTTTCTTGTTCTTTGTCGATCTTCACTCTCAGCACCCTGATTTCATTTTTCATAGTCACTAGATCAGCTTTAACAACCTTTTTCCTTTTGCTTTCAACCATTACTTCATTTCGTGCTTTGACTAGCTAGCTTTTCATCATCAAACATTTCTTGTTCAACCCTTTGTATTTCTCAATTTTGTCAACCAGCTTAGCTTGAACATGTATGAATTTATCATGATTGTATTTGGCATCCTCTTGACAGTCATTGAAGTCATATCTCAATGCTTTAAGTTCAAAGCTACTTTGTATCAAATTTAAACCCAGTCTTCCCCTCTCTTTTTTAGATTCTTTCATTACAGCCTTTTTCTTGCTCAATTGTAGCTCTAACATTGTTATTCCTACATCTTTGGATTGGAGATGATTGTCTAAAAATCCCCTACATTTGTCTCTTTCCATCATCATTGTTTCTAAAGTTGTTTTACTGACCTTTTTTTTACTGACCCATATATAACTTATAAAGATTCGGCTTCAGAAAGTGGCACTCTAGGAGCAGTAGCCAGGTTCAAATTCCTCCATCTTGTATATATTTCACTTGTGCTGAGGTCCTTCAAACATATATATTCCTTTTGAATCAGAGTCAAGTGGTTCCAATCTTGTTTGATAGTTTCAAGAACTTCCCGCGCAAACTAATCTTTGAATAATCCAGAGAATTGAGTGACACGATCAAAAGATTAATGTCTTATCCCAAGTGTAGGAGTGTCAAAGTAATAAATAATTCGGCAAGACCGGAGTCGAACCACAAGGAGGTGAACTATATAAAATTATAAACAACAAATGAAAAGGAGTTAAAGAGAACTTTTGAGATGTGATATTGATGTAAGGATTAAACAAGGATAAAACAATTGTCAAGGTTAGAGGATCCACTAATGGTATTTTAAATAAGTATAGTATAAACTCTTTTTATTACTCAATTGGAGACTACACACAAATGAGGTTCCAATTGGATTATAAATTATTAACATGATTATATTAATTATCTTATTTGAGTAATGCCAATACTTGTAAATGTAGTCAGGTATTCATGGTGATAACTTATGTTAACAACAAATCAAGTTCCTTTCATAGCACAAGTGTCGGTTATACCATATAGTAGGCCATGAAAGTGCCAAGTATTTGTTGTACCAAGGGTTTTACAACACAAATCTAGATAACAAATACAAAACATGTTAGTAACAAACATTAAAGTCCATGTTGAGTTTATATTATATTTATTCTTACACCATTAGTGTACCATTTTCACATTGACAAAATTAACTTAGCTAAACATCATGAAGAAGAAAAACATAAATAAACTAAACATAAACATAGTATAAGTTAACTAAGTATAGTAAAGGAAATGAAAAGCATAAACAAGATATTAATATAACATAAAATAAAACTTGAACATTACGAAAAACAAATAAAGAGAACAAGAGCAAGATCTTGATCTGAAAATCATGATGTCTAAATTTATAGCAAATGCCTCCTTTTATAAGTTAAAATTCAAAACTATTGATTTGATGACTAATTATTGAGTGGGTGACCACCTTTTGACTTGGTTACAACCATTATCTTCTTGTATGAACAAAACATCATTGCTAACGTCATAATTTGAACAGATAGTCTTCATGACAGTTCTGGGCATTTGTCTCAGGTTTCCAACAAAACAAGAATAAGCTCATTTGGACTTCTAGAACTCGAGATATAGGCTGAACACTGAATAGTATCTGGGCTGGAGGACAAATTCTGACTTCTCTTTTCTTGCTACAATTTGAACTTGAAAACGACCCTTTTGAATCTTGGACTCTCATGAAAGTTTTAGGTCTATGTCTTAGCTTTCTATCTATATAAACCAGACCTAAATCCATGTTCTACAGCTCCAGTTATGATCCAATAACTGAATGATGTTCCAATTTGAATTGAACCAACATCTCTTCTTTAAGCTTAGCCCTTTCTTTGTCTTTTCACTTTCAATAATTAAACACATCAATTAATTCTTTAAATTGTGAGATATGTTTGCATTCAAAATGAACATTTACTATAAATTAAAGATATCTTATGTTATCAGACTTGTTATTATAAAACATGCTCAAGTTAGAGAATTTAATGATACTTTAAGTGCAATATGATGATATAAAACCTTAATAAAAATACATTTTTAAATACTAATCATTGAGCAAGTCTAACAGTTCTTGGGACTTGTTACATGCCACTTAATTATCTTACCATAAGGGTCGGAGCATAACTGACATAACATGTAATCCCAACCAAAGGTACCTAGCATTTTTGTCCACAACTCACCAGGATATCTACCACTTTGACTCATGAGGCTTTCCAACTAAAATTGATACTAGGAAACTCTTGCAGCTTTTCTATCCAGCCTTGATCGCCCAAACTTCCCCATTTTTCTTCTTGTACCAATTTCAAAGGTCTTTGGTTAAACCACCAAAAATTATTAAAGACTATCTTATTTGTTTCCATATGGCTCACTATTCATATTTATAATAACTATGTACAACATCTCATTGCACCTTTTTCCAATTTTTCTACAATGGTTGAGGGTCAAGATGGTTTTAGCCAATATAACAATAACAAGGTTGATTTGAATATTTTCATACTCCACAAATGCAATAGCAGCTTTTAAACTTATAACCCTTGTTAAGCTTGGAAATAACACGAGGCCATATATGCCTAAAGCAATCAATTTGTCTTTTTCCAACACTGATCCATATTATGACTTTTTCCTTTCTAGCTCAATTTCTAGTAATTTGCACTTTAAACCGCTAGCATTCTTCTCTAAAAATCCATCCAGATGGGGAATTTTAAGTAGCTTTGACAACTTAGGAATCACTGTGTTATCTTTCAAGGGGAAATAAACTTTATGCATTTGGTTGGAAAATGGAAAATTCCATCAACATTTTGTATTCCTCCATAGTGGGACCTAGATCCACATCTTTGAAGGAAAAACATAGGTAATCAGGATCCCAATACTTAACCAGAGCTCTAACCACTGGGTTCAGTGCTTTTATCTTCATAATTTCAATAGTCGCCTATACGTCCTAGAAAAGGCCACCTCATTAATATTTTGACTATGGGCCAATAATTTCATCATCTCATTTACCATGCAATCCAAGCTCATGACTGGTGATAGTTTTCTTACATCACTTCTAAGGTAGTCTCCCTTTGATAGTTGTGACAATTGAGAATTTTGCCCATATTCTACAGTGGTGAACTTAGCAGTGATGGTCATCTTATCATTCACAAGATCTGTAATCCAACATGTTTAATGGTTAGGCTCAGGTTTTATGAATAACAGGTATTATGGATCATACACCCTAAAGGCAATATCTAGTTTTTTTATGTGAGACAAAGGGTAGGTTGAGTACCTAGTCTCTAAAAAGGGTCTCTTGTTGTCTTAGTGATCATTCTCATGAAGGTAATATGAGGGCTCAGTAGGTAATGAGATAGCATGTGTACCAATCATTATCAGTCTAAGCACTCAGTGAAAATTTAGGGTTTACACAAACTTAAACCTTAACTAAAAGTCATAAGGTAATTTGTCAATCCCCCACTTAACCTAAAGTTTTTTAGCATAAACTCTCACAAATAATATAAATGATGCATGCATGTCTTTGCATGACAGGATGTAAGATAAGAATGCATGTTAAAGCTTTTAAACAAAGTAAAAAAATCATAGCAAATAAATAAATAAACAACATTAGTTTTCACATAGCATAAACAAACAAAACAACCATAGTCCAAGTCCCTAGTGGAGTTGCTATTCTACCGTACCCTCCTAGCAAAAGCACGATGTCATGGCGACAATTCATGGATTGTGTCTTTTTGAATGGTTTGTGTTTTGATTGGGGAGTCGTCACCTAATATTATGACTACTAGGAACTTTATCTGGTTTTTTAGAGATTCTAGGCAAATGACTGGTTACATAAAGGGAAAGTATTAGCACCCTTTAATATGGCTTACCTGAGGCAAGTTGCATTGTTTTCAATTTGTTTGCTTTGGTCTAATGACATCTATCTCTACTGACTTAATATGACGGGTCTGCTATGATGAGTAAAAGTTGGTTTTTATAGGTCAAGAAATCAGTCTAGGAAGGTGAAATATCTCTAATTATTATTGAGGCTTCTTCTAAGGGAAAAAAGTGAAATTCTTTTTGGTCGTTGCGTCATTCTAAATAATATTTCAGATAAAATTCCTTCCAGATTTGATCCTTATATTAGAAGTGAATGAGTTGTATTATTCACAATAATATTTTGGATATTAACCTTATACGGGTATTTTTATCTTTATATTAAAAGTGAGTAATAAAATTATTATCCATAGTAATATTTTGGATATTAACCCTTTTTAGGTTTTTTTATCCTTATATTAAAAGTGAATAATATTTTTTTTCCAAAATAAATAAAACAATTTTTAAATATAGGCCAAAGTCTTTTGAAATTTTACAAACTTGTTGTAAAATTCAATGCAATTTTTTTTTTTTTAGTTTAACGTGGGTGTCCGGGCCAGCTTGCGCGCACCTCGACTAATCCCACGGGCCCTAAAGTTAACGACCATGTAAGCCTCCAGTGGCCATCATATGAGCAACCATAGGGCTTGAACCTGAGACCACAGAGGGAGCAAACCTCTTGATCCCAAGTTCTTACCACTGGGCCACCACCTAGATGGTTCAATATATATTTTTTAAAATAATGCCAAAGGTGCTTTAATTTTATTTAAAAAATAGATGCTCAAAATAAATTTAGGATTTTTTGCCATTTCCAAAATAAAAGAATTATTATTATTAGTATTATTATATATAAGAAAATGTAACATAACTATTCAAAATAAACCTAAAAGAGTGTTTATCAAACACAACCTTAAGCCAAAAGACCCTTGTCAAAAAGTGGTGAAACCAAACAGGGTATAAGTGTTTTTTTTTTTTTTTTTTACCTGACCCGCTTGGGTCGACCCAATCGGGTCGACTTGACCGGGTTGACTCGAAATCTTTGGTTTGATCATAAACCGAACTAAAAATTCTGGTTTGACCTAGAAACAAAATTAAAGAAAAAAAATGGATTAAACTTGCTAAAAACACAAAAAAAAAAAACAAAGAACACCAAAATTGTATACTTATTTTTAATTTTGTTAAGTACTTATTTTATGTACTATGAATACTTAAAATTGTGTTAATAATGTCACCTTGAAATGTATATGATTGTATTTTTAGCATTTGGTTATTCATCTCTTTTGTAATGTGTGTGTGTATCCATCACATGTATGTTTTAAGTAAATGGAAAATGGAAAGAATATAAGATGAATTGTGAGAAATGATGTGAAAGAATCAAATAGAGAAACAATTGAATTGGTGGGTAGCCGAAAGCTATTGCGTATATATAATAGAGTTATTTGATATTGTGTTTCCTAGGAGAATAAAAAAAGAACTAAGGAAATGTATATGTTATAGAAAAAACTTTGCTGTAAATTTAGTAAACCAAAGAATCAATAATGGGATGTATTGTTAGACAGATTGCACACATAAAAAAAAAAATCTCACTATACTTAGACATAATGATTAGAAATATGAAAGTTACATGGAAATTTCAAGTCGTTACAATAATAATAAATCTAAACATATAAGTATCCAACATGAATATATTAAAAAGTTCATTACAAGCAAAATTATTATTATTGTATATATAAAGTTTGCAAACAATTTGATAGATCCATTTATATAAGAAACTATCACAAAGTAAGAAAAACAACTACTCAAATGCGGTTGAAACCTATTATTAAATATACATATAAAGGGAACCTAATTTTGAATCCACCAAAACCTTATGTCAAAGTTTAATGAGCTATAACAAATTACTATTATACATCTATGAAGCACTAAAATTAAAATCTTAGATTATCATTTAGTAGGAATGGATGCATACTATTACATAAAGGAGTATAAGTGAAAGCTCTTAATAACATTTATAGTTTGGTGTCTAAAGTAATAACAACATATAAGTGATGCTATTTTTAACAAGAGTTAATGTTTTTTCTTGTAAGTAATCATGAAAACAGGATTTTAGCTCATGACCAAGGGTAAAGCTAGGAAAATTTTATATGGGAAGCCAAAACTATGATAATTTTCTTGGGGTCGAAACTCATTTTTTTTTTTGTTATTATTGCAACCACACATATAAAATATGTATACAACCATAGAAAAATTTAATTTTTTTACATGGCCCAAGCCCCCACTTGCCCCTTTTTTCCGCACCTACTCATGACCATAATAGTGCTAAGACAATTGCATAAGGGATTTTAACTCATGATTATAATACAATTAAAAAAATTATTTTAATAAAAAAACACTAATAATTTTTGAAAAATCCCTTCCTACAAGCATAATATTATCAACTAAAAAGACATTTATTATAAACTAATAGAGAATTATCAAAATATTTTGCAATGAATATAAAAATGAAAAGTCGTCCTATATTGAAAAGAAAAGGAACACACAATCCCAAGCGTTTATAAGGGATGGTTTTTTATAGTGCAATAACTTATAATATCATGATTAATAAATTCTCTAGGCTTCTTTATGTGCCTTTTGATTGGTTATTAATATAGATATTTATAAAATTAGAAATGACAATAAAAAGGCAATAAGATTATTTATTATTTTTTTAACTGACACGGCTTGAAATTAAATTAGTTTAATTTAAAAAAATGATTTCCTAACTATTGTATTGTTCTAAAGATTTCAAGTTTTGTGAATAAAGTTTGTTACTTCATAAAAAATAACATTTTTCTCTTTCTAACTTTTATTTATTATAGAAAGTTCAAAGATTTGATTTTATCTTAGAGATGTTTTTTATGGTACAAATAAACACCAATAAAAGATATTATCCATACATTCAAGTCTATTTAATTGTTATATAATGTAGAATGTGTTGTGGATACATTATGAACCATATGGACAAGGTAAGGCCTGTGAAGAAACTTGGAAGTTTCAAATACACATCTATAAAAAATAATCATAACTTTAGATATGATCGTTGGATCATACTGAAATTTTACCGGATGATTCTACAAACTCAATCTATTAGAGGCCAACTTGTTATAACCACTTGAGTTTTGAAAGATGCTCATATTAAGCATAAAAAATGTTGTTTTTGGTTTTAATTATTTTTCTACTTAATTTTGGATTTTAATACTTTTGATTCTTTTGGTTAGGTCAGTTTCGAATCTCCATATAAATAGTTGGTGTTTTTTTCCATCAAATTATTAAATTATAATTTTTTAGAAAATATCAAGATTTTCTCTATCTGTTATTATATAGTTTAAAGTAATAATAACTCTAACTTTTATCAAAATGATGTATATGTCACTATATTACTGTCTTCAAAGCCAATTACTCAAACAATAATGTTAATTGTCATGATATGACTATTTTATAAATTACATTATAATGTAGTAATTTTATTTGAAAACGGGTGACATTGTAAATTTTATAATTGTGTTTGGTAATTTGGTGTAAGGTGCAGAGTGCAGGTGCTTTTCAAAGTGTTTTTAATTGAAAATGCATTAAAATGATGATTTTTTAGATTTGTTTTTAATTTTTGACATCAATACATCAAAATCATTGAAAAACACTTTATAAACATCATTTTGATGCTTTTTTAGACAAAAAAACAATTTGAAAAGTATAAGCTATAACAATACTAAACGTGCATTTAGTAGTGAATGTAATCCTTTTATTCCAAAGAATTGTGCATGTAATTTAACTTGGATTGGATGGACGTTCATTTAAACAAACTGCCAAGAACCAAAGGCCCACCAACATTTGTTTAAATACTTCACTGGACCATCCAAGTTATGTTTCCTTTTCTCTATATATTGACCTTTGATACCAATAAACAAGAAAAGACAACCCTATCGAGATATGTTTAGAGATTTCTAGATAAGCATGAAAAGCCTATTTAGGAGTGTGGTACGATATAGTTGGAACTATGTTTTGCTCTAATTATAATTTTAATACTGTATAGTTAATAAACACACAACATAGTTTTGTATGGATCTTATTGAAAAATTTCTTTTAAAGCCTTGATGAAGAAAAAACTATAATTTATAGTTTTTTTTAACCTTTTTTTTACAAACCGTAATAACAAAAGCTACTACAATGCTAAACCCACAAACTATTAGAGAAACAAAATGGATATCGCTACACAAAATAACATTTTGAGTCCAAACAAATTTATCTAATAGGAAATTAATGAAAGGATTCTTTTAATCTTACCCTTTATAAAATTCAAACAAAATCCAAAATTAGCAAAACAAAATATGGTTTTTTGAGGTTTATTTCATTTTGTAATTTTTAAATGAAATTTCAAGTCATTTGGCATATTTTCATATTTTATAGAACAAGAAAAAAAACTTGAGAAATAGAAAAATGAAAGGAAAAAAAATGGTCCAAGATTACCGGTTCAAACCCATGCTGAAGGCAAAAGACCAGCCTAACCTAAATAGAAAAAAAAACAAACAAAAAAAAGAAATGGAAAAAAAAAGGAAGGTGGAACAATGTTGTTTTTTTTTTTCAAGAGACGAAGAAAAAACATTGAAACCTGAGAGCATAGTTATAAGACTTGACATAACTTAGCAAGTCAACCCAGTAACCTATTGATCTAAGGTTTGGCCCAAACTAGATCGATGAAACAACCATCTTTTATTGAACTGATATCGTTTGAAGGTTTTTTTAGGGTTTCAAAGAGAGAGAGGGAAGATAAAATTTATGTAAATTAATGCAAGGGAACTTAAAGGGGTTTCTTTTATTAAAAAAAAAATCATTTGGTCCCCCCTCTAAAGTTGCAATGTATAACCAAAAACACTATGCACTCACATTTAATGCATTGTGGATTGAGGGTTCATCAACAATGCATTTTTTACACGTGGAAATGCTTAGTTTAGTCTATGTAGTTTTATCTTTCTTTTGTTTTAGACCCTTTAATTTTAGGTGTATGTATTTTGATCTAAAACTTTATTTTTATCATGTTTCAATTATTGAGTGTTGGAGGAGTAAAGAGAAAGTTATAGAAATAAGGTGAGTGAGAAAAATTTTGAACAAAAAAATTCAATCACAAAATAGGTAAACATTAATTTCAATAGGTTCAACATTGAGATGATGCTTCAATGAAGATGACTTCATCGTTCAATCATGTAAAAAAATAAAGATTAAAACCCTGAAAGTTTATTTTGATTCGGTTTGAATTTGAGTCTTTAGACTGATGTATGGTTGTTTTAGGTTGAAAATAAGGTTTTAAAGTTAATATGGTGTTTTTAAGGGTTTTTTTTTCAAAAAAAGGTTGAAATTTGGGTTCTAGGTTTAAAATACCCATACTCCATTTATACAAGACAAAAAATTTTATCTACCTATACAGACAACACATCTTACCCTCTATTTTTATTTTTTAAATAACTCAAGTGCACTTTGACTTGTTTTAATAAGTCAGGTGCATAGACTTGATCTTTTAAAAAAGCCCAAGTGCACCTAGTCATGGCCTTGTAGTCATTGGTGCTCCTGGGCTTTATTCCTTAGGCCGTATATTTTTTTTCTCTATCCTATTTAAATAGAATTATTAACATGATATATAAAAAACCATCCCATTATGCCATATATTTCAAATAAGATATAAGATTTTTATGGTAATATTAACAATATCTCTATTTATAATCTTTTAAGAAAATTCACTTATGAATATTCAATGAGAATAGAATATCTATTTTGTTTTTTTTTTATTGTTAATTTTTGTATATAGTTTACATAAATTAATGATTATTTTTTCATGCAGCTGTATGAAAATTATAAAGGCATGTTTTTTTTATTAAAGCTTACTTTTCAAATTATGGTTAGTCATTTAAAAAAAAAATTATTTTGATAAGGAAAAGATATGTTCTTATCGAAATAGAAAAAAAATATTGATAGTAGGATGGAAGAAATGTATTTTTATTCTTTTTAATTTCAATTATTGGAGTTCTTACAAAGATTTAGAGTAATTGCATTAAATTTTATTAAAAAAATTATGTGCATAAAAAAATCATGCTTTTTCGAACAAAGAAAAAGGAGCACAATAATAGAGGACTTTTTACTATAAAAAAAATGCATCTTTTCCTAGAGGATTCAAATAGGTTTTCATTTTAGTTACTTTAAAATTAAATAAAAGTAGATATAAAAAATAGATATACAAAATTTTAAGAATACTATTTTTTGAGAACACCTAAGTATGAAAACACCCATGACCAAATCAAAGGAAAAAAATAATCAACGAAGTTGAGAAAATATTACAAACTTTAATCCCAGGTCAAGACAATTACTCCTTTGTACTAAGGCTTTCAAAGCTCCCTATTTGTTTTTTTCTTGTCTTTTTTCTCTCTCTTTTTTTTCTTTTTGTGTTTCCCTTGGCTCCACATTAAAAAAGGAATAGATCCACACTTAAAGAAAGTAGTGTGTGCACAAAGGAAACTAGACATTATAAGAACATGTA
>Ga0307515_10005468_pt1 | contig 25711 bp, 28 predicted proteins | sample 17_EM_MG_FD_194513 | JGI IMG/M metagenome (GOLD analysis project Ga0307515, IMG submission 194513) | Populus trichocarpa ectomycorrhiza microbial communities from riparian zone in the Pacific Northwest, United States - 17_EM | ecosystem: Host-associated > Plants > Roots > Unclassified | place... | reverse complement strand
AAGCGCACCGCCTAATCAATGACGCCCCGCCACAAAGCAACGCAGTAGTGTCGTATGATGTAGCCAAGTTTTTATGACAAACAAAGAATGTTGCTTCCAGTCACCCCTGACGAAGCTGGAGTCCCTAGATCCCAGGGATCGAATCGTTAATGTACCCGGAGAGTATCAAACCTCGAACTCTTCAAGGTGACGAGCGACCAGGCCAAGTGCAGGTAGCAGTCAGGCTGTAGGTAATATCAAGTCGGAGACACCTTTCATATCCATCCGGCTCTTCAAATACTCCCGGTCGTGGATCGATCATTTGTCACCAGCAATCGTTAACTGGTCGTGATATAGTCGTGCGTTGACGTATACCGTCAAGTTAATGGGCCATTCAGTCATACCGCCAAACTGAGGGGTCAATTTCCCTTGGTTCGTTTAGTATGACACAGAATAATACGTTTCCCAGGACATCCTGCAGTTTGTGTCAGGGTGTCTGCCTTCACGTCCATTGAGCTCACCATTGACAGGAAAACGTTTCACAGGTCTCATCAGCAAAACGGTCGATCTGCTGTGAGGCGCTGTGACCGCTGTGGCGATCGCACAGCACCGATCACCACAGACATACCCCCCTCGACCACAGTTCCAACCACAGCGACCACAGCAGCTCGGTTAGGTGGATTTCTTCTGGTTTACTGGGCTCCTGTGGAGTCTGTAGTCCTGTAGTGTGTAGTCCACCCCTGGTGGTTCACTCGGCCCATAGGCTGGGTAATGAACTCACAAACACGGCAAATAGGTAGAAAATATTATCTGATATTCAGAATGCTAAGTAATGTATAGCAATGAGCGTAGTAATCAAGTTCCGGTGTAATTAAAAGGATAGAGAGGGTAGTGTCAAAGTTCCGAAGCGATGAGGGGAGAAAAGGGCGTTGTAATTTTTTTTGATATAATCTGCATTGTACAGGTTGGCAGATAAACTCGCAACCTTATTCATCCCCACCAGTTTCGTCAAAAAGTTCCTGGATGAAGATACTGATGGGCATTGTGGATCAGCTAGTATAGCGAGCAGGCAAACAGAACAGCATACCTTTCCTCCGACCACAATTTGAAGCGATCAGCGATCTGATCAGCCTGCGGGTCACCATCAAGCAGATGCTCGATGTGGTCGCGAATCTCCGTGTAGGTCCTTACAAACTTGTCCGTTTCGAATGGCTTCTGGACAAGGTTCCCCGATCTCCACTCTTCAAGGGCGTTGCAGTACTAGGAGCCAGATTAGAACAATGTCAAATAGTAAATTCATTTGACTTACACTTGTTGCGGCGAATGCAGCCATCGTAACCGTAACCGAGGCGGTCCACTCATCTTCTCCATTGATCTGGATCATGAGGGCCCTTTGCCACTTTTCTTCCTCATAGAAGCTCTGACAGAGCTTTTCAAGGATGGGGTTAGCAAGGAGATCCCCCTATGAAACCATCAGATCGTACGTGATTCCGAATGATCACTCAAACACTTACCGTCGTAGTTGGGGGGTTGTTGAGGAATGCGAAGTCGACGAGACGGTTTGTGACCAGGGTGCGGACATGCTCAGGGTCGTAGAATGGATGCGACCGGGCTCTCTTCTTTGACGATTTTGCAGCGATTACACGGATCTCAGGTGATGCTTGGTCCTTAAAGGGTTGTTCGATATTCTCGGGCGATGGGAAGAGTTCTGGATCCGATCCCACAAGAATCCTTGCGAGTTTCTTCAATTCACTCCGACACGTAGAAATCTCATTCAGCAACTGTGGTGTGAGCGGATTGAGATAGGTAACTTGATGTTTCGGTGGGTAAATGACTTACAATTGATGCCATCCCATCGCACCATGAGAAACCTGTTCAGCAGGGGTATGCAAGAAGATTGTCAGCGGGGAAGTGGCGTTGGTGACGAAAACCATACCGGGCTCAAGGATAGTTCCATTTTCACATTCAGTCGTGTGCGCTTCATGAAAGCACTCGTTGACAGTGATGCGTGCCTGCCGGGGTCCAGGGAATGGCTCCTTGAGTAAAATTGAAGATCGCACAATGTCCTTTGCACTGTTCAGAACTTGTCGCCATCCATCAGGGTAACCTTTGACACCCCTCGACACCTTCGCTTGGCGAGTTTGAGGCTGTGAGATGGTAGCAGGGGACTGGGCCTGGAGGTTCGTGAGGGCGGGACCACCATTTTGAACCAGATACGCCTGAGATAGATTCAATGGGGGTCCAGCGAACTGATAAAAAAGTTAATAATATCCCAACCGACTATGTGACACACAGACCGGAATTGTGGGGTTTATGAGCTGAACTTGCGCCAATATCCCATGGTTGCCTGTTGGGGTAGGGGTCTCGGGTTCAGACTCGGGGCCGTCACTTCTGTTTCCTATCTCGTTATCTTGGGCTTCAGTGGTGATGTCGTCGTCGTCGTCGTCCAACAGAATGTCTAGGCGGTGTGTGGCCCAAAGCATTAGTTCACTGGGCATGCAATGTGGTGGGTGTGGTTAGAACTGACCAGGAGCGGGGGAAGGAGACGGTTGGACTTTAGCACGCGGTTTGGCCACTCGCGGTTTGGCACGCACAGGCCGTGCCGGGGTGGGGGTTGATATCTGTGCACACGACGTCAGTGTGTTTACCTAGTACCTAAACCAGCTATGGTCTAGACGTACGGGACTCGGAATTTTGTCGGGCGAATCAGGAGTGGGCACAGGTTGAGCCAAGCCTCGAGGCGGCAATTTCGTACCACGGCTGGTGGAGTTCTGGATTATGGGTTTGTCAGAAACCGGTAATAAACTCTGGGGAGTCCCCTTACCTTCACAGTCTTAATGCGCTTTGCTGGCTTCGTGCTAGAACTCTTTTCAGCGGGATCTGATGTTGATGGGGACTGGATTTCAACGTCGGGATCAACGAGAGACTTGCGTTTGGTCGCAGAGGCCGTAATCTGTTTCGAGACCTTCAGCTTCTGCGTTAGTGCACCTCCCTGGCCACGTCCAGGTCGGGTGAAGGAGCGGGTTTCGGTGGGTGAGGGTGGGACTTCTGGGATGGGCGCAAGCGGTGTGGTGGGGGTCTGAGCCATAAGAGGAGGGAGTGAGCCGGTCTGAACGAGCCTCGAGAGGTACTCCATAAAGCCCGGTGGCGGGGGAGGGTGGGCAGGAACAGGGTGACCGGTTGGGTTCTGCTGAACCATTGGAGCGTGCAACCAGGCAGGGAAGGCCGGAGTTCAGTACAGTGAACGGTGGATGATTTTATACAATCCATGGGAACACGAGGCAGACATTCTCTGGGATCTACGTATGTAATATCGTTCATGTGAGTCCTGCAGGTTCATCTAAAATCACATCAGAAATCCAGTCTCCGAGTATTGTGAACGAAGTAACTGACCTTGGACGACTTCTCCGTTGACGTCGGGTGCCGATGTGACCGTGTTGGAAGGGGTGGAGGGGGGATGGATTGGAATTCCATGGACACGCATCCGGGCTCGGACCTTGCCAACACAAGAGTCCGCCAGCGCAAGTAGGCGGCTCGTGCTTTCCACCTTCTCTGTATACATTATCACCGCAACGACAGCCTGGGACAGCTCGCGGTTTGCATCTGCGGACTCCGAAGCCAGCTGGTCTCGGATCGATCTCGCATTGGCGAGAAGCTGGCTGGCCACCGACACTTGTTCGGGTGCAGAAAGAGGCGAAATGCCTGACTGCGGCGGCTACTTCTCTGTTGAGATAAAATCATCACTTTAATAAATAATACGTTTACCGGAAGCTGCGTATCAAGACTGTTGAGTTGTTCAACGAGGAGAGACAATGATGGTTGCATGGAGGGATGAAGGCGAGTTCCGCACCGGAAACGTGCGCACGGTCCTGATCGCCACAACTCCCGCGTCGCCGGCCAGTTCCAACCGCCACTCCTCCCCTCCCACCCACTTGTTCCACCCAAACCAGATTTCAGGGCGTTGGTACGCCCATGTCTACCTCGTTCGGGGGTGAATGCCCTTCATGTGGCAAACGATTCGACAACGATTCCCTCGTCCTACGACATATGAACAACCCGAGAACTTCGTGTGCAAGTTGGTTCGATTTCCTCGAATCTATACCCCCAGGACAGTCCAATAGTCACATTTCCATGAACTTTGGGGCCAACGACACCGAAATCACCGATGCCAATGACAACGCAACCGAAACAGCCACTCGCTATGAAGATACCCACCCCAACACTCCTTCAATTTTTGGATACGGTCCAGGGTTCATGGATGACTTCAATGCTGCTCCCTATGCCGAGAAGCGGGGTGGGAATCTGTACCACCCTTTCTCATCTAGGGAGGAGTGGAGTCTTGCCTCATGGTTACTATGCTCCGGGCTCTCGATGAGGGTCATCGATGATTTTTTGGCTTTGCCTATTGTGAGTCTTGAAATACATTCCATTTCTTTCTCGCTGACAAAAAAAGAAGGTCCAGCAACTTTCCCTCTCTTTCGCAACCGCGAAAACGCTACGCACCCGCATGGACCATGTCCCTAAGGCGCCTCAATGGAAGATGCAAGATATCACTATCGAAGGGTTTGAAACTGCGAAACCAATTGCGCTCTTCTACCGTGATCCGCTGGAATGTATCCAGGCTCTCCTTCACAATCCGATATTTGAGGGGAAGTGGGATTTTACTGCCCGGAGGATCTACGACAATCCCGACCGCCAGAACCGACTCTACAGCGAGTGGATGACAAGTGATGGGGCATGGGCTATGCAGGTAAGTATTCATCCCTACGTTCTCATCAACGCCAGTCTCATTCCCACAGTCCACTCTTCCCCCAGGTGGAACACTACTCGGCGTAACACTCTCCTCTGACAAGACCAACATTTCAGCTGCAACGGGTGACCGGGTTGCTCACCCCCTCCTCCTAACGCTCGCAAACCTTCCCATGGATATTCGGATGAAGTCATCATACCACGCCCTGCCCCTCATCGGACTACTCCCCTGTCCAAAATTCGTTGGCGTCAAGAAATCACTCCGTGGGGTGATGGAAAATCGTCTTATCCACCATTGCCTGGACATCATTTGTCAGCCGTTAAAGGCAGCGTCTGTACGTGGGGCTTTCATGGGTGATTCTCTGGGCCGTATACGTTGTTATTTTACTCCAATCGCCGCATACATCGTCGACACACCTGAAGCAGCCGTTATTGCTGGAGTCGGAGGGAAGACATCACATCTAACGCTGGCATCACACAAGCGTTTCGGGGATCATTTCCGACACCCAACACGCTTAGCGACCCTCACCCTCTCTCAAATTGAACACCTCGCTGAAGAGGTCGATCCATGGGACCTCGAGTTGTATGCCAAGAAATCCAAGGCGCGTTTCAGGCTGAATGGTGTTCACCTCCCCTTTTGGCGTGACTGGACACTCCCAGATGGTATCACCCCGGAACCCAGCCAGTTCCTAACTCCCGAACCCCTCCATCATTGGCACAAACAATTTTGGGACCATGACGCAAAGTGGTGTATCCGTGCCGTTGGAGGCGCAGAGATGGATCTTCGTTTTTCTCTGCTTCAGCCTTGTGTTGGGTTTCGCCACTTCAAAGCCGGCATCTCTTCGCTGAAGCAGGTCACCGGCAGGGATCACCGAAACGTCCAACGCTACATCATTCCCATCATCGCCGATGCCGTTCCGAAGGAATTTCTACTCTGCATCAGAGCGCTATCTGATTTCCGATATCTAGCACAATCACACTCAATCGACACTCGCACCCTCACCGACATATCAAATGCGCTCACGCTCTTCCATCAAAACAAGCAAGCCATCCTCAAGGCCAAAGCACGGGTCGGGAAAGGCAACAAGTTACTCAACCACTTCTTCATTCCCAAGCTCGAGCTCCTCCACAGTGTTGTCATGAGCATCTGCTGGTCTGGACCTCCTATTCAGTGGTCTGCGGATCCTACCGAGCGTGCCCACATCGATGCGATTAAGGTCCCCTCTGAGAACACCAACAATGGCCAGTATGGCCCTCAGATCTGCCAGTACCTGGATCGCGATGAGAAGAGGCGGCTATTTGACCTCACAACAGCCATCCACGAGGCCGGAGGTGATCTGGAATCCATCATCTACGGTACCACGGGCAACCAGCAGGACGGTGATGGTGATGCATTGGACGATCAACCGAATGAAGATTGGATTGCCGAACTCGATACCGTCAACAAAGCCTGCGGCCCATCCCGTAAGACGGTGGATCTGTTTGCAGCCGCTGACGCCCTAATCGCACGCACTCTATCCGAAGACTCCGCAAGTGTACCACGGCCACTACGTACCTTCTCGACCTCATGGTCGGCATTCAATCTCAACCGACGACCGGACATTGCTCGAATACCTCTAGATTCCCTTGCTGAAAAGTACCACCTCCCAGACCTTCGTCCAGCTGTCCTCGACTTCCTCTCTAAACACGCTCAAAACCCTTCAGTCCACCACATTGGTGGGCGGCGAAGGGCTCGGGCAGATATGCGGCTCCCTTTCAACGATGTAATGGTGTGGTACTCTCTCCGCTTACAGACACGATCGTTAGACAACGGCTCGGTCACCGAACCCCGGCGCCTTATGGCAATGCCGCCCTGCGACTCATGGCCCTTGGGAAGGTGCGATACCATGCTCTTTGTTCACGATAGCACCAACTCGGCACCCTCACCAAACCATCAGAAAAAACCTAAAACGCGAATTGGCTCTAATTGATCGCTAAGCCAGCTTACCCCGTTAACCTAGCTAATTATCCGTATACTTATCCCTACGATATCTATAATACCGGGAACCCCTCCTGTCCTACTGGGAGCGGGTGGGGGTTGAATGTGAACGTAGGGGGCCGTCTTCAGGGATGATCGGGGGCGGCATCTTTGCCCACATCAGCTCCCATCTCTCCATCATGCAATAACAGGACGACCACACTTTTATTGGCGGATCTGCCAAACAGACGAGGCTCAACCGTTCCGGCGAGTGCCTGTAGCCTATTCTCTGACTCGGTGCGACGAACTCCCGAACCCTCTGGCAGAGTTTTACAACGAAGATCATCACCGGTCGAAGCCAAGATCCCAGATCCCAGAGGACATCATCCACCATCTCGAGACCCTCTCCGGCCAACTTGAGTCTGCGCTCGAGTTCTCCCGATCCCTTCAGGCTCAACAGGCCTCCGCTCAGAACACGATCCAGCTTCTTGAACTCAAGGTCACTGAGCTTCAACAACTGAGTCGTGCTAGGACGAGTGGGGGTCGAAGGCGAAAACGATCGAGGATGGCATCCTCGCCCACGTCGAATCCCGCCTTTCCGTCATCCAAAAACGGGACGGCCACCCGTTCGTGAACGGATCTGCCAAACCGAACGGACAGGGATTGGTCACCCCACCTAATCCCCGCAGCCTATCTTCCGACTCTATGTGACCGAGATCGAGGAAGAAGCGCAACGAATCTTCACAAGGAAGGACCAAGTCTCCCGGTCAGATCACCACACCTACAGCTAATACTGACTCTGGTGACGATGAAGATCCTGTCTCCATTTCGAACAATGGTTCTGCCGAGGTCACGACCGCGATCCCCTTGGACAACGGACGAATCTAGAGACTCGGAGGCTCATGCGGACAACTCAGAATCATCACGGCCGGCATCGACGAAGGAGACGGTGGCCATTCAATATCCCATCACCCCAGAGTACTCACTAGTTTGCGCCCGGGAGGAGCCACCAGTCATCCGGATTTGAGCATGGCCAGTTTTTGACAGGCTTCCCGTGGCGTGCGAGTTCGAGCTAACAGCGATCGTGCCACTCATAGGTTCCCATGGGTCGGTGATGCCGACTCTAACTCTAAACGTTACGAAAGTATCCGGGGTGTTGTGGGTGGTATATAACAGGGACTTCGATGGGCGGTGAAAGTTAAACTCGCCTTCGCCCTTTCCTCTCGCTCTCTCCACTATTCTCCGCCGCCCGTTTCAACCACACCCCCCAATGCTCATTTACTACCTGCATGCCTCCCAGGTATCCTGCTCGCGCTCGGAAGTCTGCTGGTACGTCCGTCACACAGGCTACCGCGAACGCAGCCCTGGCGCCACGTTGTGCACCGTCTAAATCTGCGACCTCTACCTAAGTACTCAGAAGTGTTCCGCAGATGCTACTGTAGTCCAGTCACGGAAGAAGGAGAGGGCGGGCGGAAGTCCACCTCAACCGGCGAGCCTGATCTATCTGATGAGGCGCCTCCACCGCCATATCTAAATCCTCCGCCGCCTCAGCCACCCTAACCATACCATCCTCCACCACACACCCCTATACACACCACAGAGGCATCTCGGCCAGAGACCGCCCGGCATTTAGTCCCGAACCATGCAGAACGATCGACCATACCGTCATCTGGCCATCGAGTCCATCATTCAACATCTTCTTCCATGGTTCATCTGCCGCCACCTACAGTGGCGTTTACTGTTTTTATCTGTTCCTGAATTGGACAAAGCTGAAGTCGCAATCCCAGTGAGTAATGAACCCAGATACCCGGCAGTCAAGGCTAAAATACTTGCCACCATTGGTGACTGGGGCTGTGGTTGGGGTCTGTTTCCAGCGAGCCTCTATGAGGGCGTCTGCTGCTGCCGTGTTGTGACACTCAGAAGCATCAAGGCTGCCAGTGCTCGTGCGTTCCGTGCGATCACGGGGTCAATCTACCGAAACTGTCTTTGAGTGTTTCTGTTGTTTCTGTCTGCAACGAGCTAATCAGGCCCGGAAATCCGGTGCCCTGCGCACAGTTCAGTCTCTTGCCCTTGACACGGCAGGGCTGTCCGCTACCTTCAATTAGCTGCGCTTTCCTTGTTAATCATGCCAGCCTCCCTCGAGCTCGTTTCCTCTCACCGCTTACCCATATTACATTCCCCTCAACTGTAGTCTATCTTGGATTTCTGGGCAATTTTTTCCGCCCTAGTTTGTAATTTTGTCTTCTTGGTACACTACCAAATACATTATCGTCTAATATCTGGTCCCTTGCTCAAACATCTATAGCAAGTAACATCTAATTTTGTTGCGAGGTTCAAATGCCTAGCTCTAATGGCCGCTCATGTCAGTTAATCAGTTCAAATTATAGGGGGGGCAATATAATCGACCCTAATCCGAATAAGACGCTAATTTCCCCTCGTGCGCGCTCATTAGTTTGCGGTATCAGTTCAGTTATTTCCTGATGACATCGGGTTGGATGGTGAGTGTACGGATTAGTCCTACCCTCCTGGCCTCTGATATTCCCTTCCAGGATATACTGTTGCCCAGATCCGGCTGATCCTCTCCCCAATCTGGGATGTGGAGGTCGCCAACATGCCATTGTACCTGGTTTACGCCCAACGGTTTGATATCATCCCTCAGCTCTCCACCACCGCTCCGACTCGCACATCTATTCCCGATCCCGTCACTGGCTTGTATGTCTTCAAACGTGCATTCCGCACTGACCGGTCGCGTATCGGTGACATCATCCCCCTTTCCCACTGCCGTATGCCCGTTCAACTTGTTCCCCGCTTTGGCGCAAAGGCGGATACTGGGCTCACACCTACAACGAGCATGGAACGAAGTAGAGAATTTTTCTTAAATTCGTACTTTGACAAGGACATATTTCAGTACCTACGCAGCTCTAGCCCATAGTTACGAAGCCATACTGTCATGTTCTGCACCTTTTGTGTCATCGCAATAAATTCTGTTTCGTATTTCTACTCCCCTTGTGCTCCGAAGTCATTTTTTGCCGCACAGTATCACAGAACTTGACATCGTAGGCGTCCAGCACTCCAGCACCCCAGCACCCCAGAAGGTGGCCACAGTAGCACACCTCCACAGTGGGTTCGGAAATGTGATCGGGAGTCTAAAATTCGCGTCCAGCGCCACAGCAACTCGACCGTTTTGCTGATGCTCGGAGACCACTTCACTTGGGTCCACGGGTATTCAACTGTATGAGTTCTTTTAGTGTCAATTTCTGGTAGATGTATGCCGGCGGGGAGGTCATGCCCGGCATCTTCATACCCTAGGAAATTAAGGATTGGAACCCTCACACCAATGAAACCGGCGCAACGCCGGTCCTCCTCTCGAGAAGAGCGCAGCGGGTGTTGTTTCTGTCTAGCACAACAGGAAAATTCAATCATCGAAGGGAGGATGCTAACGAGATTAGCGTTTTTAATATAGGCGGCGACCCACCACGGAAACACCGGATGCAGGAAAGAGGCCGGCTGTGTCATTAAGTGACCAGTCGAATGCTTGCCAACAGGCAGCAACACCCCAGTACCTTGCCAGCAGTGAAACACGCCGGCGGCGGGCTCCTATGATACACGGCAGTGTATGAATATGTTCTTGGATGCTACAGATACCTTGAACATTGTTCATGTTAAATAATTCATAAATCTATCCGGGCTGCGACTCACATTTTATCCTTCCCTTATGCGCACTTTTCAGCGCCGCTGCGTAGGCGGTTATATTAGTCTGAGCGACTTAAATCCCAATCGTGTCCTGTGGGTGACGGCGATACCCGCTAATGGCAGGCCGCCCTGTGGTCAGTGCGGCACGGGCGGTGCTGTACCAGATCAGTAGACTTTATATAAGTAGCTGGAGATGTACACGCCACTTTCACTTAAGTGGTAAGAATGAGTGGCCGTCAGGGTGTATATAAATCTGTTGATCGTGCCGAAATCTGAATGTTTAGCGGGCTATAACACGTAAAGCACGTAAACTGCACTGGGAACATAACACAACACACCCTGCTTTTGTCGGGCACTTTGAGCACACTTTTTGGGAGTTTTCGGCACTCCTCAGGCACGATTAAGCGAAAAGCACGATCAGCAGATCTGTGAAATTGCTGATGCTGATCATGCCCACGACTGGAAGGCGAGCGTGCTTACGAGATGGTTGGCGTTGGTAAACTGAGGGGGGGGGGAGGGGGCGAGAAGTCACGCTAGCCAAAGGCATGTGATGACACCTCCACTTCACAACCAGCCTCTAATCTCGTGAACAGAAGAGGCATCCGACCACTCTCCCAATCTGCCACAATGTCTACATCAGTCATCTCCGGATTTTACGCCTACACTCAGACCCTCAAGGGTGTTTACTACGGCCCAGGATCGGTCAAGAATTCGCTTATCTCAATCCTGGAGGGGTTTGGGGCCAAGAAAGTCTTGATTGTCACCGGCAAGAGCCTTCGGGAGAAGGTAAGCAGGGCCTGTTTCTGGCAAATGGGCGGGCATCTAATCTAACCTAGGCGGACGTAATCTCAAATATCGAGGCGCTCTTGCAGGAGAAGCAGATTTATGGGGCGACCTTTTCTGAGATTGGACAGCATAGCCCAATCGCAGATATCAAGAAAGGCGTGCAAGTCTTGAAGGACCTCGACGCAGACACGATTGTCTCCGTCGGAGGGGGCTCACCGATTGACGCCTCAAAGCTCATCTTACATTTCCTCAAGGAGGAGCGCGGTGGACCAATCCTCACGCACGTTGCGATCCCTACTACCCTCAGCGCTGCGGAATACACCGTGAGTGGTGTAATGTCTTACCCTTCGCAAGTGCTGAACGGTGTACCAGGCTGGTGCGGGTTACAAGGATGAGAATGGCCAGAAGACAGGACTTGCAGGCCACGACCTTCCACCTGCGGCTGTCATTCTTGATGCCGAATTAACCCTCTCGACTCCGGAGAGGTTGTGGCTTTCCACCGGTATTCGAGCCTTAGATCATGCCGTAGGTGGGTTGATACCTCCGCCCCGGGGGAAAGACGTCTACTGATAAAGGGGTGAAACCAGAAAGCCTGTATCGCCCTCTTGTCCCGTATCCAATGAAAGCAATCTCTTACGAAGCAATCTCATTGCTATTCAAGTACCTCCCAATCTCCAAGGAGAATCCTGGTGACATCGCAGCTCGGCAGAAATTACAGGTCGCCGCATGGATGAGTCTCTGGCCAGCAACGTTATCAAAACCTGTGTTTGTGTTGACCCCCTGACCCCTATTACTTTTCGGTTGACGGAGTATCCGCAGCACCTTCGGCTTATCGCATGATTTGAGCAAACGGGTGGGAGCGACCTATGATGTCCCCCACGGTATCTCTTCGGTAAGAATCTCCCAGACCCACGCCGACTGTATTCAACTTTTGGGATACAGTGTATCACTCTTCCCCCGGTGGTGGCCATCCAAACGAAATTTGCGACGCCGGGGGACAAGGAGGACCTTGCTCGGGGGTTGGCTTCCTCCGGAAAGCCAGGGACGGGTTCAGTTGATGGTGATATCATTGCGTTTTCATCCGAGATCACGAAGTGAGCCCAACTGAATCTCGCACCGCCCGAGAGAACTAACTCACTGCGTGAACCGCAGTCTCATCAGTTCGCTTGGGCTGACGACCAAGTTGAGGGATTACAAAATTCCGAGGGAAGACATCCCACGGATTGTGGAGAAGACTATCGGAAAGAGTTCGGGCGAACTGCATGACCAAGTGATGGAAATCATGGAAAAGGCTTTTTGAGAGTGTGCTGCGTGTTTTGCGAGGCGAGGTTTGAAATTCAAGGTGTCCCCTAGCTGTAAGTTGCAAGAACAAGAGTAAGGATAGGTGTATAAGGATGTAGACTACCTGCGTTAACCTGCGTTCAGGCAGACACTCTGCCGAACTCGGATCGCTCGTTCGATGTCCTAGCATCCCAATTTCAGCCTGCCACTATTTTTTGGTTTCATTGGCTGACCACGACTTTGTGACTTCGACCCCGGTCCTCGTTGACGAACAGTGGAAACGCTGCAAGTCTTCCCGTCTCCTGCATGTGTGGTCGGGGGCTATGTGTCGTTGCGGGTCGGCTACACCTTCTACCAACACTCAGCAGAGGTATCAGATCTTTAACCAATCACACGCCCGCAGTCGACTACCTCGCGACCGGGATAAGAACCAGACGGGGAATCAGTTACGGGCACGTACCCCCTTCTTTCCCCTCAATCCACATGGCTTCACGCATGCGTCACTCGACCAAGGCCACGAACGGCGAGAAACCCGACGCGACAGACAAGGTCCATGACCACAACCACACCACCGCCCACGACCATGACCATGGAGACCACGACAACAGTCACAACCATTCGCATTCTCATGGGATATTCGGCGCTTTCGGACACACCCACTCCCGTGAAGATGCAACCACAGCAGGAGCGGAGAAAATCGTGAAGGCTTTGAAGGGCGGTAGTGCGTCTTGGCACCGTTTTGCATAAGTCCCGATGCTGACATGGTATGAGAACCTTACAGGTGTCGACAGAGGAAGTCAAATTACACTCGTCGGATTGTACTCCAATATCGTGCTGACCGGTACAAAGGGGATGGCGGGGTGGTACATGGTATTGTCACCGACTATATGCTCTGTGACGGTCCTAATTATACCCAACACTAGAATTCCGCGGCTCTGCTCGCCGAAGCTGGTCATTCCCTTAGCGGTGAGACACAATTCTACCGCTATATGCCTGTACACTTACTGACGCTTGGCCTACGTAGACCTTTTGGGGGATTTCGTGACGCTCTTTGCCTGGAAGCTGTCCCAGAAACCCCCTTCACAGAAGTACCCATACGGTTTCGGTAAATTTGAAACCCTGGGCACAATTTCCATTTCCATTCTCCTCACGGGCGGCGCACTTGGGATCGGTTTCCATTCATACAACCTTCTGGTCGACGCGCTGACCCCGACGATATCTACCATGCCACCTGGGATTATCCAGGACGTCTTCCAAGCCGCCCAAAACCTTCCCATACCCGAAATCGGACATGCCCACACCCACGCCACCTCTGGATATGATGCTCACGAACAAGGACCGGTTCTGGATCCAAACGCTGCCTGGTTTGCCGCCGTCGGTGTGTTGTCCAAGGAATGGTTGTACAGGATCACCAAGAAGGTCGCAGATGAGGAACGGAGCTCCGTCTTACTCGCAAACGCCATCCACCACAGAAGCGACGCCTACTCGAGTATGGTAGCCCTTGTCGCGATTTTGGGCAATTGGTACTTCCCGGCGCTACCGTTGGATCCGATTGGGGGTACGTGTTCCTGCCCGCGTTTTGGGACGGTTGACGCTGACGTGATATCCCCATTCAACTGTCCAGGCCTGCTCGTGTCTTTGGTAATCCTTAGACAGGGAATCATGCTCTTCGCCGGCGCGTTCGGAGAATTGACCGATCGTGGTGTTTCCCCAAGGACTCAACGAATCCTGACCCGCGCTTTGAACCCCCTTCTCCCTACCCCATCCGCCTCCGCCGAATCTACCATCGAAGATTCTCACACTCACTCGCACTCGCACCCCAACTCACATTCACATCCCCACTCCCATTCTCGTCAAAGTCCCACCACATCCGCGTTATTGGGTATTCACGACCTCCGCGCGATGCGCGCCGGTGCTACCATGTTCGTAGATGTAGTCGCCGACGTGTCCCCCGCAATGACCATGCGCGACGCATCTGTGATAGAGAGGGACATTACCGAGAAGCTCAAATCTGTCCGAAGGGAAATTTCGGAAGTCCGGGTCAAGTTCAACGTTATGGAGAAGGAGACGAACGGGACCGCTCATTAACCTCCCTTTCTTTCTTGGCTTTTAGGATAATCACGTTTGTAGCCGTAGTTCATCTTGTCGTGTATGTACCTCGACGGCTGATGCACCCACCTGTTAAATTTAAAGCCGTACGACCTATCCCCAAAATGCATAACGTCTGAGGTGGAGAGACCGCATCTTGCAGGAATTGGGATTCGTACGGGGGGAACACAGACGAATCGCGACCATTGATTCTCGGTAAAAGACAAATGATATTCATAAAAACATGTTAAGAACATAGAAACAACAACGTCATATGGAGTGCCCAATGATTACAACACAAGTCTACGGGGCGTTAGAAAAACACGACATCTATATGGGGACCCTCGCCGGTGTGTCATTTAAATGCCACGAGCCTCGAGCCTCTCCCTAAAGATCTTCTGGAAGAAGGGAACATGATCGAAGTCCATCAGGGTGTAGTGCTGGCCGGGCACGTCAGTAAAGGTGGTACCGCCTTCGCGGCCTTCTACGTCACGACGGCAGAAGCCTTGCCAGGGCTTGAGTTGCTTGTTCACCCAGTCGGCCTTGGTTCCCTTGAGGGGAATGGCGTAGAAGACGTCCAAGACCTCTGTAATAATGTGAATAACTCGAAAGTGTAGAAGTTTCGACACCGGATACTCACCAACAGAGCCGCTTGGTACATACGATTTCCCGCACTCAATCAAGCTCCTCGCGATACCAACCCAGTGGTCGAGCTTGGGAATCGACAGCTGCAGCTCGTGTAACCTCTGAGGAGGCGCCATATCCCAGACCTTCTGGAGTTGCTCTTCCTTGGGCATCTTGAGAAGAGGTCCCTCCAAGTCGCGTGCGTCCTCTTTGGTGATGAGACCCAAGAAGTAGGATAAGTTCAACATTCCACCGGTGTAGGTGATCTCGTGCATGCGATCGGCGATGTGGGGAGGGATGTTGATCAGACCAACGAACTTCACTTCCTCGCCGCGAGACTCGATGACTTTTCCGACTTCATAGGCAACAACTCCACCGTACGAGTAACCCGCAAGGGCGTAGGGCCCGTGGGGTTGGACCTTTTGCATAGCATCGGCGTAGCAACCCACCATCTCGGCCATGGAGGTGAACACGGGCTGACCCTTATCGAAACCGCGGGCACGGAAGGCGTAGAAGGGGCGTTCTCCGTAGAAGTACTTGGCCAAGTTGACAAAGATCAAAACTTCGCCGACACCGGGGTGTACGAAAAAGATGGGGGTCTTGTCACCGGTAGTCTGGAGAGGAACGATGGGGTCGTAAACGTTGGCGTCCGAGGCCGAGGGGTTGAGGACTTGGTCCACCAAGGTGGAGAGCAAATTGGGGGTTGGGTGCAACAAGATACGGAGGATGGGGATTTCGTCAGGAAGTTTCATGGTCATCTCGACTTCACGCTTGAGCCTGTAGTATATGAAATGGTCAGAAAGGCCCCAAGCGGACTTGTTACTGCAAGAATTACCTGATAACGTCGATGCTCGTTCCACCCATTTCGAAGAAGTTGTCCTCGGCAGACACACCCCCAGCCTCCAAACTGAAGATGCCCTCGAAGATGGTGCAAATCTTCTCCGCAACGGAACCCGGAGCAGCCTTGACGAACTTCTCGCTACGACCCAACTTCAAGAGAGCATCGACGCGGTCGAGGTGTTGGTTGAACACGCCCTCAGAATATTGCTTGACCAACTTTGCGCGACTGAGCTTGCCAAGGGTGGACTTCTCCTTGGAGAGCTGCTCCACGGGGATTGGGATAATCTGGTGGGGTGCGAGGGTCACCATCTTGATGCAGACGTTCTTGATGTAAGCGTGAGCCTTTTGGAGGAGAGCGGAGACCTCGAGGTCGGACTCCTTGGTGGCGTTCTCTGAGTAGAAATCGAAGCTGGGTGCGTAGAAGACGACGAAAGACTCGGTGTCTTGGTTGGCGGCACGGAAGGGAGCAACGACCAGGTAGGAATCGGCGATCAGACCCTCAGCCTCCTTGCCCTGAAGGTAGGTCTCGAGTTCCGGGATACCATAGGAAACGCCGTGGACGATAACAGTGTCCTTTATCCTTCCGCTCAACCTCAGGTCTCCATTCTCAATGATGCCGAGATCACCAGTCCTGAACCAGCCACCATCAACGAAGCTTTGCTCCGTGGCGGTGGGGTTGTTGTAGTACTTGACGAACAACATCGGGCCACGGAGCTGGAGTTCACCAGACTCTCCGTCACGAAGGAGAGTGTAACCATCCTCAGGGGAGACGATACGCATTTCCATACCATGGTTTCCGCGACCAAGGGGCAAAAACTCGGAGGAGGGGAGGTTCGCTCCAGGGTTGGAGAGGGAGCATGGAATGCAGTCGTAGATCGAACCGGCGCTGTGAAAAGATGAGGATCAAGGAAAATACACAAAGGGGGGACTGCTAACCATGTTTCGGTCATACCAAAGCCAGCGGCCACCTCGACAGTGAGGTCGTCGAGACCAGGAGCACGAACGAGATTGAGGGCCTCACAGAAGGCCTTGACGGTAGATGTGACAACGGCCTCACCACCGCTATTGATCCTCTCGAGGGAGCTGAGGTTGACGGAGCCCTTCAACTCAGAAGCTTTGGCTGAAAGATCCTTGGCAAGCTTTGAGAGGAGGAAGTTGGGGGCAAACGTCATGGTCACTTTCTATAAGAAGCACGACAGACGGATCAGAACCTTCGAGCCAAATCGCAAAATGGAAGGTCTTACATGATCGTCGATCAGGCGGAGGAAGACCATGGGGTCGGACAGGATGGTGGCGGCGTCGACGTGAATCTGGTTGCAGCCTTGCACGAGTGGAGTGAAGTGCATCTCGAGAGATCCAGCGACGTGATCGAAGGCGACCCCTTAGCGCGGGGTTAGCTCGCTCAAATTGATCGCTCGAAGTGTGATGGCTACTTACAGTTCATAATGGTCGACTTGGGAGTCAACTTGTAAGCCTCGACCTTGGACGCGCACGCGCGCAGGATAGTGCGATGGGTGTGAACAACAGCCTTGGAGAAGCCAGTGGATCCAGAAGTGAGGAAGAGAATGGCCTCGGAGTCGGGCTCGGAAGGGGCAAACTGGAAATCCTTGGGGCATTCCTGAGCCTCGGCGGCCTTCTTGATATCGTCAAACAACTTGATGTTCAAGCCAGTTGCGCCGGCCTCGTTGAGTTGACCAGATCCAATCTGGTGGGTCAACCAGATGGGCTTGACCGAGTCGGAAGTCAAGAGGGAGTTGAGGTGCTCAATGTGAGCCTTGCGGTGGTCGAGCTGGGCGGTGAGATTGGGAAGGAGGCAAGGGATGAAGCCAGCACAGATGGCAGACCAGACGGCCAACATGTTATCCTGATGGGAAGACAGGTAGACGATAACGATAGGCTTCTTGCCGGTAGACGAGGCGCCAATGGTAGCAGAACCGAACGTGGTCATGAATGCGTAGGCCATGGCCTTGACGGAGGACTCAAGCCACGCAACATCGTTGACCTCGACAGCGGTAGGAGAGGTGACGAAGGTGAGAGACCTGTCCCCGTAGACCTTAGCGGCCCACGTGAGCATGTCGGGAAGTGTACTCAAGTTCGCTAGCGGGATCGACGTCAGAGAGGGCGATCGGATCGGATAACGAGGAGCGGACGACATACGGGTAGGCTTGTTCTCAGAAGACGAGAAGGAGGACGTGACCAAAGATTTAACGCCAGCGATGGCACCTTTGCCATGCTGAGAAGAGTCGACGGCAGCTGAAGCCATTGTAGACGATTGGAGAGAAAGATGCAGGAGAGGGCGAGAGGAGAGGAGAGGAGAGGAAGGCGATGGGGAAAAGAAAAGAGAGAGATGGGTCGGTATTTATGCGAACTCATATCGATTTCACAGAGACTGGGCTGGGTTCCTTTCAAACAAACTCTTCCGAAAATGGAGGTGAGCTCTGAGAAGGAAGAACCCGAGGCACGTGTTCACCACCTCTCCGATCCTCACATCAGCTTCTGGGCCAGAGTTCGCTGTCATAGTCCATTCTGCAACCATCCCTCTGACCCTCCGCCAACCGCACCCCCTCCCCTCCTTCACAGCAACCGAGGTTGGACGAAAGACCGAGTTTTTACTGAAATACTTCGCGATAGTTATCGAATCTGACCTCGCCTTGCGGATAAACGCCGAAAAATTATCTGAGTGCCATTGATACCATCGGCGCCGCAATGGTTGCTGAGAAGATAGGGCGCTGCATTTGGCTGACTATTTCCGGGACGCAATCAATTATCTCGAAGATATCAATCACGACACAGGCTCGTACGCAGGTTCGAAACGAAACACTGAGCAGAGGCCTTGCGCTCTAAATTGCCAAACCAAGGGGATTCCCTCCCGCTCTCATCGTCTCAAACATCGGCAGTGTATTCGACGTAATCGCTCAGGGGGTTCCGGAGTTTCAAAACGTCGTCACACCGATGAATTGGCAACACGCGCCAACACTTCCATTGCAAAAAACATACGTGAAACTACAACGATTCAAACGCGAGCGGGACGGTACGTGATGTGATGATAAAGTGTCCAGAGAATCGGCGAGACAACCTCTGCCTATCAGCAACCGCAGAGACAAAGGACTGGAAGCACGCGTCAGCACTTGGATCGTCACCGGTCAACTCGGGCAACGGCACAGGACTTACCGAGGTGAAGCGTGGACTCCTTTTGAATGTTGCTGTCACGGGGCGGGTGAAATTAGCTTGTTGGGTGGACACGGCGACTGGGTCGGGACTTACTAATCAGAAAGGGTTCTGCCGTCTTCGAGCTGCTTCCCGGAGAAGATGAGGCGTTGTTTATTGGGAGGGGTTCCATCCTTGTCCTGGATCTTTGCCTTGACGTTGTCAATCGTGTCCGAAGACTCCACTTCAAACGCGGTGGTCACGCCGGTTAAATCCTTCACGAAGATTTGCATTCCACCACGAAGACGAAGCACAAGGTGGAGCGTCGACTCCTTCTGGATATTGCTATACAGGACGACGGTCAGTCTGAGTGACCCAAGCGGATCCGACGTTACTCTTACTAATCAGAGAGTGTCCTGCCATCCTCGAGTTGTTTTCCGGCAAAAATAAGCCGCTGTTGATCGGGAGGGATCCCCTCTTTGTCTTGGATTTTCGCCTTGACATTGTCGATCGTGTCCGAAGATTCAACCTCGAGGGTAATCGTCTTTCCAGTCAGGGTCTTGACAAAGATCTGCATACCTCCGCGAAGGCGGAGGACGAGGTGGAGCGTCGACTCCTTCTGGATATTGCTGCGAGGAACGTCAGCACTGCGATAGCGTGAAAGTGGTGGCACGACTTACTAGTCGGAAAGAGTGCGCCCGTCCTCGAGCTGCTTACCGGCAAAGATCAACCTCTGCTGGTCGGGGGGAATGCCCTCCTTGTCCTGGATCTTCGCCTTGACGTTATCGATAGTATCGGAAGACTCGACTTCAAGGGTGATCGTCTTGCCCGTCAAGGTCTTGACGAAGATCTGCATGCCACCTCGGAGACGCAAAACTTGAGGTGGTGTTAGCATTCTTAGGGGATACGGTAGCGTCGGCGAAGGAACTCACCAAGGTGGAGGGTGCTCTCCTTCTGAATGTTGCTAATCAAAATTTGTTAGATTTGAGTCGTTTGGTGGAAGTGCTCGCACTTACTAGTCGTTGAGAGTGCGGCCATCCTCCAACTGTTTACCGGCAAAGATGAGGCGCTGCTGGTCAGGGGGGATACTAGTACACTGTGGTAAGCCTCGGGACTCGCGAACTGTGGGAATGATGTACCCTTCCTTATCCTGGATCTTGGCTTTGACGTTATCGATGGTGTCAGACGATTCCACCTCGAGGGTGATAGTCTTTCCGGTGAGGGTCTTGACAAAGATCTGCATACTACACGGCGAACAATGCAAGTTAGTTGCCGAGGCTGTTGGACGTGACGCAGCGGGCGTACGTTGACTGGAGAGTAGATGGTGGTAAGGGAGAATGTGCGCGAGGCTGCGCAGCACGTCCGTTGGCGATAAGGACAAACCAGTGTTGTGCCGGCCAATAGCCGGCTATATGATGCCAATGGCCGCGATTTGGCCGTGGCTTTCGGAATCTTCCAGCACGTGGCTTGCACGTGGATATTCGGCATACGCCGAGCTTCGGCCACGGAACGTCCTGCCATTTAAAGAAAAGTTCAACCACGACGATCCACTTACCCCCTTCACGAACTCCCGCCCCACACTCCCCATGTCATTGAATCAGCGCGGCAGAATTGTCGGTCAAGTCGTACGTCCGGGGGTTTCTGCTCCGGACCGAAAGCAGAGACGACTACCCACCGCTCATCCTCAACCACCCATGTCAGGAGTGCAAGACATTATCGAAATTTCCTCAGACGAAGATGAGGACCTCCAACCGCCACCAAAGAGGCTCACCACGAAACGCGGGCATCCAACATCCACTCACGAGATGGACTACAAAACACGTTTATGTCAGAAGGACCTTGAGATTGAGAAGTTGAAGAAGGTACGCCACCAACGACGTGCGTGCGGCTTTTCCAGCCTAACCTTGTATCATGAAGAGGGAGAAAGAGTTGGAGCGATTTGTTGCGTCACAGGAACAAGAAATGGAGGCAAAGAAGTCTCAAAGCATTCCCGTGCGTCAAATCCCCCACCCCCATCCACGCCCTCCACTTATCTACCCCCAGAAGGTCGATGAAATCGAGGAAGAACTTACGTGTGAGATCTGTACGATAAAAATGTGGTCGCCCTACCGGTGCGCACTAGCCCACACCCCTCGAGCGCAATGGTCCCTGAAGACGGTTATAGGTTAACGGAATGTGGGCACGTTTTCTGTGTAGGCTGTCTATTGGACTGGTTCGGCGACGTACACGCCCGATTCATCAACAGCCACCCAGAATATACCCCCCTTCCTCCATTTTTTGAGGAGGTTCTTCGACGACCGTTCGAGTTTCCCCAGGACTTCTACAGAGCATCTGTGCACCTGGCCCAATACCCCGGCCCTCAATATACGTGCCCCTCTTGTAGGACGGCGGTAACCCGCAGGCCGGTCGAAGACTTCAAGATTAAGGCGCTTGTTTCGTGGTTAGGTTCAGTCCAAGGCACCAAACCTCCCGAATCAAGAATCCCGCCGGGCATGGGCGATACGGTATTTAATGGCTACTCTCTCTTATGATACGTTCTACCTCCGCTCCATCGTTTTGTTGCCACTTGCTGTTATTGTACTCGCACGTATTGGGCTTAATTTACATCTGTTACGAATTCCGTTGCAATATCATTACGAGCATTGACCATACTGCCAAGATCCACATTGCAGACGACGAAACAAAGCATACACCGTCCGATTCCAACTACGAGTCGATGTGCGCAGGGATGTAGAATGTGAGAACGCCCCCTGCATCAGCAACATCCCCGATGTAGACGTATAAGATCACGCAGTGCCCTTGGCAAATACCTATCGGGGGGCAGAATATCAGAGGTTGGAGACCCACAGCCACTCGGAGAGACTCACAGGCAATGGTCGTACTCGAAAGTACGTGACTGTTCAAGAATTTGATGAAACTCTTAATGGATATGAGCACGCCAAAGAGGTGATCAGGATCTGGCCTCTCAACGTCGCCACCCGCGTCTGGATTCTGAGAAGCCCCTTCTTGTGCTGAGAATTACCCTAAGGATCAGTATAATGGGAACGGTGGTAACTTTGATATCAAAGGCGCACCCATTTTCGGATTCGTACAACCAAACCACTGGGTGTCGACACTGACGCTTTCTGTCTGGACTGATATCTGGAGTTTTCCGTTGTTGTTACATCGAACGGCTATGACATCGGAGAGCGGTCGTAGACGTTCGACTATCGTGCGTAGTTTCTGCAACGGAGGCAGCAGAATGTGAACCTGTCCCAGTGCGGAAGATTCAGCATTCAGCTCGCCCCCTCGAAAAAACACAGAACGGTGAAATATCTTACATCCGGTTCGGGACACATGGGTTCGGTCAGCTTATTGACGTCGCTGGGTTTCATCACCTCGATGCGAACGTCATGACCGACCCTGACCATCCTCCCACTCGACATCGACCCAGAGATATCAAAACTGAGTACGGCCTGGTCGTTCTTCTTCGCCAATTTCATGACCGTTTCCGGAGTCGAGTCAAGAGACGCAGGATTCCATGCGGATCTTAACGCGAGCAACAGAGCCTCGGGGGAAATCAGAATAGTGATTTCGTTGTTTGAGTTGGATTGGATGCGGTAGTCCGAGAATAAAGATTGGACCTTGACCTGCCTGGAACCGTACGCGTCATCTTCGTGTCGTCCGAAGGGGACGGTGTAGGTCACTCACGACCAGACTTGGACCCCACCCTCGCTCGCGTCGTGGTTGCAAATTATGTGCATATGCGACTCAGTAAACTTGATGATACATCTCTTCTGCAGCTTCTCTATGGCCTGCGTAATCTCTGTGGAAATCAAGCACGTCGTCAATCGCATTGTCAGAAACATCCTTCAACAACTTACTGAAGAAGCTGCCCACATCTTCGACGTTCGTACGAAACCGCATTGGGCTTCGAGTCAGAGGTGACCGACGCGGTAGAGGTCCATCATGACTGATCTCGTGCCGGGGTACAGTCACTAAACACCACCCCGCGACTCCAAAATCCGATCATTCGTCGGTGATCTCAACCTTGAACTCAAACCGCGACCGCGACCTGCAGATGCGGATCGAACCGAGTCGTATGGACTGGAATAAAATTTCGTCGGAAATTCAGACCAAAATCCGGTGAAGTAGGCTTCACCGAAGGCGAAAGCAATCAACCTTTCGCTTCTTGGTCACTGTGGTCTTGGCCCATTTTTTCTTGACTTGGTGCCCGGATCTTCTGGCCTTCGCTTACTTCTAAACCCAACGGTTGTAGATGCGTTTCGCGTTCGAATTTTCCAGTTCGAGCGTTCCAACTTGTCGAGCAACCCCATCGACGGGTTGTACATCGCTTCTTACCTCCACCACCCTACACCATGCGACCTGGCGTTGCTATCCTTTCCTTGTCCTTACAGATTCTGGCTGCACTGGCTGCACTCCACCGACAACCAACTCCAGCGCATGGAATCACTCGTCTACAACAACTTGCGTTGCCTCTCTTCGAGCATCTGAGCTGGCTCTTACCGGAGGTGACTCCTGACGATCTCCGCTCCTCTGCATATGCTACTGGTTCCACCAAACCTATCGTCGCGCAGTAATTCCACTCGGATTTTCGCCGGTTGCGTCCCTTCTGATTGTCTGGTTCTCCAGCATGATGGTAGGAAACACGTACCCCTACCAACTTGATGACTGGAAAAAAGGTACACCGGCACCTCCGGTGACTTTCCTCGCTGACTTTCCCTTGAGACATCAACTTGGCGTTGGCACATGGCATTGATGGGTTTGCGCTGAACATTGGGAGCGACGATTGGCAGGGGGCAAGAGTCGCGGACGCGTACAACGCAGCTCGAGGAACCAAGTTCCAGCTGTTCATCTCCTTCGACATGGCGTACGTCTTTCACTTCTGTTCCACGGCTATAATGTCACTGATATATCTCATCCATAGGGTCATCCCGTGTGGGTCGCGCGCAGACGCTGAGCGTATCCGGAAATACATTACAGACTATCAGTCACACCCGAATCAGATGAAGTTTAACGACCGTATCGTGGTTTCTACGTTCGCCGGAGAATCATGCATGTTCGGGACCAGCGACTTGAACCAGGGCTGGTTTGAAACCCTCAAGTCGGCAGACATGCCTCCAGTAGTTTCCGTTTATTACCCTCAGCCTGTTCACAACTCTGAGGATCACCTTCTAGGTTTGGTTTATCCCCTCGTTCTTTGTTGACCCGTCCGAATTTCCTCGGCTGACCGTCATGGATGGATATTTCAGCGTTAGTTCACCCCACGTCCCTTGATCGTCGGGGTCGCGTGCTCACCTTACATAGTGGAACGCAGGGTGGCACACCACAAATCAGGAAGTCACATTTGAAACGGACGAGCGTCTGTTGGGACAGCTTGGCGGAAGGGGTTACATGGCACCATGCTCCCCTTGGTTCTTCACGGCGAGTTGGCCCCGGATCCGAGCCATCGGCGGCTTTTGCTAACTCAAGCCAACTACCAATACAGCACTACGGGCCGGACACATACAACAAGAACTTCATCTATAGTGGAGATAACTGGTTATTCGTCGAGCGCTGGGAGCATCTGATCGCCAATCGAGCTCATGTGGACATGGTGGAAGTCTTGACCTGGAGTGAGTACGTCATTATACCCATTGCTTCACCACAGAACGCCCAAGTTGGTTATATAGACGATTACGGAGAATCACACTACATCGGTCCCATCGAGGGCGCGCAACCAATGTCAGAGGCTTGGGTGAACGGGTTTGACCACCAAGGTGCATCATCCATTGCTCTAGGGTTCTAGCCCTGCGTATAGCTCGCTCACGTAGGACGCCCGCACTAAAAGGCTGGCTCGACCTCCAACAATATTACATCTCCGCGTTTAAGAGCGGCGTTTACCCTAAAGTTCTTCGTGATAGGATCTTCCTATGGGCTCGCTTGTACCCCAGTAGCGCAGACGTTCCCCAAGATGGCATTGGCAGACCTTCGGGATGGCAACACGTCCGTTCCTCCACAATCTCTCTAGTTCTCTTTCCCCGGGTTGGCTGACACGAGCTCCCTCACAGACCGAGGACTTTCTCTGGGCTATGATCTTTTCTACTGGAGGGAACGTCTCTGTAACGTTGAAGTGTGGCGGTCACTCGGAAACGACTGAATTATCTGGCACTGGGGCGTTCAAACTTCGGATGCCGTTAACGGGCCCTGGCGGTCAAGTCTCGGCCACACTACGAAGGGATGGCGTTGGTATTGTCACCCTCATTCCCGCCGGATTTGTCTTCTCCAGGCATCCTACGTCATACAACTTCAACGCCTTTGTTGCATCCTCGCGCTAATCGCATCACATGGCGCACACGTTCACAAAACCCTGGCCCTCAATTCAGTTCGCTTTCACACGCGCAGAGACGATTTCAGCTCTGTAATACTCTGTATTTCCTGATCCAACAATATATGTAGAGCAGGAGCAACCGACGCGACAGCCAATCCTAGACGAAGGCGCAAATAAAGACATTGAATAAGGGGAGAACAAAGGGGAGATTCATAGTCCAGTCGTCCATTAAATCTCCAACCCAACGAGAATATAAG
>Ga0307515_10005467_pt1 | contig 25719 bp, 17 predicted proteins | sample 17_EM_MG_FD_194513 | JGI IMG/M metagenome (GOLD analysis project Ga0307515, IMG submission 194513) | Populus trichocarpa ectomycorrhiza microbial communities from riparian zone in the Pacific Northwest, United States - 17_EM | ecosystem: Host-associated > Plants > Roots > Unclassified | place... | reverse complement strand
GATTAAAATATTGATAATTTTGGAATCAGTATTTTTCCATGTCTGTTTTGTGTTTTTGCGTTACAAGGCTGTCAATAGTTCTGTTATGAGCTCAAATATCTGCGCGATACCTGGATTACCCTATATGCAATACCAAAAATTGTTGAGGCTCGGGTGACTCTCTTTTCATGATGGGGTAACAAAGAAATGGTGTACGATTTTGGCCGAAAAGGTGGCCATTACTTGGGATATGTATTTGTACCACCAAGCGACCTTTAGATTAACCAAGATGCAAGACCAAAAATCGTTGACGCTCCGTTGATGCTCCATTGACGCTTATTCTCAGAATGGGGCAGTGACCGTGTCGCTTCCGTTTTTGCCTATAAAGGCTGGCAATATGATGATTATGTGTATTCGCGACCAAATTCAATCGTAATTACCTTACTTACATGACGAAAATTCGTTCACACTTGGTTGACGCTCATTTTCAGAATGGAGCAGTGACCATTTCGCTGCCTTTTTTGCCTATAAAGGCTGGTAATACAATGGATATGAGTATACGCGACCGTATTGGATCGTAATTACCTTACTTCCACGACCAAAATACCTTGGCACACCGTTGACGCTCATTTTCAGAATGGGGCAGTGACCGTATCGCTTTCTTTTTTGCCTATAAAGGAAGGCACTACCATGGTCATGTAAATCAGCGACCAGATTGATTTGTAATTACCTTACGTACATGACCAAAAATCGGTGACGCTTCGTTGACGCTGATTCTCAGAATGGGGCAGTGACCGTGTCGCATTCCTTTTTGCCTATAAAAGCTGCCAATACATTGGTTATGTATATTTGCGACCAAATTGAATGGTAATTATGTCACTTACATGACCAAAATTCGTTGACGCTCCGTTGACGCTCAGTTTCAGAATGGTGCCGCGACCGTGTCGTTATCTGTTTTTCCTATAAAGACTGCCAACACGTTGATTTTGAATGGCAGAAGCCAAATCAGTACCAAATTACCCTACATACAAGATCAAAAATCGTTGACGCTCGATTGACGCTGATTTTCAGAATGGGACAGTGACCGAGTTGCTATATGTTTTGCCAATAAAGACTGCCAACACGTCGGTTTTGCATTGCAGTGACCAATTCAATATTGAATTATCTTACTTATAAGACCAAAAATCGTTGACGCTCCGTTGATGCTCATTTCAATATAATGTCAAGTCCAAATCTGCTGCCATTGATAATTGTAGGGATGATTATTTGAACTCATTGAATGCTTTTTGGGCTGATTATGACTGGATCCTGTGGCCTTAGTAATATTCTGGCACGGGTCGCTCTCATTGTATTGAAAGGTATGTATCACGCTGAATAACACATTTCGCCTGCTATGCTCGTGTTTATCGACTACCATTTAGACATAACTGGTGAATATTCTTCCATCATAATTCTCTAAGTGAAATTCTCGGTCAAGCAACATAAAGAACCTGCAGAAAACAAATTATCCCATTCTGTCCTACTTTTTTCTGTTTCCACAAATCCTCCTTGTTCCGGTAGCATTGACCGTCACTAACCCTGTTTCAGTCCTTTTCTTTGACCTCCCTATTGGCCGAATCAATGCAGGAATATTTGGAGCGGCACACACATCTCGCTGCTCAGGGCATTCCGGATCCTCGAAGCAATTCTCCAGCTCTACTCCAGATTCATTGTCTGCATCACAGTCGCCTTCGCTCTCATTTGGATTATCCAAGTCACTGTTACAGTTGAGCCAGTTTTCAGTGTCGGAAACGCTTTCGGGTGCCATGTCGTCATCACTTTCCGCTGGATGACAGTCGATTCTCCGTATTCGGCCAACATTCAATACTTGAGTTCGTACTCCAGCGAGTTGCTCTGCAGACAAAGCTGGTGGCAATGGTGATCTTTCCGACAATTTAAATGCAGCCGCACCATCATGTTCAAAGATTGACCAGGATGCTTTGACGCTTTCTTCGGTATCCGAAATGTATCCTACGGCAGTCATTTGCTTGTTGTGAGCGTGTGATTCCTTCTGTGTTGTACGTAGGTTTTGGCTGCCCTGCCACATCTCCAAAAAGTCGTGGACCTTGGCCATTCTGTGCAATTGCTTTTCCTCTGCCTCTCTCTTCAATTCCAAGTCGTTATCGGATTCCGACCTATCCAATACAGGGTCATCGCCTACCAATATCCCATTATTGGCGCGAGCATACTGGCTTACTACAACCTTTTCCCAAAGGGCTACGCGTGTGGTTTTTGACTGCCTCCAGCCGAGAACGTCTCGTCCAAGGGAAAACCTGGCCTCCCCTCCGACACCATGAGGTATGATTGAGACTATGTCGCGTGCCACATTGGAGAGATCGGCGTACTTTGAGTGAGTTTCCTCTTGCTGTCGCCTCCATTGCGCAATGTCCGGGATCCAAAATGTACTGCGAATCTCCATCGGGTCGGAGTGGTAATCATCGAGATTCGGATTAACTTGTCCCCAGTTCTTTGGTGATTCAGGTGGCGAATTCAAATACAGCCTGGCGGTGGTCAATAAACGTGCTGCGCGATCACTTTGTCCGGGTGTCGTTTTGGCCAAATCTCTAGGCGTTAAGTATTCTTCATCACCACTGGACAAATCATATGGATCAAAAGATAATTGACCAGATTGGGAAGGCGTTGCAGAATGGATGAAGTCATTGCTCTGTAGTTTTTCATGTTTAGTGACCGACAATCATCTGTGTTTGGCACAGTATTCATTTTCCGCATACTTCAAAAATGCCTCTTGGTATTGGGTAATATAAGAAGTCTCGTCCTCAGGATTGATATCCATTCCCTTGTCCCATTTCCTAAACAATCGCAACTTGCGAAAAGGATCAAAAATGTGTGCCGAAACAAGAAGCATACCTGTCGTTGGAGTGACTTCGGCATAGTATTTGGACAGCTTTTGTCGCGCAAACTTCACAGTGAAGTATAAATCTTCCTTCCACTGGGTTTTCTTCTCAGCCAAAGCTTGCAGAACGCCATCCATATGATCGAACATGTGATTGTAGACGGTGATAACATGATGCAGTGTGACCATATGTCGTTTTGACATCCACAGAGTCCAGTATCGCAATGGCAGTACCACTTCCATGACGTACATGACGATTGTCCATTCATCCTCTGTTGTATAGAGTGACCGGTATTCGCTGAATTCTGGATTCTTCAGCCACTCGCGGGTGAATTCTCGCAATCGATCGGCTCGTTCAAGCAACTCCAGTGTCGAATTCCTCCATGTTTTCACATCAATAATTGGATGGACTGCGATTCGTACTTTCGCTTTTTGAAAGTCTATAAACTTGTTTCGATGACCAGGTGTCAACGTAATCAACACACCCAGCATTCGCTGCTATATGATAGTTAGTTTCAGAATTTTCAGAGTATCTTGAAATACGTACTTTCTCCATTATCTTGGCCAAACCTGGTTTCATAGCGGACACCTTATTGATTCTAGCGTTGCCTTCTTTTCGAAGTCTTTGACTCTTCCCAGTATGTGTGTTTTCATTCTCTCCAAATTGCTGATCGCGCTCATGTGCTTCCCACGACTTTGTACAGCCTTTGACTCCGAGACTACTCAAAAATGCACCTAAAGCAAGCTGAATGACATGCGCCATGCATGGTACGTGAGATCTCAATGCAGGTCACTCGATTCCTGAGGCCTGAAGTGTGGATTGTAGTTCCCGAGTCATCGAATGATTTGAGGAGGCGTTGTCAGTTGTACTTCCGAGCAAGCGGCCGTCAGTAAGCTCAAAACGATCTACAACTTCCTTCAAATGTGTGGCTAGCCTTGCTCCAGTATGTTGACCCTTGACCTATTATCCTGAATTAGCTGTTGAAATAGAAAAAGAACAGGCTACTGACCTCATCGAAAGCGAGTTGCACTTCCCGCATTGCCCAATTCTGATCTATATAGTATGCAATGACCGACGTTATTGCCAATGTGTTTGTTGAAGTCCACCCGTCCAAAGCTAAACTAACTTTATTTCTTGTTGGCAACTGCATCTTAATTGCATCCACAGTCAGTGAGTATTCCCTCCGACAGATGTTGCTGAAGGTGCTGGCTGACGGTAGCACCAGCTCGCTGCGTAATGCGTTATATGACCACCGTAGCTCAAGATTTGATATAGGGTTCCATGGCATATGAGCCGAAACACATCCTAACATCAGGTAGCGATTCCAAGTTTCTTGGTGAAATTCGGCAGTTACAAAGTCCTTATCTGCTAGTTTGGAGCGCTTTGTCTGGAAAAACAGTCAATATAGGTTGCAAGTCAATGTCGCCAATCAATTTCCCTTGCGAACTTACTATTGTAATCCCATGACTTCCTTGCCTCTTCAAAATGGCCAGTGCTGCTTCATCGACTGTTGAACTAGTCAATTCAGTAACCTCCGACTCTGTCAATTCGTTCAACTTTGCGATGTGCGCTTTTGCAAGCAAGGGTTTGCCCATTGAGCTGGTCCCATGTTCTGATGGATGGCGAAGAACTTGATGACCAACGATGCATATGATGCCAGGGCTGCCGGTCTCCTCAATTCCGCAATGCAGATAGAACCGCCATGAAGGCGCATGTCTAAAATTCTTCCAAGCAATAGAACGCTTCGAGCCCACATTCAAAGAAACCGACCAAGCATCGAATATGATTTGAATAGTAAGGTCGTTCAAATCACGAATAAAGACACGTTCATTTTTGGAAGATATCATTACCTCTAGCAACGAGGTATTCAGAGATTGTGAATCCCACATGGCGGTAGGAATTGGATGGCTGCGTATTTGGAATTGAAAGGATGTCAGTAGGTACAGTATGATCAAAAAGAACGCTGGTTCTTAAATATTGACTCTAGAGCTACGAGCAACAAAGAAGTAAGCCCTGTGAGACATTGCATGCATAGTTGTGAAGTGGTATACGAGGACGTATTGGAAAGACTGACCATTAAAAATTCAATTTCAGTGCAACACAATGCAGTATGTTGCTGTGTAGGTTACTGCGCCAGCACAAAAACTGTTGACGCTCTGTTGACGCACATTTTTAGGAGGCAGTAGTGATATTGTCCATAGCATTTTTGCCTATAAAGGCGGCCAATACTTCAATTCTGGATTCAAGCTGACGCACAGCCCTTTGATTATGCATGATGCAGGACCAAAAATCATTGACAGTCCGTTGACAATCAATTTTAGGAGAAAGTCGCGATGTCCTCTCTAGCATTTTTGCGTTGAATGGCGGCCGATACATTCAAAGTAGGTAGATGACGTTGCGCAGCCTCCGGATTATTCCAAATGCAAGACCAAAAATAGTTGACGCTCTGTTGACGCTCATTTTTAGGAGATAGTCACGATGTCGTCCCTACCAGATATGCCTAGAAAGACGACCAATATTGCGATTATGAGTGATAGTAGTTGCCCAGCGTTTGGATTATCCAAGATGCAGGACAAAGAATCGTTGACACTCCGTTGACGCTCATTTCTAGGGTATGGCAATGAGCGTTTAACTTGTCCTTTTAACCAGAAAAACGTCCAATACATTCACTTTGTTAGGATGTGACCATCTTGCCGTTTGATTGCAGATTGTGAAAGACTATGAATCATTGACGCTCCGTAGATGCTCACATTACACACAGCCTAACTGTCAATGTAAGCTCAATCATTGTAGTCCAAACCTATATTGAAAATATTGACAGCCAATCGTTCTTTTCTACGTATTATTTTTGCATCCCGATGCTTTGTCGCCCCTCACTATATGATTCAATACACCCTGCGTGACATGAGCGATAAATGACGTAGCCACATCGCATCCCAGCGCTTTCGGCTGGCACTTAGCGGCATGCAGACCCGGCCACTAATTTTTCATTAATATGGCCTGACTGTCGCACCATTCCTGATCCAGCTCCTTTTCCTCGATTTCCATGACCTACCATAAGCAATTTTCAAAATCTCGACCATGTGGACCAGGGCAAAGCACAAAGTTGTGCATTTGGATGCATGGATGAATGCAGCATGACGGCTGTCATGCATACAGGTTTGTATCGCGCTTTGACCGCTCCTTCAATGACTTGTATGACATCACTTACTTAAAAGTAGTTGGTAAATTTGGTCACTAATTTAGTTTTTACTTTCGCACTTAACAGTAACAGGAAAGACGACAACCGGCTCATTGGTCATCTTGTGGCGTGATTTGGTGTTGACCACGTTAGAATCGTGCATACGACCCTTGCACATGCACAGATGAATTATCATGTCTCACAATTTGGACACTGAAACCATGACAAAGCTGACACGTAGCCAAATAGAAACGCAAATTGCTTCTCACAGCTCTAGATCGTCAAAAGTTTCAATTTGGCTATCTATTCCTCCGCAGAAGCAGGAGCTGTCACCATTTCTTTGTCCGAATCCGATTTCTATACGGTAATTAGCTCGGGAGGCAATATGTAGTGTTAGGCGCTTAATGGTTGAACTGGCATGGCATACGTCATTAGCGACGAATCGGACTCCGCGCCAGGCAGGATAGAGGATATGCATTCAGGCGACTTTGGTTTCCCAGAGCCTACTCACATATGGCTATTTCCTGGTCGAGAAGTACATTGCAGCATGGGCAATATTCCCCAGACGATATCAAGAGTCTCTAATAGTTCTCCAAATGTTGTTGCGGAAGGTGCCGCTTCAACATGATCCGTTTGGAACTTGATGATCGCTGGAACCTTCAATTCAGACGTTCCGTACTCCTTATCTCTTTCGCGGAAGTAGTCGGGCGCGTCCCCCCATCCCGGTCGTGTCAATTGATCAAGCTTCATCTGCCTCTGCCATCACCTCTCCGTGCGGCGTTGTACCGATTTGGAGATTGTGCCCATCACCCAGCCGGGTTCGTCATCTTCACTCGGCTTGCCCTGCTCTGTATCATCGTCTTCTTCTTCATCTTCAGCATCCTCCTCATTGTCGGAACTTGCAAGATCGCTCAGACTGTCTCCGATAGCATTCAGCATCTCTTCAAATGTCTTTTAGGGCTCTCTGGTGGTCAATCCCGCCTTTTCAAGATTGCTCATATCTTCTTGCCTCTGCTTAATCGCTGTCTCTGCGTCTTCAACTCGCTTTCTTGCCACCGCAGTCTCTCTCTCCACATAATCCTCTATCCATTGCTCTGTCTCTTCATTGCTCAAAAAGTGCGTTTCTCGTTTCTTCTCCGCCGCGAGCTTCTTTTTGGATTGCAAGCTACGCAATGCTCCAAGGGCTCGGACCCTTTCAGCCTCCAGCCCGCTCTTCCCTTCATTCACTCGATGACGTCGTCGTGTAGACTGCTTTGTTGATTTGCCATATTTGCCCGCCGGGAGAGGGGAAATGTTCTTGTTTGGAGCATTGACCATTGCATTCCGTGTTGACTGTTATTGGGAGAGATGTTGGATGTTGCAAGGTATGGACCATATGGAGGCAAGCTGCGTCTTTTATGTCAAGGTTGGTACGCTTGATCAACTCGAACAAAGCAAAATCTGTGTTTTGACTGTCACTCAATTGGGAATAGTCATGTTAACCGTACAAATTGACTCGATTTTTAGTGTCAGTTTCATGTACGATCCAGGTGATCTCTTGAGACAAACATCACCAGATGTCCTTTCCGTCGAAGAATATCCTGTTTATATGTAACATTAATCAGATTTCGGCTGTCGTGAACTTCAATTTATCCCTGAAAGGAAACATACAACATCCGGCCAACTCTCTGCAAATCGCGGGACTGTTAGAAACCCCGGCAACCGGTAGCTATACGCAGGCGGATTCATCATGAGTAGAATGTCCAAGTTGGCGGTCGGTCAGTCTATTTTGACTTGAAGCTAACTATATATTCCTCAGAACTTCCCACTTCTTTTTGTTATCATCTTCCTCTCCTTTTCCACACCAGCAAGTCATGACTACACAGACACCTCAGACAGGCGAGAGCGGATCCGAATCGAGCGAAACAAAGGGCGCTTCATTCAACGCCTCACTTCAAGGTTCACAACAACAACGTAGACACCAGTCAGTGCACCGCGAAGCTGCCAAGGTAGGCACCAAAAAAATGACCCAGGACGCACATTTAAAAATCGTCTGTAAAACCGGTAGCAGCATGAACAAGAAGCAGCACGCAATTGGATGTGAGTATGTCCATATTATGGTAGACGGCAGTCAATTGATGGAATAATGAACAGCGGGTATACGGAGGGAGCTACGTGACCAATATCTTGCTGACCTAAACGGGAAAGCCCCATGGTCGACGTAGGCCTTTGTCCGCACAGTATGGGAAATTGATCATCACGATGTTGTCAGCTCTGGCATTTTCGCGGACGAATTTGGTGATAAGCGTCCTCGCGAATGGACCAAAAAGGCTTTAAACACCGTAAAGGAGGCTACAGAAGCATATATGGTTGAGGTAATTGCCAATTCTCACTTTCAGAAGCAGCAACTAATATCTTGTAGGTTTTCGACATTGCTGCGACTATGGCAAGGCAAGGAGGTCGGGTACAGCTAGAACAGTCAGACATGTGCGTGGCGCTGAATATAGCGAAAATGGCCAAAGGAGGGTTTTCGCGCGCCGCGAGAGAGGAAGCGCAACAGCTGATTACGAAGCCTTGCACAGTAGTCCGGGAAGACAAGATGTGGGGTGTTGAATTTCCTGGGCATAGAAAGGTGAAAGCTTCAATAGAACGACACCCGGCAATGGTTTATGAAAATCAAACTGACGGCTGCCTTCCTTGCCACAATAGCACCTCAAGGTATCCACGGACAGGCTGGAGGCGCAAAGGCACGGGCGCACCTCCTCAAGTCTGACCAAGACAGCCGACACCAGAACTAACGCCACCTCCACGCGGAACGCCACCTGTGCCATCTGGCGACCAAAATCGCAGCCAAAGTTCCAAAATCCCAAACCTGCCCGCTGGATTTGAATATACACATGCTCCTCTTCCCGCCGTTCAATTTTTCATTTATGATACATTTGCCGAGGATAGCGAGCACGATGAAGATTTTATTCCAGATTTGCGGAATGATGAAGAAACGTCCACTGGTTAGTACACTATCTGCTGCATGGTAATACAGCTAACATTCATTTTGAAGACGACAGCAGCCAATCGAGTGAAACTGCCAGTGAAAACGAACATGGATTGTAAGGAACGTGATTTTTGAGTGTAGTATTATCTACAATTGCCGGACACTTTATAGCATGTTTTAAAGGATCTATTTATATGTATTATTAAAGAACAATGTAGTGATAAAGGAGATGGTACATGAAGAAGACAGAAAGGGTGTCAAAACATTGTTAATGATATTTTCTGCCAAATGAAATCATGATATATTGTGAATATGCCCATGGCAAAATGAGCATCAACAGAGTGTCAACGATTTTTGGTGCTGTAAGTCGGGTAATAAAAACGCATTTTGGTAGTGAATATACACAATAGAAGTTTTGGCATCCCTTATAGGGAAAAAAGAACGCAACACGCTCCTTGCCCCATCTTGAAAATGAGCGTCAACGGAGCGTCAACGATTTTTGGTCCTGTAAGTCGGGTAATAAAAACGCGACCTGGTAGTGAATACACATAATCAAAGTATTGGCGTCCTTTGTAGGCAAAAGAGTAAGAAACACGCTCCCTGCCCCATCTTGAAAATGAGCGTCAATGGAGCGTCAACGATTTTCGGTCCCATATGTCGGGTAATGAAAACGCGACTTGGTAGTGAATACACATAATCGATGTGTTGGCATTCTCTATAGGCAACACAGAATGCAACACGCTCCCTGCCTCATCTTCAAAATAAGCATCAACTGAGCGTCAACGATTTTTGGTCCTGAAAGTCGGGTAATAAAAATGCGACATGGTAGTGAATACACATAATCAAAGCGTTGGCATCCTTTATAGGCAAAAGAGAATGAAACACGCTCCCTGCCCCATCTTCAAAATGAGCGTCAACGGAGCGTCAACGATTTTTGGTCTTCCATCTCGGGTGATCTAAATGGCTCTTGATCGCAGACACATATAAACGAGGAATTGGCCGCCATGATAGGCAGATAAGCAAGAGTCATTTGTGCGACAGCCTTCCAGGCAGTCACAACTCGTTTCATTTACAATGCTGCAACCAAGAGTTCATGAGCGTTTTAGCCTACAGAAACGGTCAAAACATCGTATACAGACAACAACGGCCACATCACAATTTGATTGCCCATGATGAAACGCCAAATATCGTTGACGCTCCGTTGACGCTCATTTCCAAAATGGGGCCGGGAGTGTGCGGCTTGCGATTTTGCCAATAAAGGCAGCCAGTGTGTCGATTATGGATAGCAATGACCAAATCACATTTTAATTACTTGACTTACAAGACCTAAAATCGTTGATGCTCTGTTGACGCTCAGTTTTAGAATTGGGCCGGAAGGGTGTCTCTCCTGTTTTTGAGTATAAAGGCAGTCAATATAACTCAAACAGTCAATGATATCCCAAAGTCAATATTTTGCAATTAACAGTAGGATATCTGAATGAGACGATAAATAGAAAAACCCGAAATGCAGAACCGGACATTGGAACCGACGGGTCTAGCCAAAGACGGCAAAACCCGCGGGTTGACGGGTACGGGTCCGGGTTTGGCCCGCCAAGACTCAGCGGGTCGGGTTTCTGGATGTTTCTGGAACCAAACCGACCCGTTTTTGCGGGCCAAACCCGGACCGCTGGCTGGTTACCCAGACCCGTTGCTAACACTACTTGCTGGCAACAGTTCACATCGCAAAGTAAAACGAATTAACAGAGTTGGAAATGAGTCAATTGACTACTTCGACTGTCAATGAAACAGCTCAGGCCATCCCGAAGAGGCAAGGAAGTCAAGGAATTTCAATAGGAAGTGCGCAGAGAAAATTTATATTTGACATCCAGGTTGATCGATATTGACTGAAATGACAGACAACAGACTCCAAACTGGCAGCTAACGACTTTGAAACTTCCGAATTTCACCGAGACACAACGAATCAGTACCTCCAGTTCGGATCTGTTTGAGTTCATATTCCATGGAACAATAAATCAGGTCTTGAGCTACGACGGTACTAAACAGCCTTACTAAGTGAACTAGTGCTGCTGTCCGCCACAACCCTGAGCAATGTTTGCCGGAGAGAATATGCACTGACCGAGGATGCAATCAGGAAGTCATTGCCATCCCAAAATACAGTTAGTATAGATTTGGACAAATGGACATCCACGAACAAGCTCAACATAACGTCGGGAATTGCTTACTATATGGATCGAAATTTGCCATCACGTGAAGTACAACTCGCATTCGATGAGGTTGATTGCCTATTCATCTCCGCTTTCGAATGTTATTTACGGATGATAGGTCAAAGGCCAACACAGTGGGGCATGACTATTCATTCATTTGAAGGACGTACTTGATCGTTTTGAACTGACCGACGGCCTTTTGCTTGGAATTACGACAGATAGTGCTTCGTCAAATTTCTTGATGACATGAGCACTGCAATCAACACTTGAAGCCTCCGGATCGAGTGGCCTACATTGACGAACCACATACCATGCATGGCGCACGTCATACTACTGGCTTTAGGTGCATTCATGAGCAGTCAGGGTGTAAATGGCCGCACCAGGTCTTGGGAAGCCCATGAGCACGATCAGCAATTTGGAGGGAACAAAACTATAGTCATTGGAAAGAGTCAAAGACATCGATAAGAGGGCAATGCTAGAATCAATAAGGTATCGGCCATGAGACCAGGGTTAGCAAAGATAATTGAGAAAGTACGTATTTGAAGATATTTTGAAAGTGCTGAAACTGACCTTGATATTGCAGAGAATGGATGCTGAATTGAGTACGCTGACACCTGGTTGTCGACACTAATTCATTCACTGTCAAAAAGTCAAAGTTGGCATTGCGGTACCACCTATTATGGATGTGAAGACACGTTGGAACTCGACAGTGGAGTTGTTTCAGTGAGCCTAGACATTGCGACAATTCACCTGCGATTGGCCCCAAAATTCACAACACGGCAATCACCGGCCACTCTCCACAATACAGGATGACTGGACCATTGTTAAGTACTTCATCAAAGTTTGGAAGCCATTTCAATATTGGACCCTGTGGATGTCGAAGAGGCACATAGTCACATTGCATCACGCCATCAGAGTCTACAATGGCATGTTCGAACATCCGGATGGCGGTATGTGAAGTTCTGTTAAGAAGCAGACTCAATGGATGGAGGACTTGTTCTTTGCCGTGAAGTTAGCTCTACAGAAGCTGTTCAAATATTATGCTAAGGGTACTCCACAGATGGGTATGCTTCTCATTTCTGCACAGCTCATCGATCCCTTCCGGATGTTGCGATTGTTTCGGAAGTGGGATAAGGCAATGAATAATATTCCTGAGGATGTGCCATTCTATAGTACCCAATGTAAAGAGGCCCTTCTGACGTATGTGGAGAATCAATGTTGAGCCAAACATGGATGTGTGCCAGTCAATAAACCCGAAACCGTATCGAGCAGCAATCTCATCCCCTCTGCAATGGCTTCAGGATCTGGTCAATCATCTGTCGATCCATATGATTTGTCCAGCGATGATGAAGAATATTTCACACCTAACAGTGTGGCTGAAAGAACACCCGGGTGAAGCGGTTGTGCAACACACTTATCGACTGCTGCCAGGCTATATCCGAATTCACCGCCTGAAGCACCTGGGAACCGGGGGCTAATTAATCCGAATCTCAATCATTCCCACTCCGACCCAATGGAGATTAGCAGGCCATCCTCGATACTGGACATATCCGAATGGTGGCACAAGCCAGAGGAAACGCGCTCAGAGTATGCCGATATCTCCAATGTGGCGCGCAACTTATTCTCTATTATACCCCAAGTTGACGGAGTGGAGTCCAGTTTTTCCCTTGGGCTAGATGTTATCGGCTGGAGGCAATCAAAAACCACAGGCGAGACCGTTTGCAAAAAAGTGGTCTTAAGGCATTTGGTTCGAGCCAATCACGGGATTTTGGCAGGGGACGACCCAGCATTGGATCTGACACACAAAGAAAATGACTCAGAAATGAAGAAAGAGGCAGAAGAAACGAGATTGCACACAATGGCCAAGGTCCACGACTTTTTGGAGATGTGGCAGGGCAGCCAGAACCTATGTGCTACACAAAATGAATCTCAGGCTGAAAACAAGCAGCTGACAGCCGTAGGATACATTTCGGACATGGAAATAATCATCCAAGCATCCTGGTCACTCTTTCTACATGATGGTGCGGCTGCCTTTAAACTGTCAGAAAGATCACCTTTGCCAACAGCTTTGTCTTCAAAGGACCTCCCTGGAGGACGAACTCAGAGATCAAATGTCCGCTAATTCCGAAGAATCAATCATCATCCCGTTGAAAGTGATGAGGATAGCGCACCTGGAAGCATTTCAGATACCGAAGATTGTGTAAACTGGAATGGCGACTTGGACAATGCAAATGACACAGTAGACGATTCCGCGGCAGATGTTGAATTTGATATAGAGCAAGGCAGTGGTACGGATGATCCCGAATGCCTAGAGCAGCGGGATGTGAGTGCCAAGCTACATGTTCCCTGATATATTTGGCCAACATGGAAGTCAAAGAGACAGGATGAAAAGATGTTTATGACGATTAATGCAATAGATACGAGGAGGAATAGATGAGTGAAGCAAACGCAGGACAGAGTCCGTCAATATTTCAGCAGCTTCTTTATGTAGGTTGACCAAGTGTTCCAGTTACAGATATATTATGGGCGAATGGCGAGCAGTAGCTTGTGAATATCGGTTGATAAATGGATGTATAGCAGGCGTGATGAATCTTTTGGCAAGATATATAAAAATCAGTCATGTGAGAGCGAACAGTGCAAGAATGTTACTGTGCTCGTCTTCGCCAAAGGGCAGAGTCACAATCTGAAAGAAAGACAACCAATAAGTTCAAATCATGATGAAAACAGTTTGTGATGGCAGCAGATGTTAAATGGACAATACATTATAATGAGCGTCAACAGAGCATCAAAGATTTGTTGTCTTTTAATTACGGTAATTGAACAGTGATCTGGTCACTGTTATGCATAAACCACGTATTGGCAGATTGTATAGGCGAAAGCGACAGCAACTCGGTAACTGCCCCATTCCGAGAGTGAGCATCAACGGAGCATCAACGATTTGTGGTCATGTAAGTACGGTCATTGAACTGTGAAATGGTCGCTGTTATGAACAACCGACCTATTGGCAGCTTGGATAGGCAAAAGAGACAGCAACACAGACACTGCACAATTGTGGGAATGAGTGTCAAAGCAGCGTCAACGATTTGTGCTCTTGTATGTACGGTCATTCAACAGTGATCTGGTCGCTGTTATGCATAACCAATGTATTGGCAGCTTTTGTAGGTGCAGATGGCAGCAACACAGTCACTGCCCCATTCTGAGAATGAGCGTTAACAGAGCGTCAACGATGTGTGGTCTTTTAAGTCCGGTCATCGAACAGTGATCTGGTCATTGTTCTTCATAACTGACGTATTGGCAGCTAGTATAGGCAAAAGAGATAGCCACTCGGTCACCGCCCCTTTCGGGGAATGAGCGTCAACGCAGTGTCAATGATTTGTAGTCTCGTAAGTACGGTCATTGAACAGTGATCTGGTCGCTGTTATGCATAACCCACATATTGGCAGCTTGTATTGAAAGAAGAGACGGCAACATTGTCGCCGCCGCATTCTGGGAATGAGCGTCAGGGGAGTGACAATTATTTCAAACTGTCCATCTGGGGTAATTTCTGTTCCGATTGGTTGGAGACATCCATTTACGGGATATTGGCAGCCATTCAGGGTAAATACAACAGCGACATGCACCCGGCTGCATCCTGAACATGAGCTCCGACAGGGCGTCAACAGTGTAAGGTCTCGCATATTTCGTAATCAAGCCATCACCTGGATCTTTGCGACCATCATCGACATATTGACCTCCTTGATAGGCAAAAATACAATACATCGAAGGTAAAACACAGATTCCACATTGATCGATATTGCAAACTGCACAACATTCAAAAACGTCGTATTGGTTGTTGAAAATGCGATTTTGATATGAGACTATTACCAAACTGCAAAAACAAGAGCCGTATATGAATTTATAGATGGACCTTCTGGGTGACCCGCTGACAACCTGCCAAATTTGGACATGTTGGGAGTTCAACATCTAAGCGTACCCAAGTTGACGGTTCGAGTGTATTGACAACTAGGACCCCCAATTTGGCAATGGTTTGGTTTGGACCCGAGTCCGGACCCGATGTGATGGTCTTGAACCGCTGCTAACACCACATAGAGGAATTCGGTATAGTGCACATGGTTTAACATATTATGAGCCCAGAAACCGAGTGGATACTACACACCTAACTCAGATTTCGATTCTGAATTTCAGTATTAACAATATCAATCCAGTGGATTACAGTCCTACTGAATGTCTGTAGGAATGGTAATATAGGCAAATCAACAATGATTCGGATTGAGAAGGTTGATGGTACACACTATATGAATGGATATTTGAATCACCAAATTCTCTTGAAACAGATCTATATTCCTGCTTTCAGACATTATCATACTCAATAAACCACCAGATGTAATGGACAGCACAGAGTTTAAAGTATTGAAGATACTGTGTGGAATTGCATGATTGACACTGATTCTGGAAATGGTGAAGTCCTTGCAGCAGCAGTATTGATTTCAGAAGGATGTAAAAGAATGGGGCTGGGACCTGCTATAGAAGACCTTGAATTCAAAGTGAAGTCAAATGTTGGGGCACTCGAAGATGTAATATCATTTGTTCAGATTCAGCAATTGTGAGACTCTATATGAGACCTGGACAATGAGTCGGAGGTATATGAATCACTTCAATATCTGCACCGATACCAAAACCGAACTGTCCATAGTTATGTGATTCTACACAGTAAACACAGTTATGACCCAGAAAATCATATTCAAAATGATCAGGATTGGGGGTTATTCCCCAATTCGAAGTGCAATATGATCCAAGGTTTCATCAATAACCTGTACGAGATGGAAATATACTCGAATTTCCTCGAAACAACACTTCAAATGAACCACATTCTCATGACTGATGTGATAACAACAAATTACACCTCCAGCAGCCGAAGCAGAGTTTGCAGTGGAATGGAAAAGTCCAAAAGACTCATTATGGTGGTAGTAAGGGATATAATAGTGGTTTCAAACATTCCTAGCATATCAGTGACTGTGACAATTGGAGTGATACATATGAATTGCCACTGAAGGAAAAAAATATGCCCCAAGGTATATTACTTTCCATGTACTGTACTAGTGGACAGTGCATTACCAGTAGAAACAACTTCACCTTCAACAATTACAATAACAAAAATTTGAGCACTCTTGGATGACAACTACTTATGGAGAAGTCCCAGCAAGGATAGCGGGTACCTGGATTGTTCCACAAGGGATAAATTTGCAGTAGTTTGTACAGATTAGTATGGTACACCCAGAATGCAAAGAGAGAATAGTGGAAGAGTTTCTATCTTGTAGAAAGAGTTGCAGATGATGCCAGTGGACACGGAAACATATGATTAAGATGTCCTTTGGCTGATGGCTATAGATTTGAAGTGGTTGTTGGAAACATCTTACATGTTGAAGAAGCATACAATTCCCTGCTACAACTGAGATTTATAGGTCTGATTGGAGATTGTCTTATTGAATGCTAACGTATCAAAATGGGATCCAAATAACTGAAAGTCAGTGTGTAAGAATGAGAATGATGTTGAGTGCCTGGTGGAAGATATCATATCCAGATAATGTACCAAATTGGACGGTCTTTCTAACTAGAGGTGTAGTTTGCAGAAAAGACATATTGAGGAGAAGGATAATTGTATTGGAGGAGCACCAGCTATGGTTGATTGTACTGGAAAGATAGTACGCTTGATATCATTTGGAATGCACGTTAGGTAATCTGCTGTTATCATCTGCTTGACAATGTGATATCTGGGCTTATAATACTCCCCTGGTGGACTGTGAAGACTAATTAGGGTATGGTTATAACATGGTTAGGTTTAGGTTGAAGTGTGGCAGAACCTTTTACAGTTTAATTCATGTCTATATGACAATTATACTTATAGATAGTCTGTAAGTTTTGGTTGATATAGAAATTCAGTATGATGGATACTGTAAAATACATTTCTGGCAACCACATAGAATCAGATTGTTACCAGGTGTAGATAATGTGAAAAACTGGGTAGAGTTGGAACTTGTGAGGGACTGTATCTCTGTGAGATTGGTGGAAATGTGTAGGTTAAGACAAGCGGTTGAATATGAATCTCTATGTATGACTTATCCATTCAAGCACATACCACTTTTACACTATTCTGTGTCTTTGGAATTGTGCAGCTATATTCATGATTAATATGAATATATGATAGGTTTAACTACAGTTGTATACTATGTTCTGGGGTTGTGTGTGCTGAAATCAGGAAGCGTTTAAGGTATGATATTGATTAACGAAATGTGAAAACGTTGGTTGAAGTGTGCTGTCATCACGTGGGAGATATAATGATAAGGAGAAAAGAACTGAAACAGGATGGAGAAAACGCTGTCAGATACCAAGAAGATTTAGTGGGAGACTGATGCTTTAAGCTCTTGTTAAAGGTAAGATTGTTAGCAAATTCGTCATAAACACTCACTTACACTAAGATTTTGCATTCTCATATATAATAGACCACCTAGTTGAATTAGAAATTCATTAAGAGTAGTACTATTACAAAGATGATTTCCTGAAAATAATATGATTTATAATTGAAGGAGTTAATAGGAAAGATAATATATATTAGGAGATAATATCACTATGCTAAGCCAAATAACTGAATGTAATAGATGAAGTTGAGATATACACAGTGTTGAAGTTATGGAGATGATTGGCAGAGTAAGTTTATATAGAATATGTCATTATATGTCATTTAGTTAAAGTGGGCAGCTGCTATATACAATAGATGTCATCTAAGACTTAGATTTAATCGATTATTTTGCAAGGTTCTTTACAATAGATTATTAGGCAGGGTAGTGTTAGCAACAGTTCCAGACCGTCACTTTGGGTCCGGGTCCGGGTCCAAACCCAACGGTTGGCAATTTGGAGGTACAGGTTATCAACAAACCAGAACCGTCAACTTGGGTATGGTTTGATGGCAAACTCCCAACCCGTCTGAATTGGGTGGGTTGTCACCGGGTTGCCCAGCGGGTCCATCCATAGATTCATATGACCCTCTTGTTTTTGGAGTTTGTTAATAGTATCTTATCCAAATCGCATTTTCAACAACCAATGATATGTTTTTGCATGCTTTCCAGGTTCCAATATCGATTAATTAGGATTTGGTGTTTTACCTTAGATATGTTGTATTTTTGCCTATCATGGGGGTGAATAATTCCAGTATAAACGCGCAGATTCGCGTGCTGCCCTGATTAACCAATATACAACAACTTAAACAGTTAACGCTTTGTTTACACTCATTTTCAGGATGCGGCAGGGTGCATGTTGCTGTTGTTTTTGCCAGTAAAGGCTGCCAATAATTGATGAATGGATGTCTGCAACCAATCAGAACATAAATTACCCAAGATGCAAAGCTAAAAATTGTTGACGCTCTGTTGATGCTCATTGTCAGAATGCGTCAGGGAGCCTGTTGCAGTAGTTTCTCCTAGTAAAGGCTGCCAATATCTGATAACTGGATGCCTGCAACCAAGCAGAACATAAATTATCCAAGATGTGAAGCTAAAAATCATTGATGCTCGATTGACGCTCATGCTCAAAATGAGGCGGTGACCGTGTTGCTGTCTCTTTTGACTATAAAAGCTGCCAATACATCAGTTATGCATAACAGCGACCATATCACTGTGTAATTACCGTACTTAAAAAACCACAAATCATTGACGCTCCACTGACCCTCATTCTCAGAATGGGGTGGTGTCCGTGTTGCTATCTCATTTGTCTATAAAAGCTTCCGATACATCGGGTATGCATAACAGTGACCAAATCATGGTGTAAGTGCCGTACTTACTAAACCCCAAATCGTTGACGCTCCGTTGACACTCTTTCTCAGAATGGGGCCATGACCATGTTGGTGTCTCCTTTGCCTATCAATGCTGCCAATACATCGGTTATGCAGAAGAGCAACCAAATCACTGTGTAATTACCGTACTTAGCAATCCACACATTGTTGATGCTGTGTTGACGCTCATTCCAATGAATTGTCCATTCAACATCTGGTGCCATCGATAATTGTTTTCATGGTGGTTTGAACTTATTGGTAGTCTGTCTGGCAGATTGACACATAGCCCTGTGGCAGAGCCGAGCGCAGTAACATTCTTGCACTGTTCACTCTCACACGACTAAAATCTGTGTATCTTGCCCAAAGCTTCATTGCGCCTGCTATACATCTGTTTATCAACCGATATTCACAAGCCACTGCTCACTATTTGCCCATAATATATCTCTAACTGAAACTCTCGGTCAAGATACATAAAGAAGCTGGTGAATCATTGACGCATTCTGTACTACATTGGCATCACTCTCTGATTCCTCCTCATTTCGATTGCATTGATCATCATCCACATCATTTCAGCCTGTCTCTGTGACTTCAGTGTCGGCCGAATGGATCTGGGAACATATGGTGTTGCGCTCACATCCCGCTGCTCTGGGCATTCCGGATCCTCGATGCTAGTGTCTGCCTCTATATCGGATTCAACGTCCGCCACCCAATCGTCCTCGCTGTCATTTAGATTATGTAAGTCCCCATTCTAGTTAAGCCTATCTTCGGTGTCCAAAATGCTTGCAGGTGCAACATCCTCATCACTTTCGACTGGATCAGAGTTGATTCTTTGGATTCGGTTGACATATAATATAGGAGTTCGTCCTCCAGGGAGCTCCTTTGCTGACAATGGTGGTGGCAAAGGTGATCTTTCTGACGATTCATATGCAGCCGTACCGTCATGTTGAAAGAGTGACCAGGATGCTTTGACGATCTCTTCTGTGTCCGAAATGTATCCGACTGCAGTCATCTGCTTGTTCTGTGTGCGAGATTCTTTCTGGGTAGCACATAGGTTTTGGTTACCCTGCCACATCACCAAAAAGTTGTGAACCTTGGCCATTCTGTGCCATTTCCTTTCCTCCGCCGCGTTCTTCATTCCCAAGTCGGTTTCTGTGTTCGTTGTATCCAATTCTGGGTCAGCGCCGGCCAAAATCCCACTAATGGCTCAAGCAAAGTGCCTTACAACGACCATTTTGCGAAGGGTGTCGCCTGTGGATTTTGACTGCCTCCAGCGGATGAGATCTCGGCCAAGGGACATGCTGGCCTCCACACCGACACCGTGTGGTATGATAGAGAATATGTTGCGCGCCACATTCGAACCATCGGCGTACTTTCAGTGTTTTTCCTCCTGTTGATGCCACCAGTCGAGTATGTCCGGCAACCAAAATGCCCTCCTAATCACCATTCGGTCGGAGCGGTAATCATTCAGATCCGGATTAGTTTGCCCCCAGTCCTTTGGTGCTGCAGGCGGCGAACTCAAATAAAGCCTGGCGGCCGTCCATACAGGTGCTGCACGATCGCTTCGTCCAGGTGTCATCTCAGCCCCATTGTCAGGTGTGCGATATTCTTCATCATCGCTGGACAAATCATATTAATCAAAGGATCATTGTCATGATCCTGAAGCCGGTGCAGAGTGGATAAGATTGCTGCTCAGGACAATTTGGTGCTTATTGACTGGCACACGTCGATGTTTGGCACAGTATCCACCCTCCACATACTTCAGAGAGGCTTCTTGATATTGGGTAGTATACGATGTCTCGTCCTCAGTGTTGATATCCATCCCCTTGTCCCACTTTCTAAACGATCGCAACATCCGAGAAGAATCGAGGACAGGTGCAGCAATGACACGCATGCCCGTTGTTGGTGTTCCTTCACTGTAGTATTTGGACAGCTTCTGTCAAGCTAACTTCACAGTGAAGAACCAGACTTCCTTCCATGGAGTCTTCATCTTGGCCAAAGCTCACATCACACGGTCCATATGATGGAAGATGTCATTGTACACGTCAATAACGTGATGCAATGTGACTGTATGCCTCTCCGACATCCACAGGATCCAATATAGAAATCGCCTCAATACTTCTATTACATACTTCCCAATGGTCCATTCATCTTGAGTTGTGAGAAGTGGCTGGAAATCAGTGTATTTTGGATTTCGGAGCCGCTCGGGTGTGAATTCCTGTGATTGGTAAGCGCACTCAAGCGACTCCAGTGATGAGTTGAAATGTGTCTGCACATACCTGATTGGTTGTACAGGGAGGCGAACTTTGGCGTTTTGCCAATCAATGGACTCGTTTCAACGACTAGGTGTCAGCGTAATCAATACCGCAAGCATTTTCTGTTATATGCAGGTCAATTTCAGGACTTTCAATATATCGTGAATTAAGTACTTTCTCAATTATCTTTACTACACCTGGTTTCATGGCCGACACCCTAGTGATTCTAGCATTGCCCACTTTTCGCAGTCTTTGACATTTCCTGATGTCTACGCTCCCATTCTCTCCAAATTACTGATTGCACTCATTGGTTTCCCAAGACTTGGTGCGGTCTTTTACACCAAGACTGCTCATGGATGCACCGAAAGGCAGCTGTATGATGTGTGTGATGCATGGTATGTGGTTCCTCAAAGTAGGCCACTTCATTCCAGAGGCCTCAAGTGTTGATTGCAGCTCGCATGTCATCGAGTAATCTGAGGAAGCATTATCAGTCGTAATTCCGGCCAAACGGCCATTGGTAAGCTCACAACGATTAAACACATCCGTCCAATGGACGGCTAGTCTAACTGCAGTATGTTGGCCCTTGACCAATCATCGATAATTAGCTTTCGAAACGGGAATAGGACAGGCGATCAACCTCATTGAACGCAAGTTGAACCTCATGCAATGCCCAATTTCTATCAGTATAGTAAGCAATCACAGACATTATGGCTGGATTGTTCGGTGATGTCTATCCGTCCAATGCGATACTAACTGTATTTTGTGACGGCAATTGAGTCCTAATTGCATCCATGGTCAGTGCATATTCCCTCCGGCAAATGATGCTATTGGTTGTAGCGGACGGCAGCACTAGATCATTTCGCAATGCATAATATGACTGTCTTAGCTCAGGATTTGATATAGCATTCCACGGTATATGAGCTGAACCGAATCCTAACATGACGTAGCAATTCAATTTGTCTTGGTGAAATTCGGAAGTTTCCAAGTCCTTCGCTGCCAGTTTAGAATGTTTCGTCTGTCATTTCAGTCAATGTGGAATAACCTGGATGTCAGATATGATTTTCCTCTGCGAACTTACGATTGTGATTCCTTGACTTCATTACCATCTCAGGACGGCCAAATCTGTTTCATCAACCGTCAAAGTAGTCGATTCAGTAATCTTTGACTCTGTTAATTCATTTAACTTTGGGATGTGAGCTGTTGCCAGCAAGTGTTTCCCCATTGAGCTGGTCCCATGTTCTGATGGATGGCGAAGAACTTGATGACAAACGATACATAGGACGCCAGGACAGCTGGCCTCCTCAATTCTGCAGTGTAAATAAAATCGCCACGAAGGCACATGGCTAGAACGATTCCACGCATTAGGCCGCTTCGAGCCTATATTCATTGAAGCCCACCAAGCATCCAAGATGATTTGCAAAGTAAGGTCGCACAAATCACGAATAATGACATGTTCATGTTTGGAAGTTATCATAACCTCGAGCAATGAGATGTTAAAAGATTTTCAATCCGACATGGCATTAGGAACTAGAAAGCTGGGTAATCCGACTCGAAAGACTGCCAAAAGGAATGATACAGTCAAGCAGACAGTGGGTTGTTAAATATTGCCTGTACAGCTGCAAGCAAAAAAATCAGATCTGTGAGACATTGCATGCATATTCATGAAGTTGTATACAAGGACATATTGAAAAGACTGACCGCATAAGACTCAATGCAGTGAAACTCCGATGCAGTTCATTCCTCTGTAGCTTACTGAGCCGCCACAGAAACTGTGGACGCATGGTGGGCACTCAATTGTACAAGCGGGATGTGATATCATCACTAGCATTTTTGCCCATACAGGCAGCTGATAAGTTGATTATGGAATAACTTTGTTCAATAGCTATTAGATTATCGAAGATGCATGACGAATCAATGGATAACGGTCCATTGACGCTCATTTTTAGCGGGTGGTAGCGATATTGTCACTACCATTTTTGCCCAACAAGTTGGCCGATGCATTGATTCTGGGTCAATGGTGATGCACAGTGCTGTGAGTGTCCATGATGCAAGATCAAAAATTGTTGACGCTCCATTGACGCTCATTGTTAGGAGGTGATAGCAATATCATGACTGACATTTTTGCCCATAAAGGCAGCCAATGAGTTGATCATGGGTTAACACTGTTCTATAGCCCTTAGATTGTCTGAGATGCAATATCAAAAATTGTTGACGCTCCGGTGACACTCATTTTTAGGAGGTGATAGCACTATCGTCACTAGCATTTTTACCCATGAAAGTGGCCGATACATTGATCATCAGTTTATGCAGATGCACAGCTCTTTGAGTGTCCATCATGCAAGACAAAAATCATTGACAATCTGTTGACGCGCATGTTTACGAGGTGGTAGCGATATTGTCCGTAGCACTTTTGCCCATAGTGGTGGCCGAGACTACGATTATAGGTTCATGCGATTGCATCACCCATCGATTAAGCAAGTTGCAGTGCCAGAAATTGTCGACGCTTCGTTGACACTCATTTTCAGGTGGTAGCGACATAGTCAGTAGCATTTTTGCCAATAAAGGTGGCCGATGGATTGATTATGAATTAACGCCCATGCACAGTGCTTTGAGAGTCCAAGATGCAAGACCAAGAATTGTTGATGCTCCATTGACCCTCAGTTTTAGGAGGTGCTAGCGATATCGTCGCTGCCATATTTGTCCATAAAGGTGGCCAACACTTCGATTATAGCTTGATGTCATTGCACAGCTGTTTGATTATCCAAGATGAGAGAACAAAAATCGTTGACGCTCCATTGACGCTGATTCTTAAGAGATAGTAGCGATGATGACGCTAGCATTTTTGGCCTTAAAGCCAGCTCATAGTTTCATTATGTGTCACAGTGACCATGTCTTTTGTTTAATTATCAGACTCATAAGACCAAAAATCATTGACATATCGTTGATGCTCATTTCCAGGATGGGTCAATGAGCATGTCACCATCCTTTTTACCTATAAAAACTCCCAATACAATCACTGTGGAAGGATGTGACTATGCAGCTGTTTTTTTGCCAAAAATGTAAGACCAAAAATCATTGACACTCTGTTGATGCTCAACTTAATGACATACGAACAGTCAGTGGATGCTCAACAACTGCATGGAAAAATGCAAATTGTCGTCATTGGCAGTCAATAAATCGTTTCTATGTATAGACTTTTGCATCCAACAGTATCCAAGCATCTCAATTTCTGATCCACCACTAGACACGTTATCTGAGTGATAAATGACATTGGCCTATCACAGTCCAGCGGTTTCGGCCTGCAATTAACAGCATATAAATCCGCACACTAGTTCTTGAGATATTGAGCTCCACTTCCTCACCTTTTCTCATCCAGCTCATTCTCTGCGATTTCCTTGACCTTCCATACGCAATTTTCATCATCTCGACCATGTGCACCAAGTCTGTGCAGAGAACGATGCAGTTGGATGCATGATCGTATGCAGCATGACGGTCGTCATTCATCCCGCTTTGCATTGCACTTAGACCGCTGCATCTATGGCACGTATGACATCACTGACTTATATTGTGTTAGTGAGTTTCGTCTCTGAATTAGTTTTATTTGTCTGACTTACCTGTACCGGGCAGGAAGATATCATGTTCATTGGTCGTCAGTCAATGAGATTTGGAGTCTAGAACATTGGCATAGCCCATCCGACCCTTGCACACGCATAGAGGGATTATCATGTCTCCCAATTTGTTCACCGAATTCAAGTAAAAGCTGGCATGTAGCAAAATAGGTCCAGGTATTACATTTCAACTTGATACATCGTCACAAATGCCGATTTGCCAATTCATTGCTCCGGGGACGCTAGTGTTAGCATTGGTTCCGTTTTCGGACAGTGTCAGATATCCCTTCGGCGGTATTGGGCCCACAAAAGGGCCCACTTTCGCATATGCTGCGCCTTGTCGCTTATAACAACACAGCCACCCACTTAAACCCCCCCCTAGAATATTATGAATTGAATGATCACTAGTAGAAGCTTCTATTTACAAATTCTTGTGGCAGTGTGACAAGTTCTGTGGTGCTGAGTTGCATATAAATAGCAGTACTTTGGAGATTGTGAGAGTACCATCCTTCAGCCCAGCTGCAACCACCTTCCCACTTCCCATCTACCACACCACAACAACCATGAGTAGAGAAGCCCTCAGACCTCGGAATCTTAATGTCAACTACCTACCCCCACCACTTATACACTCATCTCCACCATCCTCACCAAAAAATGTAAAAAAACAAAGTGCCAAGCATCGCATCATGGACGATCACTCTGGTCCAAAGCGCACCTCCTCCCAACCACCACCACCACCTACAGTGGTACAGCACTGACCTGTCATTATACCTGATGTGTCTTCACCCACTGCTGAAGCTCCACCTGC
>Ga0307515_10005466_pt1 | contig 25722 bp, 4 predicted proteins | sample 17_EM_MG_FD_194513 | JGI IMG/M metagenome (GOLD analysis project Ga0307515, IMG submission 194513) | Populus trichocarpa ectomycorrhiza microbial communities from riparian zone in the Pacific Northwest, United States - 17_EM | ecosystem: Host-associated > Plants > Roots > Unclassified | place... | reverse complement strand
GCGCCTTTTAGTGTCGCCCGTTTTGTAATTAGTGGCGGCTACTACCATGGCTCATTTGAATATGTAATTGAGTCGATTGTTCGGTTGCAGCTCCATAATAAGGCTCCATATTTGACTTCGCATAATGCGTAATTAACGTCGGTGAGCGATTCAAATAAGCCTCTCTCTGCCACCAGGCCTCTATCGCGACTCCCTACTTTAGTGTAGCAATGGAGCCTCCTCCTCGGCCAACTCCCTCTCTGCGATCGACGTTTCCTACATCTTTGCCCACCTTCCGTAGGAGCCGTAGTAGAGTTACAGCGACGCCCGCGACGCCCGCGACGCCCTAGAAACAAGCTTATCACAATTGTAAATGTTAAAATATTATTATTATATAAGGCTTATAAATGCGACAGCAGTATCGCAATTAGGGCGTGTGGAGTCACTATATTGCAAGAAGTCGTCACTTTGCGCGTATGCGAGAGCTCCATATTGAAATGGAATATGGAACAGGAGCTCGAGGCTACATATTGAAACGGTGCCAAGAACCTCATTTCAACTACTGTATACAGTATAGCTTGCAAATTTGCCGCGCTTACCGATATGGAGGAGCTCCATATTCAAAAGTCGTCATATTTACCGAACGACACCCTCATATTCATATTTGAGCTCCATTTCGGTTACAATATGGAGCCTCCATATTGAAACGGAGGTGCAACCGAACGACCCCTTAATCAATTAAACACCTATACAATTAATCAATCGAACGCCTGTACGAACTTCTCTATAACGGCCCTACGTATAGCTCTATAAACGTCTATATAATTAATTAATTAATTAATTAATCGCCTACACGAACGCCCGTATAAACGGTCAGTCAAATGTCCATATAATTACCCATACAATCGTCTCTACAAACGTCCCTGCAATTAATCGCCAGAAACGTCTGCACGTCTGCACGTCTAACGCCTGCATATGGCTCTGCACAAGGCTCTGCATAAAGCTCTACATAAAACCCTGTATAAGCCTCTACTAAAGCTCCGCATAAGGCTCTACCAAAGCTCTATATAAGCCTCTATTAAAGCTCTATACAAGCCTCTGCCTAAAGCTTACCCCCTACTACGAAGCAGCCCCCGCAGCGCAGCACGACGGAGGTATATATATATTATTTCTAAATTAAGTAAAAGCTCTATATAGGGGGGGTCCAGGGGGTCTCCCCCTGGAAAACCTCATCTCTATATATATTAATTAAAGTCTATATAATAAAGCTCTAAGGGTTAATTAATTGGCTTATTACTTATAAACTCGGGTCAAAATTTACATTGGGGGACCAACGTTCCGCATGTTAATTTCCGTCTAACTATCTATCTAGGGGTAGTATATAGTAGAAAGCTTTAGCTTAATACCTAAGATTTAGGTAAACTTATTCTAGAATGCTAATATAAATTACGGCCTGTAATTAGATATAATAGTATCTAATAGTCTATATATTTGGTAAATATAGTAGATATATAGTTAGGCCGCTTCTTTAGTATTAATATTCTTATAATATAGGATTAAGAATAGGCGCTTACTAAAGCGGTTAACTAGAATTATAACTATATTATATCTATTACGGTCTATAGGTAGCTTATAAAAGTCTATAAAGATATATTACTAGGGGCGTTCTAATATTAGAAGTGGTTTTAATAGTCTTAGGGTCTTATCTTATAGGATTATAGATCTATAGCAGCTGTCGCAGTTCCGTATATAACGGTTAATATTTATAATTATTCTAGGCTAGTAGTAGCGGTTACTAATAATCTTATAGGTTTTATTTTTTTCTAGGGTAGGCCGTAGAGACCTAGGTATAAGCTTTAGCAATAAGCTAGGTCCGTAAGTTCTATTCCTTAGCTACTACTAGCTATTCCTAGTACTTAAATAGACCGTTTTTAAGGGACTATAGGCTAGTAATATTCTTTGCCTTTTTACGGTACTCTTGTAGAGAGGGGGTTGTTTAGTTGGCCTATAGTAGTTTATTAATAAGGTTAAGTTTAAAGGAGTTAATAGGATATATTTTGGCGCCTAAGGAGTTTATACTTAGTTCTACCTATATTTAGGGGTTAAGGTGTTTTAGTTATAGTAGTATCTAGGTTTATAATAAGATCTTTATAGCCGTCTAGTTATCTAGGTCTTACTTACGCCTTATAAAAGCGTCCGTATGGTTTATAGCGCCTAGTCTATATATAATTAAGAAGTTAAATTAAGATAGGGTATCCGCTTAATATACCTACTAGGCTATAAGGGCCTTAGTTATTATAAAGTATTTTAGGGCCTTATAATCTAAAACTACCTTAATTAGATTAGGGGTCCCCTCTAGCTATATACGCTAGTGCTAAAAGCTAGAGATAATAGCTAGCATTTCTTTATTATAGATGTAGTAGTTTAGCTTAACGTAGTTTACAAGCGAGCTGCGAATACAAGCAAGCTGCGCACCTCAAAACCTTACCAAAAATTGGAAAAATCGCACCATAATATCTCGATAACCACTTAATAATAAATTCTAATAATTTAGATTTGGGCTTTTATATATACTTTAAAGCTTTTATTAAAGTTATATAGTATATAGTTTAATATTTTTTAAGATATTAAAATTTGGGGGCTAAAATAAGGCTAAATTACTATATTTTATTATATCCTAAAAACCACTAAACTATATACTATATAACTTTAACAGAAGCTATAAAGTATATATAAAAGCCCAAATCTAAATTATTAGAATTTATTATTAAGTGGTTGTCAAGATATTATGGTGCGATTTTTCCAATTTTTGGTAAGGTTTTGAGGTACGCAGCTTGCTTATAAACTACGTTAGTATCTATTATAGTCTTTAAATAGTATATAATAGGGTGTTACTCTCTATCTGGTTACTTCTAGGGGAAAACACTAACTATCGCGCTATTTAAGGTATTAGTTTTTAGTATTAAGGGCCATTTTAAGTTAAAATGGGTAAGTAGGGGAGCTAATACTAGCCGTTTTTTAAGCTTATTAAAGGCCTGCCTATATATAGCGTTAAAGTAGAAAGGCTAGTCTTTTCTAGTAAGATAGTTAAGAGGCTAGGTAATTCTACTATAGTTCTTAATAAAGCGTTAGTAGAAGTTATAAAAACCTAAAAATAATTATGCCCCCTTTACGGTCCATAGGAGTACCTAATTAATTACGGCCGTTTTCTTTAGGTTAGTTTTTATTTTATTTATACTAATAATAAAACCTAAGTACTTTATACGCTTAATACTAAACTTTAACTTCTTAATATTAACCTAGAGGCTAGCCTTACAGAGCCGTTATAGGACTTTATAAATATACTCCTTATATTCTAGCTTATTCTTAAAGTAGATTATAATATTATCTAAATAGGCTGTATAGAAGTCGTTAAGGTAGTTAAAGAGTATATTATTTATATACCGCTAGTAAGTAGCTAGTCCATTAGTTAGTCTAAAAAGGAGTACCTTATATTTATACATTCCGTAATAGGTCTAAAATATAGTAAGATCTTTAGACCTAGGGTTTATTTTAATTTAGTAGAAGGCCTAGTGGATATTAAGCTTTATAAAGACCTTAGCTCTACTTATTTAGGTTAAAGTCTGTTTAGATCACGGTAGGGGGGGTTTTTGGTCTCAATTGATTTCTTCCTTTCCTTCTACTTCTACAGGTGGAATTTGGTGGATCTCCTGAGCTCGCTTAGCTCACGTGGTAAACCCAATTGGTTACAAGCAACCGTGTCTACTATATTACAGAACCTTATTCAGACAAAGTCTTATTAAATAGGGGTAGCGGATAGTGGTCCTTATAGGTTATATTATTTAGCTTATAGTAGTTAATATAGAAGCAGAGTCCTCTATTTAGCTTTTTAATAAAGAGAATAGGTAAGGTAAAAGGGGCTTAGCTAGGCTTAATAAAGCCCTTATTTAAGTTATTAATAAGATACTATTTTATGGCCTATAATTTGGTAATAGACTGCTTATAAAGGGGGCTAAAGCTAAAAGTGTTTTCCTTACCCTGCTTAATTTTAATCTTATAGTTATATAGTTAGTAAGGTAGAAATATATTAGACGCTGCTTTAGAGAATACGTCCTTAAATTTCTAGTATTAGTAGGGCAGCTTTTATTCTACTAGTTCCTTATCTATAAGCTTACTTTTTTATTTACTAAGCTTACTTCCCTTTTCCTTAATTATTTAATTAATTTTGTATAAGCTTGTTATAAAGGCGACGGTATTAGGCTAAACTAAGTTCTAGTAAAATCCTACGGCACTAATATAGTAGATATTAACTAGTAGGAGGTCCGCTAGTTTCCTTATAGCCGTTTTCTGGACTATATTTTACAGTTTAGGGTTTATAATCATTTTTAGCTCCTATTTTATCTTCTATAGGTTATCCCTCTAATCTATTAGTTTAGTGTAACGTTTAACATCCCTTACTATTCTTTATAGCTGTATAGGGCCTAAGCTCTCTATAGGGGGCTTTTTTTAGGTCACTATTAACTTTCTAGGTTTTTAATACGGGTGGTGTAATATAGGTAGTCTAGGGGTGACGTAGTATATAGATCTGTTACGAATTAAGCTATATATCTTTCTTAAAGGCCTAGTCCCTATATATAGTATTAGCCTAGTAAATAGTATTAATTTGGGGCTGTATAAGGTTTTCTATTATAATACTGATTTCTTTTATAAAGAAAGGGGTTAGGGGTAGGGTTTTAGGCTAAATAAGCTGTTTACTCTATATATTAAGCTGTAAGCCTAAATAGGCTAGCTATTTTTGCCTTAAGATTATATTATAGCTACCTAAGTCTGTAATAAGGAAGGGGATATTATACTACCTTTATCTATTAATAGGGAGGTAAATCCGTAAAATAGTTATAATAGGTAGCCCTATCCGCCCGTTATACCTATAGATAGGAATTGGTTTAGGTAGTTCTTTAATAAGTATATTTAGAAAGTTAGCTAGCTTTATAGTATACTGGGTATCTATTAAGGTAAAGGTATTTACTTTAGAGTTAGCTAAAGCAGAGGTTAAAACTTAGTATTTATTATAGAATAAAGTATAAGGGATAGTATAGCTTCTTCTATTAACTAGCCGACCTAGATTAATATCTAATATATTAATCCCTTTTAACCCTAAAAAGGAGTCTTCCTTTAGGGTTCCTCTTTTTCTAACTTTGCGCTATCCTCTTAGATTAATAAAACTTTGTCCGCTTTTACGCCTATTAGGTAATCCTTTATATAGTAACCTTTTTAACTATAAGAGAAGTAAGCTTTTTAATTACTAAGGGCCTATATATAGGCCGAGTATTTACTAGACCTATAGTAGAACTAGCTATATAGCTAGCTGCTAAATTAGTAGCGAGCTATACGGGTAGTGCTATAGGGGTTGCTAATTATGCTAGGGTATTACGGGCCGTTCTTATATTGCTTATAGCCTAACTTAAAGGGTTTTTAGCTTTATACTATTTGGCGTATACCTTAATTTAGTAAAGGCCTTAGTTAATAGCTAAGCACTAGTCCATAAGTTCCTTTAGCGTCTATATAGTAGTAAAAACTAATAGTACGGCTCGCTGCAGGTTTAGGATAAGCTTATTAAATAGGTTTAGTATTAAATCTTCCTAGGGAATTTAAGCCTAGCCGGCTAGATATAGAAAGTGGGTCTAAAAGGCTAAAAAGGTCTTTATTATTTTTATATTTAGGCTTTTATAATTAAATTGAGCGTTTTATACTTTAAAGGGGTCCTTATAAATAGAAGATAGGTAAATAATTATCTCTTTTTTAAAGAGGAAGGGATCTGCTAAGTCCTATACGTACTATAGACGTAAGTACGTCTATATATCCCCGCCAGTACGGCTAAAGACATAGGCTATTTTAGCCTAAGTAGTAGGGAAGTAGTCTGTATTAACTTTAAGCTTATTCTATAATTAAAGCTTTTAATTATTAAATATAGGGTTAGTTCCATCTATAAATAATAGGGGGTCCGTGACCTTTATAGACCGCAATAATGCTAATACTATATATTGGGCTAGAGCCTTAAGAACTATAATAAGTCTCTAGGTATTTAATAACTCTTTATTAAGTATAGGGTTTTTTTTAGCTTTAAGTAGCTCTTAAAGTTATTTAATTTTGGTATTAGCTATTATAAGCTCCACCTAGGAGTTTAAGTTAGTTGCTATTTTACTATTAGAGGTATTTAAAGGTCCTATAGCTGCTTTACCAGCTGCTATATTTCTTAATGTCGGGAATAAGGCAATTTGCCGTCACGTACAGCAAATTGCCGTCACGTAATGGCAAGTTGCCATCACGTGTTGCCGCGGCACTAGCGTGGCGAGGAGCCTTAAGCTCCTCGCCCTTTCTCTTTTCTAATTAATAAGCTTTATTAACTAATATTACTATAACCTACTCAAGTAGTCGTTATTAGTGAGTTACCCTATGTAACCAACACTAATTAGTAGTTAAATATACAGTCAACTATAGAGCAGCTAGGTTTTTGAATAGAAGAGACAGTCTTATATAGGGGTGCCATATACGCTCATATGGAATGGATCCCGGCGATACCATGCTACCTTAAACTTGCGGAAAACTAGTAATAGAAGTGTTACTAAGTACTAGGAGATACTAAGTTATATCTATTACGTAGAACAACCGCGTTTATAAAGATTTAGTTAAGTACTTTAGGTCAGAAGTGTTACTAAACCTAAGGTCCCAAGTCAATATCTAAAACGCGTTAAATAACATCTTAAATTGCCTACCTCTTAATAGTAAACCTACAAGATCCTATAAAACCGAAAATCCTACCTACCTTTAACGTACGACACCCCGTTAATTCTATACCTATTATGGCGTTAACCTACCTAAAAAAGTATAAGAAAGATATTAACCTAAAGATATAGAATAAAGCTATAATTAACCTTGCAAACGCTAATAAACAAGACTTAAATGGTTTTTTATTATACTATATAGCACATTATAAAGACAGTAAATATAATAATACCGCGCTATAGGAATGTATAAAGGAGAACTTTATTAGATAGATAAAGGAAACATAAGCCCCCGTGAATAAGGATATCGTATAGGACTTCCGTAACTTCCTTTGGAAGAATGGAGTATTTGTCCCTAAGGATAGGGGCGTTATTAGAGACAATATTTAGGAGTAGGTTCTTAACGCAAAAGAGGAACACAAATGGACTCCATAAGAGATTAAGCACCAACTACGCACTATAAGGAAGCTTAACTTACGATGGAATCCAGGTAATACACTATAAGAGACGCGTTCTAATTCCATTACTTCAGGCACGAGTTCTTCCGTTCTATATCCATCGCCTCTACCTCTATCTTTAGTTCCCCAGAATCCACTAATTTAACCCGTAACTTTAACTACTACCTCTTAATACGAGTAAGTACAAGATCCCCTTGCTTCGCGATCTAATAACCTTTAGACTCTACCGACCAGACCTACGTCCCTACTACAGCCTATAATATAACTTTTACCTTCTCTATTTTAATCTTAAATCGGAGGCAGTTTAAAATTGCTTATAGAGCTTATAAAGCTCTACTCGGATTAGGAGAAGAAGTTTAGCAGAGAATTATATAATATTCTTAATTTGAAACTATGTATCTTCTATAACTATTACTAGAAGGTAGGAATAGAGTCTAATTAATACCACAACGCCTATTCTATTATGCTTAAGGGCCAAGCTAATACCTTCTATTACGATTATTTGGCAGAAAAAGGATATAATTTTAACCGCATGATATATATATTAAGATGCCACTTTAAAATAAAAGAGAATAAGTAGCAGTATATATTAGAATAGAAAGAGACTACTTTTTAAGGATTATTGCTATAAACCTAGGTGTTCCTTAGCTTAATTATCTTTAAAAGCTCTTTAATTAACTTTAGACGATTTAGCGTGGTTTATCCGAATTATATTAAGAGGATTTTAGCCTATATAATTAAGTTATTAGCGTATGCTAAGGCGTTAAAGAATATAACCTTACTCTCTTTAATCCTGCAAATACTTATAAAGGAGTGTGTGCCTAATTAAGATCTTCTATTGGCACCGCTCTACGCTCTTAAGAAGTATAGTAATTTAACGCTTAACTCTAACTTACTTTAATTAACCCGCCCGACTAATATAACTATAACTAGACTAATCGAATATATAGTAGCCGTAGTAGGTAATACGGTAGAGGGTATAATTAACAACTATAAGGTAAAGGTGGAGGTCCTTATAGAGGTTCATTTTAAAGTAATTGCTAGAAGAAATGCTATGTTTGTAAGAAACCGAATTACTAGTTAACTAGGCATTCTTTTAATAAGCGAAAGGAGGTATATAATAAGTTTCGCCAAAGTATAAGAAATATTAGAAATTGTAAGGCTACTACGGCTTACTTCTAAAGCTTCCTGGTTTAATATAAAGGCGTAAAAGATCTTAAGGATAAGGTTAATAAGGCCGAACAGCTCCTTATAGATATAGAAATTAAGGACTACTTACCTAACCAATACTTTACTAAATATGGTAAGGTAGATAGTATATAAACCGTTACTATTCTTAATAACCAATCTACGCTCCATTTTACTATAAAGTTAGATATCTTTAATAAGCCAAAGGAGAGCTCTACGTTCTCCTTTAATGACAGATACTCGGCGAATATCTTCTATGGTATTATGTTAGATACTAGAGCTATAGGAGTATCTACAGTAGGAGAACCTTAAGTTTGAGCCCTTTAATAACTTAATACTTCTATCTAGATTAACTAATTAACGGTAGGCTAATATATAATACGTTTTAGCAAGGGTACCGCGATCTCTCTTGGCACAATTAGGGTCTAAACCCCCTTAGGATACATTACTTTCCACGTTATTCCCGCGAATACTCTATTTCTATTCTGTATTAGAAATATAGATAAATTAGGCGTTAAACTTAATAACTTTAAGAATATGCTCGTATAGGGAGACAATTAGGTACCTATTGTACGTAAGTAGGGTTACCCTTAGCTGCTCCTTTAATAACCAGAAAGGAGTATTACTTAGAGCTATTTAACTAAGTTAGAGTTACGCCAACTACACCGTCGTTTTAGCCACCTATTCGTTTATTAATTACTTAGGGTTCTTTAGTAAGTAGGCTATAAAGTTAAGGTTAAGGCAATTAAATATCTTATAAAGTACTGCTACCACTACTAAATAAACCAGAAGTCCCCTGGCCGATTTAAGTTTACCCTTAAAGATAACTATAACTTTAACTTCTATATTATTGTTAACGTTATATATATTAGCGGTAAGCCAGTACTTTAAGTTATTAACTTCTTAACCTCCTTTTAAGCCGCACGTTTCTTAAAGGATATATCAGCTAGGAACGCATGGGATACCCTATAATTATACTGGATTAATATCTACCTAGGACCCCCTAATTAAATCGTCCATAATATAGAAAAGAACTTCTTATTTACGGAGTTCCGATAACAGATAAAGGTAATGGCAATTAAGGTTAAGGAAGTCCCTATTAAGGCATATAATAGTGTTAGAAAAGTAAAATAATACTACGCGCCATTACGCCGCGTATATAAGATTATCTCTTTAGAACTAGAGGAAGCTAGCAAAAAACTTACCTTATAAATGGCTATTAAAGCTATTAACAATTCCGCTGGCCTGGATGGACTCGTACCTATATTACTAGTCTTTAGCGCCTACCCTTAAATAACTAATAATTCTCCACTATCTCCCTCTGTTATGTAATAAGCTAAGGCTATTCGCAAGGCAACGAAGGAGGTATAACGTCTCTACGCCACACGCTAGGTTAACAATATACTAGGAATAAGAAATAGCCCAAACACCTTAACTACGTTTAATCTGCTACTTTAGTCTAAGGTACGCGTATAGCGTAAAAAGGGAGGATAGTTAGGCCCATATTAACTTATTATAGTTAATAGTTAAACTTATACTATTTAAATGCCTTACGGACCTACTTAATTCCGTTTAACTATTATTAAGCCTTACTATAAAGATAACAGTTTTAAGCCTTTGCAGGATACTATAGAAGATACCTTAGAGGAGAGCTATAATTAACGTGCTCTAGAAGGCGACTATAATCCTAATATAATTATAGTAGATACGCCGCAACTATAACGCGGTAGAGGTCGCCTAAAGGGATTACAAAATCGCCAATATCTTATTAATTTTAAAGAGTAATTTGTTGCCGCCATTAAGAATGGAGTTAAGCTATTAATAGCCTTTATAATAGCTAAGGAGAAGGCTAACTTTAAACTCGCAAAATAGCTCTAAAAGGAAGGTGGTATTATAACTTTAGAAGCTCCTTTCTAAGCATCTAATAAGTAAGAGATCGATGGTCTTATTACAAGAGGAGTCTTTAAGTTTAAGAAGTATAACCCTACTAAGTTTGATAAAGTTCGCATCTTTAAGTTAAGAATAGTTAACGAGATTAAAGGCAAAGCTACTAACGCCCTATTTAAGAAATTAAGGCTTATTATCTAAGGCTACAACGACAATAGTAAGGAGGTAATTCTTATATAATCTCCCACGATTTAATAAGCCAGTCAGCGAGTTATTATTGCACTAGCTCCCTCCCTAATAAAGAATAAAATGGCGGTCTATCTATAAGATATTACTTAGGCCTATACCTAATTAGAGACGCACCTTCAGCGCTTAATATTAGCATACCTTTTAGAGTAAATTCGCCACTAATATTCTAAAGATACGATTATAGTTGTGCTTAAGCCATTGTATGGAATTATAGAGGTAGGAACTTATTAGTAGGCTACCTACAGCAAGCACTATAAAGAGAAGCTTTTAATAACTACTTCTATATTTAATCTATACTTCCTTATTATAACTACGGGAACTCTATTTAGAATTGTTGGCATATAAACCGACAATATAATTATCTTAGGAGATAACTAATTCTTAGCTCTTGAAGAAGATAAGCTAGTAAAGGCAAATCTTATAGCAAAGCTAAAGGAAAAGCTTAATTTAACAATACTATTACTCTTTAATAGATGTGTCCTCTCCCTAAACGAGAATTCCATTGCTTTATGCCAGAAGGGTTAAGGCAAGAAGATTAATGTTATTAACGTTAATTCTCTAAAATAAGGACATATAGAGCAACGCGCTTGTAGAGCTTATATCGCTTCTATCTATTAACCTAAGGCTTTATTTAATCTCTCTGTTGCCGCTTAATACTAGAAACTAACTAAGGATAACGTCCTTGCCCTAAATAAGCGTCTCTCTTAGTAAATAAACCATCTTAACCGGGGACTACTCTACGTGCCTATTAATCTTCCCACCGCTAAGCTCTTTATATTTGTTAATAGATCGTTTATAAATAATAAAGATTTTAGCTCCTAGCTAAGATATAAGATTATTATTATAAACGAATCTACTAGAGAGAATAACTTTATAATCTATAGCAATCTTATCTATTAAAGCTTAACTAAGAGTAAGCGCGTTACTTAAAGCGTTCTAGTGTTAGAGATATATGGAATAGTTGGCGGAGTTAATATGGTAATTACAATTGGAACTACCCTAAAGATAATTATAGATCGACTTAAACTTCCCGTTATCCCTATAATCGTATGTACTAACTTATACTCCCTCTATAAGTGCTTAGTTAAGCTTAGTACTACAAAGGAAAAGCGCCTTATAATTGATATTATAGCACTTTATTAATCCTATAAACGGCAAGAACTCTTTAAGATTTGATGGATTAACGGTTAAAATAACCTAGTAGATGTAATAATAAAGGCAAACCTAAATAAGGCTCTAGAAGCGTTTATTAATATAAATACTTTATATATATAAGTTAAAGGTTGGGTTAAAAGGGAGTAAGAGTATAACGCTCTATAGACCCTAATTTTAACTAGCCAATTAGGATTTTCCATGCCTAGTATAGAAAATTGCTATTAGCTTGCTTATAGCTAGCGCCTTAGCGGCCCTAACGGCCCTAATATAATATCTACCTATAACTCCTTAGCAAGAAAGCACCACGTGCTAAGAGGTAAATTTTGGGATAGCGAGACTTATATTACAATGGTAATAGTAAGTAAGGAGGATCTATATTTGTTATAATAGTTAAGCAGTATTTATATATAGAGGGCAACTATAAAAGAAGAGTTGCCAGTGTTGGGAATAAGGCAATTTGCCGTTATGTACGGCAAATTGCTGTTACGTGATGGCAAGTTGCCATTACGTGTCGCTGCGGCACTAGCGTGGCGAGGAGCCTTAAGCTCCTCGCCCTTTCTCTTTTTCAATTAATAAGCTTTATTAACCAACATCACTATAACCTACTCGAGTAGTCGTTATTGGTGAGTCACCCTATGTGACTAACACTTAACATTATAGTATAGTTATTAGGGTAACTTCTGGTAGGATTCTATAGGGGTTTTAGTCTATATATATTTTATAAATCTTATTATTCTTTTCTATTCTTCTAGTTCTGTTTTATTCTTTAAGTTCTGGTAATAATCTTTAGGTCTATTTCTGTGTTCTATTCTTATTTATAGTCTATAAATATTTTTAAGTTCCTTTTTAGGAAGAAGAAGTAGTTAAGCTTTAGAAGAGGAAGTGCTATATTAATTCTATAAGCCTATAGTCGTATAACGCCGTCTCTAATGTATTAATTTTGTAGAGATATTCCTTTAGAAATGACTTGCCGGTCTATAGCTGCGTAAGAATAGCAGCTTTAGAGCTAATTAGCTACTAGTTACCCCTCTACGTATATATATATATATGTGTGTATATTCTATTATAGCTATATACTATTTAGGGTATAGGCCGTTATAAAGCACTAACTAAATACTTCCTATTATTAATATGCTTGCTCTAGTTTAAAAGCCAACTATAAGAACTATATATCTATTACCTAATACTATACTTAACTAAGGGAAAAATAAAGGAAAGTAATGTGTTACTATTAGAAGAAAGTTAGAGTTTAGAGATAAGCCTAAGTAGTTTTTAACGCCTTATATCTGTAGGGCTATTCTAGCGTTATACGCTTCTTAATCAGCGACGTACTAGTAAAGGCACGTATAGAGGAGGCTCGCGGTATATTTGGTTAGATAATTAGAGAAATTCTTAAGAGTTTTTACTTGTTAACGTCGGCTTCTATACTCTCTATATCTTATACGCTTAAGTATAAACGTCCAGTCTCCTTTATAAATTTAATTATAGCTTTAACTATATTAATATCTAGCTTCTAACGCTTAATTAGGCCGTTAATATTCCTACCTCCTTCTTATCTGCGTAAGTAGCCTCCTAATATATATAATAGATCCCCAAATTGATCTCTATGCTATTCTCTTAGTTTAATCCTTTACTATACCCACCTCCTATAAGAAAAGAGGAAGTGCTATATTAATTATATAAGCCCGCAGACGTATAACGCCGTCTTTAATGCATTAATTTTATAAAGATATTCCTTTAAAAATAACTTACCGGTCTATAGCTGTGTAAGGATAGTAGCTTTAAAGCTAATTAGCTACTAGTATAATCCTATAGCCTTTCTAAGGTAGAGTGCTGCGTTAATCTTTCTTATAAACTTACCTATATTAAATCTTCCCGCTAAAAGCGGTCCTATTATTATTTTAGCTCTTTTTAAAGCTTGCGTTATAAGGTACTATAAAAGGCCGTCTCTTTATAGTAGCTCCTCGCTCTCTAGTTTTATCGCTACTTTAGTAAGCTTATTAGCCTTCTTATTTCCTATAAATCCTAAGTAGCCTAAAATCTAGTATAGTGTAATATTATTTAGCTAAAGCTTCTTTAAGATCTTTATAACTATTTCCTGGCAGGCTTTAGCCCTCTAGCTCTATACTAATAGCAACGCTAATTATAAGTTAGAGAATATTCTTATACTAGAGGCAGGTATTGGAAAACCTACTTAGTTAATAGCTGTATATATAGGGTCCTACGGCTAGTTAGCTGCCTTATTAATTGCTAGAAGCTCTATAAGGTAAGCGTTAACCTAACTAGAGCTTACTACCGTTTTTAAAAGCGTTACTTTAGATAGTATAGCATACACTCTAACTCCTGCCCTACTATTACAAACCAATACATTAATATATATATTAACCTACCCTAGCTTATAGTCTTTAATAATAGCTTAAGTATACTCTTTATCCTTATATATTACCACATTAGGCTTAGCTACCTACGGTAGGTATATATACGGTTTAATATCTAGCACCCTATTTACCTAGACATCCTTATATATCTCTACTATCCTCTAAAGTAGCAACTAGTGCCGTTTATAGAGTTTCTATCTTTAAATTATCTAATAAGAATATAATTTACCTAGTTTATAGATTAACACCTAGAACGTAATGGCCTAGTTATATAGCCTTTACTTAAAAGGGAGCAGGCCAGCTTCTACCTTTACTATTAGCAGAGTAACGGTACGGAACCCCCTAATAATAGCTTATACCGTAATCCTCTATACCTACTAAAAAAGCTATATTAACTCTTATATCGTAAGCGGGTACTATATTAGCGATGTATAGTCTACTACTAGTAGGACCAAGCTCTTAGCTAGCTACTTAACGCTCTTAGGCTACAGTCCCTTTAATCTATACAACGCTAGCGCCACCTTAGTGGCTTTACCTACCTTATCTGCTAGGTATACCTTAAACCTTAGCTCCTTATTAAGAATTACCCTAAGGATTTTAACATCTTATATTAGGGGGATTTCTTTTCCTTTAAATTAGAGCGGCGTAGTAGTATTCCTTCCCGCTTTTTTATATCTAGTAAGGTAAATAAATAACGTTTTCTTTACTTTAAATTAAGCTCTACTAATCCTCTCCTATTTCTTAAGCATTAGTATAATTTTACCCTAGATAATCTATATATTTTCCTCTACTATAGGGCCTATAACCTATACCGAGTAGTTATTAACAAATGCTATAGAGCTGCTATTTCTAGGTGCGCTTTATATAAAATCCGCGTTAAAGAATAGAAAGAGTATTAGGGCTAGTACTAATCCTTACGGAAGACTTACCTATAGGAGCGCCTGTACCTCTAATATATATCCATTAACTAGGATATAGGCTTAACGGTTTATATAGAAGTTCTATACCCATTATATAATAGTTTAAAGTATCTATTACTGCCGTAATCTCTTAATTTTTAGCTTTATAGCCACGCTATTATACGCACCCTTAATATTAAATAATACTAGGGATAGTGTCTTCTTTCCTTTTTACGCTCTAAATACGTCCTTATAGAGATATAATAGCGTATATATTATTAACCTTTACTTCCTAGCTTTAAAGTATATCTTAGGTAGTAGGCTGTGTTCCTCTACTAGGTATACTATCCTCTCCGCTACTAGCGATTTAAGTACTTTTCCTAGCATTAGGAGGAGGAAGATCGGCCTATAGTTATTTGCTACTATATAGTCCCCCTACTTTAGCCTCTATAGCAGTATAATCTTTACTACCTTCTATTCCTATAGTACTTTCCCTATTTTAAGTAATTTAGTAAAAAGAGTAGTGAGTAGTAATTTTACCGCTTAGTATAGGCTATAGTTCTTACTATACCCTAGTTAGTAGGCCGTCCCTTCCTAAAGCCTTATTTAGGCTAGCCCTAAATATAGCTACCTTAACCTTATATTTAGTAATAGGCTTCTATAGCAATTGGTTATAGCTAGTTATAGCATCTTCCTCTTATTTATACAGCGGTAGGACTAGAAAGAATGCCTAGAGTAGTTCTCTTATAATATTATAGTTCTCCGTAATAACCTCTCCCTATCCTCCAGCCTTTTTAATTAGTAGTATTTTAGCAAACGCGGATATAGCCTATAAATTAAGGTATTTCGACGCTTTTTATATATTATTACTATTACTAAAGAATTCGTCCTAATAGAGCTTCCTATATTGCTAAATAGTCCTATAAAAGAGCTTCTTCGCTCTTACTACAATATTGCGTAGCTTAGGGTTATCCCTTTCTTACCTTTATATTGCATTATTCCTATTCCTCTAGTATATATATAACTTCCTTAGCATTATAAGATCTTTATTCCACTATCTTTTTATATATAGTAACGGCTTAATCTACTAGCAATATACTTTAAGGGCTTTGTTAATCTACCTATTAAGGCAGTTAACTATTTTATCTATATCTTTTATAGGGAATCCTATCTCTTTTTATTGCTCTACGTCTTCTTAAATCTTATTCTAGTTTATATTTTTAATAAGTAACCTTTCCTGGCTTTTCTATATATCTATATTGACCTAAAAGCTAGTATAGATAGCTCTATAGTCTAATCTATACTTATGCCCCTAAATAGCGCGCTTTACTAGTTTACTTACTAGGCCCGGGGTTATAAATATAAGGTTAATTGTTAATATTTACCCTATATCGCTCTTAAATATAGGTACTTCTACTAAAAGTAGGCTCTAAAGTAACCGGTCCGCTATAAAGTCAATAATTAGCGCGCTTTCTTCCTGCGTTAATATAGTACTAACGTAACTTCCTCCCTATAGTAGATTATGCCGATTAAAGTCGCCTATAATTACTACCTCGGTATATAGGTCGCGTAATAGTTTACCTTAAATTAGACCATTAATTATTTCTAGCCTACTAGAGAGCTTCTCTAAGTTCTCTTCTTTAGTTCTCTTTAAGTATCTATCTAGGATATATACCGACACAATTATAAGTCTTATTTAGCCGACGTGCGCTACTACTGCCGTAATATCTGCTAAATCTACCTATAGCTATATAGCTGCTAGCTCTTTAGATGCCTAGATATATAACCTAATTAGGAAGTATTACTACTTCCTACCTATTAGGACAAACTTTATCTACTAGGGGTTTAAGCTAGCTAATACTACTTCCCTATTTAAGAGAAAGTAGTACGGTTCCTGGCCTAAAATAAAGTAAAAGTCTACTAGCGCCTTGTCGTTATATAGCGTATATTACGCTTCCCTATACTTTTTTATATTCGCCTAGATAATCTAAAGTTCTCTATTTATAGCACTATCGTATAAGAATCTTATCTATCTCTTTTCTATATACTAGGCATTTACGGTATAAGGCTTAGTAAGGACCCTAATAGTTTACGTAGTATAGATTAACTGTCTTATACCAGAGATAGCCTTCCCGCCTATATATTTCGTACGTATTAGGTTATATATAGTCTCTAGCCCTATATCTAAACCTTTTCTATTTATAGTATACTATAGGGGTATATCGCTCCTTAAATAGTAATATAATAATTACACCTCCCCTAAATAATACGTTGTCTGATATAAGCAGCTTCTCTATATCCTTCTTTATTGCTACTTTAACAACTACTAACACGTGCTAGCTACGCGGCCTTAGTTATCTAAGCCATCTTATTATATATACCTCTATACTATTCTCTATACTAAAGCGCTCTATAGCTTACTTACTTACTTTTCCGCTATCTATATATATTACTAGAGGTACTTTAACCTAGTCCGCCTTAACCATATACTACTTAGGTCTAATAAGCCTCGCCCTAAGGATATACAGTTTAAGCTATTAAGTAGTCATCTGCCTAAACGTAGCTTCTTTATCTTTTTCTACTAAGAATCTAATAATACTCGCGCTGTCGCTTATTCACTATACGGGGAAGTCCTTAAGTATAGCTCCTATAAGCCTATTAACTTCCTTTATACCTTATATAATAGTTTACTTTACTACTTTAATAGTAGCTACCTTCTCTATTACCTCTAAACCCGCTTAGCTAATATCTATTACTAGCTACTAGTTAGGTTCCTTAGAGTTCCTAGCGCTTATTATTTATAGTAAGGTTATCTCTAGCCCTACTATACCTTTTATAACGGAACCTTATAGCAAGTACTATAATAGGCTTATTATTAGGCTAGGTGTGTAGGTAATGCAAATTAAAGTTAACAACGTAATAATAACTGGTAGAGTAGTTACCTAATAGATTAACTCTAATTATATTTTAAGAATTACTATAAGGAAGGAACTATCTAGGTAGGGACTAAGGGTCCTTAAATACATAACTATACTCCTATAAAATCCTTCTTATACGTAATATACGTGTTATATGTATTATACGTACATTTCTCTTATACACTATGTATACTGCGTATAACGTTATATAACCTTAGTTACTATTCCTTGTTATATAGCTCTATCGGCTCCATTCTAGACTATGCCTAAATTAACTAACTAGCTTCTTTCGACTTCTCTTTAAGTAGTTATAATATTATACTTAAAGCGTCCGTAATACTATCTCCCTCCTTTTTATCTTCGTCCTTAAAGATTCTTAATATCTTTAAGTTATTTATTAGGTGTAATATCTGTTTAATTAATTTGGTTAATATCGTTACTTATTATACCTAAAGCTCTTTCTTCTTTATAGGCGCAACGTTATGCTTATACTATTACTGCGATATTATCTCTTAGTAAGATTATACCATTTTTATATTCTTGCTGTTTGAAAAAGGGATTAATTTATATTGCGTTAGCGAACATATTTTTGTAATAACCGTCCTTTTATTTAAAGTGCACTAAAGCAAATATTTATTTATTCTATAATATTCGCTTTGTTTCTAATACTAAATATATATAACCTATTACTTTTAATAGTTATCTAGTTCCCTAATTAATTTGTTTTAGGGTCTTATATTTAGTCTACTACTACGCGGCTAGACGGTAAACTGTCTTATACTCTTACTAAGTTAAAACGTTCTTATAATATAGAGTAGAAGGCCCTTAAAGCCTATATCGCAGCGTCTACTTAGTTACTCCGTCTTAAGAAGGTTTATAAAAAGGTCCGTTTTAAGGAGTAGAAACTTATAAAATAGGGTCTATAGGAACTTAGTAATAAGAGAACGGATTCTCTTTTAGCTAAAAAGGAAACAGATCTAAGTAGTTTGGCAACTACTCTTCTTAGGTCCCCCTTAGGTGACTTATTTTTTAGTGATTCCTTTTTATTAATACTACCTAACCTAATCTCTTCTAATACTCCTATACCTTTTCTATAGCATTCTTTAGATTTTCTAGTAGTTCCTAAGTAGTCTCATTATAGCCTATCGACTTTACTTCGTACTATATTTTATTATTAATGTCCTTATAACTAATAATCTTTAAAACTTGCTATTTATCTTCTTCCTATTCTTTATATATATCTACTTTATAAACCAGTGGCTTTAATATTCCTATATACTAGCTCTAGCATTATAATATACTATATAGGGTAGATCTTTATTTTAGCTAATAAGTTTAACTTAAACGTAACCAGTAAAATCCTTTATTTAATTTTAAAAGGTCCTAGTCTAATATAGTCTAACTTCTTACTTAATTATTAACTCTTAAAATTTTTATATAGTAGCTATACTTTATCTCCCTCCTTAAGATCTAGTCCCTTAGATCTTTTAGCATTATAATACTTTTTTATTCTCTACTATACTATTTTTATTAATTCTATAAGGTCTATATAAAGATTTATTAGTATTTTTATTCTTTCTTTAGCTATACTACTTATTTTCTTCGCTTACCGTAGTAATAGCGATATTCTTAGCTTATATCTATAGTTTACCTTAAATAGTAATATGCCTATTTCTTCTTATGGTGTTTATTTGTACCAACTTAATGGTATAGGCGAGTCGTATCCAGGGGCACGAAATACGTATAGTATTGTATGCTCATTTGGATAGTGGTGACTGTCGATTCTATTAAGGTAGACTACGTAGTCTATATACTAACGCACCTCCCCCTAATTAGTTAGTGCTTCAGGAGTGCACCAGACGCGTAAGCGGGTGGTTGGTGCACCAAACGTGTAAACGCGTACCCGGCGTACCGAACGCGTAAGCACGCGGTTAGTACAAAAGGTGCTGTAATTATACACTGGCGGTACTTGGAAAATGAAACCACTTGTGTATAGCCTCCGTAATTGCCTTAATAGAACTATAAAACACATAAGAAAATACATAGGAGACCCCCCCTAAGGTGCCTTCTAGGTTGCCTTCCAAATAGTGCTCCAATCTGGCCGTAAGTCCTACTTACGGTCCGTAAAATAAACCGTACGGCCTTTTAGCGGGCCGTAAATGTACCATACGGCCTTCCGACGGGCCGTAACTAAACTATAAATGCTCTGTTAGTCTTACTCTACCTATTCTATAACTTTTAGGTTAAGCTTATTCGTGTTAATTAGGGTTTTAAGGGCTTAACACGGCTTTGCCTTAGTCATGGCGTCTGCTAGGTTATTTCCGCCGCTAATCTATTTAACCTTCGCAATTTTACGTCGTTCGTAGGCCTAACATAAGCACATTAGGTCGATTATAAGTCTCTTCTCTTATGTCGTACCTAGTTTAACTAGGCAGTTATAAAGGGACTTTAAATTGGTGCATAAAACTAGGGGTAACTGCTTTAGTTATAGAATCTTCTAGACCGTTAATTTGATTGCGGCTGCTATATTAAAGCTATAAGCTAATGCATATAGTTTAGAAGCTAGTACATTGCGGGTTACTTATTTGCATTTAATTAAGGACTAATATAGTATATTTGCGTCCTAATTATGGTCCGTAAGTATAATTACAAAGCCGATTTGTGATAATAGGTCTTTGTTATTAGCAAAGAAGGCGTCCGTAAATGCCAGTAAGCTAAGGGAACTTAGGTCTAGTGGTATGAAAGTAAGTCCCCTTGCTGTATTATTAATTTGCCACTAAATGCGCTTATTAAGCTGCTTAATATTTTCTTCTTACGGATTTACTGCCTGGGCCGTAAAGGATAAATTGTAGGCAGATTCAGGTTGACAGACTATGGCAATATAGGCGCCTCTTGCACGCTGTGCAACGTATTAGTCCTTTGTATTTATAGTCTTACGGGTCTCTTCGCGGGAGCTGGTAAGGTCCGTAGGCTTTGCTGTAATAGGCTTTAGGTTTTAAGCTTAGCGTTCCTAAGTTAGCTTAATTAGGTTACCCTTTTATATAATTAGGCCTCCATTAAACTTAATTGGATTCTGCTTAGTTAACTGCTCTCGCGGCTTTGCTAAGAACTTAGCCTTTTATAGTTTAGTTTCTTTAGCGTCTGTAAAGGTCTAGTCTACTAGGAATAGGGTGTCGTCTGTTTGGAGTCTAATAATACTAAGGCCGTTTAATGGGCTGTATAGGAGGCAGGGGTTATAGGTTAACTATTCCATTTTAAGCTTACTAACGTAATGCTGGTGGTATGTCTTAAACCAATGGTTTCCAGCTTCTGGTACTCCGTAAAGGGGTTTTATAACCTATAAAATTGTTCCTAGTTGCAGATTAAGCTCGAGCGGTGGCCGTATAAAGATGTCCCTACTTAGGTAGGTATTAGACTGCACGTAGGCTTATAAGATGTCCCGTAGGTAAAAGGCTATAGGTTTGCTTTGCTATAGTCCGGGCGTAAGTGTAAGTATAATCTGTTAACTAACCCGCTGAATTATAGGCGATTGCGTAAGGACGAGGTCCTTTCCCTAGTCGTTATAAGCTTGTATGACGAGCCTTGACTTTTTAAAGGCTTTGTTAGTACTAGGGTGCTTAATTTCGTTAATAAAGCGCGAGTTAAATATACGGACGCCTTGCGGAACGTCTCTCTCCGTTATAACCGTAAAGACGCCCTTTTTAAGTAGTCCGTTAATCTCTTTACGTCGTAAGTCCGTAAAAGGGGTTTTCTGTACTAGAACTGATATATCCATAGGTAGAGATTACTTTACGGATGTACCTGCGGAGGTTAGGTAATTCTCCGTTATAGGGTTCTTATGGGGGCGTCCTTGGCCACGTTTTACGGCAGGTTTAGCGGGTTTAGTGGGTTTTTAGGGGACCTCTAGAGTAGGCAAGGGTGCTTCCAGTTTATCTAATTTGGTGGGTTCTTCTAGTTTGTTTGGCTCGGTAGGTGCTTCTAGTTCGTCTAGCTTGATGGGTGCTTCTGTTTCGTCTAGCTTAACGTTATGGGTGTATTTGGGCCGAAAATAGGGTTTTACGGACGTGCTTCTGAAGTTGGTTGGTCTACTAGGAAGTTATACGCAGTAGGTCTCGTTTTCTATGGCTAGTAAACGGTAAGGTCTAGTCTAATTGCCGCTTTTACACCATATGAGGACTTTAGAATTAAGCGGGAGGTTGTGTACTAAGGCCGTATTAGGTCCGTTGCGGTAGTATAAGGCGTTATTAATAGTTTATTTAGCCCGTAGTTTGACTATTTTAGCTATTGCCTTCCGTATTATAGCTGCTCGGTCCGTAACGGACGGGGTAGAAGGGTTTAGTTTACCTATCCTTAGGTAGGCTCCGTAAACCAAGAGGGTAGGTACCAGTCCGTTAGGTCCAGCGGTGTCGTTAACGGCTTTTACAGCCATCTGTAAAGCCAGTTCCTTTTAGATATTCTTATACTCGTCCGTAATAATTTGGTAAGCTCTCCGTAAAGCTAGGTAAGCTTACTTAATAAGTCTAACGGACTAGTGCGCCTTAACTGGAACGGCTTTTATTAAAATAGCTATGGCCGTAGTATACTGCTGGAATTCCTTACTAATAAAGTTCCTATTAGCGTCGTGGGTAATATACTCGGGGGGTCTAAGGTATATGTCAATCCAGTAGGTCCGTAAAATATCCCAAGTATATTTTATGGATATATTTTGCAACTAACGGGCGGCTTAATAGCGGGTTGCCTTGTCAATTATATATAATACTAGACTGCCGTTAATATACATAATATCTACGTATACTAAGTGGTTGAAGTTAAGATCCTTATAAAGGGTAAACTTAAATCGGCCTAGGGAACGTCTGTATTTCTGGCAAAAGGAGCAGTATTTAGTTAGGTAGTTAATTGCCTTCCTGTTAACGTTATTATGTCCAGAGCATTTAAGGACTCTATATAGCTTTTCGGCTAATAGGTAGCCGAAGCGGCGGTATAGGCGGTAAATCTCAGTACTAGTAAGGTAGCACGGGTTATAGTTAAAGGATTCCTAAATATAGGTCTGTAAAGTCTCTCCCTATATAAGGAATGGGTGTCTAAATTATCGTATAATTAGTAGGGTAATATAGTTGCTTCCTAGGGCAGTTACGGGGCCAATTAAGGTATCTATAATATTGTTATAGTAAACCTATAGCCTATCTATGTCCGTAAGGTAGAGTAGGAAAGGAGTGTCCGCTTTTACTATATAGAAGTTAACTAGGCTAATTGGGGTTTTAACTTTAACTAATCTAATTAATGCGGTTAAGCCAATGCCAAATTAGACGTTTACGGCCCCAGTTTGCATAGTGTTAATGTTTATATTATTATTTGTGGTGGTCTTATATGCAAGGTATTGTCCGTAACCTGTAGTAGACTTCTTAGAGGCACCTATATTAATTATAACGCCGTAGAATTCTTTAGGGGTGTAGCGTTTAGTGGTAATATATACAAATAGGTCCTGTTTGCGGTCTGTAATATCTATAATAGGTCTAACGGGTGTGCTTATGGGCTGTTTTTTGGGTGCAATTAAGTGTACAAAGGAGCGGTTGGCTAATACGGTCGTAATATTAAAGGCTTGGCCGTCCGTAAAAGGTTTAAAAGTGGTTAGGAACGTCTCTAAGGTCTCCTATTCCTAAGTATTTAAGTTAAAGTTAATTATAAGGGCTTCTATTAACTTGTTAAGAGACTCCTCTACTTCCTCTCCTTTGTAGTTTAAGATAAACTAGTTAATCTGATTATTAAATCTCTTTTTAGACTTATTACGTTTTTCTTAGGTATACCTTATAGACTAATATCCTTTTTTACCGCATATAAAGCACTTCTGGCTAGTTTATCTATAGGGGTATGCTTTTGTATGGGAGTCGCTGTGGGGGTTATGGTTGGGACTTAGTTGGTACGGGTACTACCGGCGGTAGCGGCGGTTCGTAAAGTAGGCGTCTAAGTCCGTTTACAGGTTTTATAGGTTTATAATAAAGGCTTAAGTACTACCTAGCGGGTTTAAGACTTTGTACGTTATAATAGAGGACTATAAATTATTAATAAGGCCGGTTAAGGTGTCTGTAGGCTTATAATAGGCATATTTGTAGGGCTCTACTTCCTGGCAAGCCGTAATAAGTTTATTATACAGAAAGTTGTTTATTTAAAGCTTAATATTAAGGCTATGCTATAGGTGCCGAAGGTCTTTAATAAGGATTTACAGGCACTCTATAGTCAATTTTTTGGTATTCTTATTAATTACGGTCCGTAACTTAGTCGCATTCTATTAGGTAAGGATATTACGCCTATATTCCGGTCCTTTAAAGTAGTTACGTATAGCTTTATATAGCTTATTAAAGGAAACACTAAGGGGGTTGCTCTTGAGGTTAGTATAGTAATAGTTAAGGGCTAGGCCGCGCAGTATAGTAGAATAGGCTTAGCTAAATTCCTGTTTAGGAATATTAGCCTTCCGACAAAGGTCCGTAAAGATAGTAAGTTTAAAGTTAAAGTTATCGTTTTCACCGCTATATTTGGATTTGTTAGTATAGAGCTTAGCTAAGTTAGCTAGCTCCTTGCCGTAGGTCTTTACTTAAGTAGGTTGCGGATCTGTGACTTAGGCAGGTTATAGATCTGTGGCTTAGGCAACGGGAGGGTTTTAGTCCGTATTTTGGTTTTTGGGGGTATTTTAGTCCGTATTTTAGTTTACGGGGGTATTATGGTCCGTAACTTAAGTATCGGGTATACTTTGGCTAGTAAGGTTAATTCTAAAGCTACTTAGGTCTATAGGACGAATTTGGTTAAATAGGTTAGCTATAAGGCTAGAGATCCTGTTAAGTTTAAAGAAGGCAAAGAAGTTATTGGTTTTAATATAATCTAAGATCTACTCTTTAGTCTATTCCGTTTGGTCCTCCTTCTATATTATATTATATAAGGACCGTGCAACAGTAACTCGTTTATCCCTTTTAACCTATACACCCTAGTGACGTAAAAGGGTTCGTAGGTTACGAATGGCATTAGGGTTATAAGCCTTAAAAATAGCTTCCGTAAAGTCCACAAAGTCTTCCTTATATTGCTCCCATAGGTCGTTATTTATAAGCTTAAAGTATCCGTATTTAAGGATTTTATACTTAATATAGTTGTCGACGTCAGTTATAGACGTAAGGTTAACTCCTTATCTCCATTTCTCTTAACCTTTATTAATCTGCTTACTTATGTCTGCTATTCTATATAGTATAGTACATAGTAGGTGGTAGTAGCTTATAACGGGTGGGGGAGGTCTTATAACGGTCCGTAAAATCGATTAACGGGTCCGTAATAGTTTGAGAGGTCTTGCGATAGTCCGTAACGGCGATTAATAGGTCTATAATGGTTTGCATAAGGGCAGGGGGTTTCCATAAAGGTCTATATTCGTGTTTATAAACTTCTAGTAAACTATACTAAGACTTAAATAAGTATACAGAGTTAGTAATAGTCCGTAATCCCCGGCTTCTGACCTTCTAGTAGGTCGTACTAGGAGTCTAAACGGGTGGTCGCTATTATATATCGCTTGGGGGAGGCGTTGAGTAATTGCTAATCTATGCGCGCTTACTAATTAGTGTTTATACTAACTTAATGGTACAGGCGAGTCGTATCCAGGGGCACGAAATACGTATAGTATTATATACTCATTTAGATGGTAGTGACTGTCGATTCTATTAAGGTAGACTACGTGGTCTATATACTAACGCACCTCCCCCTAATTAGTTAGTGCTTCAGGAGTGCACCAGACGCGTAAGCGGGTGGTTGGTGCACCGAACGCGTAAACGCGTACCCGGCGTACCGAACGCGTA
>Ga0307515_10005465_pt1 | contig 25723 bp, 2 predicted proteins | sample 17_EM_MG_FD_194513 | JGI IMG/M metagenome (GOLD analysis project Ga0307515, IMG submission 194513) | Populus trichocarpa ectomycorrhiza microbial communities from riparian zone in the Pacific Northwest, United States - 17_EM | ecosystem: Host-associated > Plants > Roots > Unclassified | place... | reverse complement strand
GTACGACAGGTGCTGTAATTATACACTGGCGGTACTTAAAAAATAAAGCCACTTGTGTATAGTCTCCGTAATTGCTTTAATAGAACCATAGAACATAAAAGAAAATACATAGAAAACTCCCCCCAAGGTGCCTTCTAGGCTGCCTTCTAAACGGTGCCCTAAGCTAGTCGTAAGTCCTGCTTACAGTCCGTAAAATAAATCGTACGGCCTTTTAACGGGCCGTAGGCGTTCTATAGATGCTCCGTTAGTCTCGTTCTACCTATTCTATAACTTCTAGGTTAAGCTTATTTGTGTTAATTAGGGTTTTAAGGGCTTAACACGGCTTTGCCTTAGTTATAGCATCTACTAGGTTATTTCCGCCGCTAATCTATTTAACCTCCGCAATTTCACGTTGTTCGTAGGCCTAATATAAGCACATTAGGTCGACTATAAGCCTCTTCTCTTATATCGTACCTAGTTTAACTAGGCAGTTATAGAGGGACTTTAAATTGGTATATAAAACTAGGGGTAACTGCTCTAGTTATAGGATCTTCTAGACCGTTAATTTGATTACGGCTGCTATATTAAAGCTATAAGCTAGTGCGTATAGTTCGGAAGCTAGTATGCTGCGGGTTACTTATTTGCATTTAATTGAAGACTAATGCAGTATATTTGCGTCCTAATTGTGGTCCGTAAGTACAATTATAAAGCCGATTTATAATAATAGGTCTTTATTATTAGTAAAGGAGGCGTCCGTAAATGCTAGTAAGCTAAGGGAACTTAGGTCTAGTGGTACAAAAGTAAGTCCCCTTGCTACATTATTAATTTGCTACTAAATGCGCTTATTAAGCTACTTAATATTTTCTTTTTATAGATCTACTGCCTAGGCCGTAAAGGATAAATCGTAGGCAGATTTAGGTTAACAGACTATAGCAATATAGGCGCCCCTTGCACGCTATGCAGCGTATTAGTTCTTTATATTTACGGTCTTACGGGTTTCTTTGCAGGAACTAGTAAGGTCCGTAGGCTTTGCTATAATAGGCTTTAGGTTTTAAGCTTAGCGTTCCTAAGTTAGCTTAATTAGGTTGCCCTTTTATATAATTAGGCCTCTATTAAACTTAATCGGATTCTGCTTAGTTAACTACTCTTACGGCTTTACTAAGAACTTGGCCTTTTATAGTTTAGTTTCTTTAGCGTCCGTAAAGGTCTAGTCTACTAGGAATAGGGTATCGTCTGTTTAGAGTCTAATAATACTAAGGCCGTTCAATAGGCTATATAGGAGGCAGGGGTTATAGGTCGACTGTTCCATTTTGAGCTTACTAACGTAATGCTGGTGGTACGTCTTAAACTAATGGTTTCTAGCTTCCGGTACTCCGTATAGAGGTTTTATAACCTATAGGATTGTTCCTAGTTATAGGTTAAGCTCGGGGGGTAGCCGTATAAAGATGTCTCTGCTTAGGTAGGTATTAGACTGCATATAGGCTTGCGAGATGTCCCGTAGGTAAAGGGCTACGGGTTTACTTTGCTGTAGTCTAGGCGTAAGTGCAAGTATAATCCGTTAGCTAACTTGTTAAATTATAGGCAATTGCGTAAGGACTAAGCCCTTCCCTTGGTTGTTATAGGCTTATATAACAAGCCTTAATTTTTTAAAAGCTTTATTAGTACCTAGGTGCTTAATTTCGTTAATAAAGCGTAAGTTAAATATATAGACGCCTTGCGGAACGTCTTTCTCCGTTATAACCGCAAAGACGCCCTTTTTAAGTAGTCCGTTGATCTCTTTGCGTCGTAAGTCCGTAAAGGGGGTTTCCTATACTAGAACTAATATATCCGTAGGCGGAGATTACCTTACGGATATTCCTACGAAGGTTAGGTAAGTCTTTATTATAGTATTCTTAGTTATAGGGTGCTTTTAGGGGCGTCCTTAACCGCGCTTTACGGTAGGTATAGTGGGTTTAGTAGGTTTCTAGGGGACTTCTAGGGTAGGCAAGGGTGCTTCTAGCTTATCTAATTCGGCGGTCGCTTCTAGTTTATCTAGTTTAGCGGTTACCTCCGGTTTGTCTAGCTCGGTAGTTACTTTTAGTTCGTCTGGCTTAATGTTACAGGTGTCTTTGGACCGAAAATAGGGTTTTACGGATGTGCTTTTAAAGTTAGTTAGTCCGCTAGGAAGTTATATACAGCAGGTCTTATCTTCTACAGCCAGTAAACGGTAAGGTCTAGTCCAGTTACCGCTCTTACGCCACATAAGGACTTTAGAATTAAGCGGGAGGTTGTGTACTAAGGTTGTATTGGGTCCATTACGGTGGTGTAGGGCGTTATTAACAGTTTGTTTGGCCCGTAATTTAACTATTTCGGCTATTGCCTTCCGTATTATAGCTGCTTAATCCGTAACGGACGGAGCAGGAGGGTCCAGTTTGCTTATCCTTAGGTAGGCTCCGTAAACCAAGAGGGTAGGTACTAGTCCGTTAGGGCTAGCAGTATTATTAATGGCTTTTATAGCCATCTATAAAGCTAGTTCCTTTTAGATATCCTTGCACTCGTCTATAATAATCTAGTAAGCTCTCTATAGAGCTAGGTAAGCTCGCTTAATAAGCCTAACGGACCAGTGCGCCTTAACTGGGACGGCTTTTATTAAGATAGCCATAGCCGTAGCGTACTATTGGAATTCCTTACTAATAAAGTTCCTGCTAGCGTTATGGGTAATATACTTAGGAGGTCCAAGGTATATATTAATCTAGCAGGTCCGTAAAATGTCCCAAGTATATTTTGCGGATATATTTTGCAACTAACGGGCGGCTTAATAGCAGGTTGCCTCGTCAATTATATATAATACTAGACTGCCGTTAATATATATAATGTCCACGTACACTAAGTGGTTAAAGTTAAGGTCCTTATAAAGGGTGAACTTAAATCAGCCTAGGGAACGTCCGTATTTCTGGCAAAAGAAGTAGTATTTAGTTAGGTAGTTAATTGCCTTCTTATCAACGTCGTTGTGTCCAGAGCGTTTAAGGACTCTATGCAGCTTTTCGGCTGACGGGTGGCCGAAACGGCGGTGTAGGCGGTGGATCTTAGTACTGGTAAGGTAGCACGGGTTATAGTTAAAAGATTCCTAAATATAGGTCCGTAAAGTTTCTCCCTATATAAGGAACGGGTGTCCGAATCGTCGTGTAATTAGTAGGGTAATATGCTTGCTTTCTAGGGTAGTTATAGGGCCAATTAGGGTGTCTGTAATATTGTTGTAGTAGACCTATAGTCTGTCTATGTCCGCAAGGCAGAGTAGGAAAGGGGTGCCCGCTTTTACTATATAAAAGTTAACTAGGCTAATTGGGGTCTTAACTTTAACTAATTTAATTAATGCGGTTAAGCTAATGCCGAATTGGACGTTTACGGCCCCAGTTTGCATAGTATTAATGTTCGTATTGTTATTTACGGTGGTCTTATATATAAGGTATTGTCTATAACCTGTAGTAGACTTCTTAGAGGCACCTATATTAATTATAACGCCGTAGAATTCTTTAGGGGTGTAGCGTTCTGTGGTAATATATGCAAATGGGTCCTGTTCGCGGTCTATAACGTCTATAACGGGTCCAACGGGTATACTTGCGGGCTGGTTTTTGGGTGCAATTAAGTATATAAAGGAACGGTCGGCTAATACGGTCGTAATATTAAAGGCTTAGTTGTCCGTAAAAGGTCTGTAAGTAGTTAGGAACGTCTCTAAGATCTCCTGTTCCTAAGTATCTAAATTAAAGTCAATTATAAGGGCTTCTATTGACTCGTTAAGAGACTCCTCCGCTTCCTCTCCTTTATAGTCTAAGATAAACTAGTTAATCTGATTGTTAAATTTCTTCTTAGACTTATTACGTTCTTCCTAGGTATGCCTTATAGACCAATATCCTTCCTTACCGCACACAAAGCACTTCTGGCTGGTTTGTCTATAGGGGTATACTTTTATACGGGAGTTATTATAGGGGTTACGGGTAGGGCCTAGTCGATGCGGGTACTACTAGCAGTAGCGGCGGTCCGTAAAGTAGACGTCTAAGTCTATTTACGGATATTAAATATCCGCAATAAAGGCTTAAGTGCTGCCTAGTGGGTTTAAGACTTCGTACGTTATAATAGAGGAGCGTAGATTATTAATAAGGCTAGCTAAAGTGTCTATAGGCTTGTAACAGGCGTACTTATAGGGCTCTACTTCTTGGCAGGCCGTAATTAGTTTGTTATGTAGGAAGTTGTCTATTTAAAGCTTGGCGTTAAGGCCGTGCTATAGGTGCTAGAGGTCTTTAATGAGAATTTACAGGCACTCTATAGTTGATTTTTTAGTATTTTTATTGATTACGGTCCGTAGCTTGGTTGCATTCTATTAGGTAAGGATATCACGCCTATATTTTGGTCCTTTAAAGTAGTTATAGGTAGCTTCGCATAGCTTATTAAAGGGAACACTAAGGGGTTTACTCTTGAGGTTAGTGTAGTAGTAGTCGAGTGCTAGGCCGCGTAGTATAGTAAAGTAGGCTTGGCTGAACTCTTATTTAGGAATATCAGCCTTTTAGCAAAGGTCCGTAAAGATAGTCAGTTTAAAGTTAAAATTATCGTTTTCACTGCTGTACTTAGATTCGTCGGTATAGAGTTTAGCTAGGTTAGCTAGTTCCTTACCGTAGGTCTTTACTTAGGTGCGTTACGGATCTGTAACTTATAGATCTATGGCTTACGGATATATGGCTTGCGGATATATAGTTTGCGGATATATAGCTTACGGATCTATAACTTAGGTAGGTTGCGGATCTATAGCTTTATTAACGGAAGGGTTTTAGTCCGTATTTTGGTTTATGGGGGTATTACGGTCCGTAACTTAGGTACTAGGTATACTTTAGCCTATAAGGTTAATTCTAAAACTGCTTAGGTTTATAGGACGAGTTTAGTTAAGTGGGTTAGGTATAAGGCTAGCAATTATATTAAGTTTGGAAGAAGTAAAGAGTTCCTTAATTTCTTGGAACTGGTCTAGAATTTCCTCTTTAGTCCATTCCGTTTAGTCCTTTTTGTATATTATGTTATATAAGGACTATACAACAGTAACTCGTTTATTCCTTTTAACCTATATACCTTAGTTATATAAGAGGGTCCGTAGGTTACAGATGGTAGTAGGGTTGTATACTTTAAAGATAGCTTCCGTAAAGTCCGCGAAGTCTTCCTAGTATTGCTCCCATAGGTCGACGTTTATAAGCTCAAAATATTTATATTTAAGAACTTTAAATTTAATGTAGTTGTTAACGTTAGGTATAGACGTAAGGTCGACTCCCTGCCTCTACTTTTCCTAACCTTTATTAACTTGCTTTCTTAGGTCTGCTATACTATATTATGTAGTATAGTATATAGTGGGTAGGAGAGGTTTTATAGTGGTCCGTAAAGGCGGTTGGCGGGTCCGTAGTGGTTTATAGGAGGGTAAGGGTGTCCGTAAGGGGTCTTAATAGGTTTATAGTAGTCCGTAGAGGGGTAGGAGGTCTCCGTAACGGTCTATAAAGGTAATTAATGAGTCCGTAACGGTTTGCAGAAGGGTAAGAGATCTCTATAAGGGGTCTAAAAGACGTTGGAGGTATTAAAAGAGGGTGTGGTAAGGGTTGGGGTTTAAGGTGGTCGCGTTCTTAGTGATCGCGTTCTTAACGTGGTCGCGTTAACTACTAGTACAGTAGTTAATATCTCTAATTAAGGTGGAGCGTAAACGTTTTCTAAAACCAGGGTAGATTCAAGGTAATTCTAGGTAAGGTGGAGCGTTAGACGTCTTCCAAATCTAGAGTACTTTAATTCTCTTTAACTAAAATAGGGGCTTATAAGGTGGAGCGTAAACGTCTTCTAAGTAAGTGCGTATCTCCTAATCTGTACGCGCTCACTAATTAGTGTTAGTACCAATTTAATAGTATAAGTAAGTCGTATCTAGGGGCACGAAATACGTGTAGTATTATATGCTCATTTAGACGGTAGTGACTGTCGATTGTATTGAAGCAGACTACGTGGTCTATATACTAATACGTCCTCCCCCTAATTAGTTAGTGCTTTATAAGTGCACTAAACGCGTAAGCGAGTGGCTGGTACACCAAACGCGTAAACGCGTACCTGGCGTACCGAACGCGTAGGCACGCGGTTGGTACGACAGGTACTGTAATTATATAATAGCTATTATAGTATTAACCTACTTAAAGAAGTATAAGGACGATATTAATCTAGAGATATAAAACACCAATATAACTAACCTTAAAGATATTAATTAGCAAGACTTAAATGGATTCTTATTATACCGTATAGTATACTATAAAGACAGCGAATATAATAATACTATGCTATAGTACTATGTAAGGGAGGACTTTATTAGATAGATAAAGGGAATATAAACTCCTATAAAGAAGGACATTATATAAAACTTTTATAACTTCTTATAGGAGTATAGAGTGTTTATACCAATAGATAGGGGTACTATTAGAGATAATATTTAGGAGTAGGTTAATAATGCAAAAAAAGAGCATAAATAGACTCTATAAGAGATTAAGCACTAACTATATACTATAAGGAAGCTTAACTTATAATAAAATCTAAGTAATACATCCTTAGAGACAAATCTACCTCTACCTTTAACTCCTCTATATCCAATTTAACCCGTAACTTTAATGTTAGATACTATACCCTAATAAAAGCAAGTATAGGATCATTAGGAAAAATTTTTTTGGGCTAGTTGTTGCGGTTTGCGGCAGGTAGATATGGTCGTTAGCGAATTATGCAAACCGTGCGTTTTATAACAAGTTTATAGCACCCTAATAGTAAACCGTGCGTTTTGTAATAAGTTTATAGCATCTAATAGCAAACCGCGCGTTTTATAACAAGTTTGCAGTATCTAATAGTAAATTATAGCAAAACGCTTAACTACCAAACTAATGCTAGCTTTTTACTACCCTATAAATAAATAGCGCGTAAACTGTATAAATTATACGAACTGTACGAACTATACGAACTATACGAACTATATAAATTGTACGAACTGTATAAACTATATAAACTGTATAAACTATACAAACTATATAAATTATAATATACTACTACAGATTGCCATAGATTGCTATAGATTGCCATAGATTGCTATAGATTGCCATAGATTGCTATAATATGCCTTTAAAAAAATATTTATATTATAACTACTATATAAAATAGCTATTTCTCTAAACCTATTACAGACCATAAAGTATTTGCCTTGCCTAGCCCCTTCTCTACCCTTGTTCTAAAGATATCTAAATTCTTATTATTAAATAGTATAGACTTAACCCCTTTTTTAATAGTATACTAAAGACTTATATTAGGTTTAGCCCTAAGCGTCTTTTTAAATAGCTTAACTATAGCTATTAACTATTCGTAATTCTAGTAATATAGTATATTAATAGTACGTTTCCAATTCCGCGATTTTATACCTTTAAAGATAAGCTTATAGGTATTATTTCCGAAATTATTGCTGGCGCCACCATCCTTATCTATATCTTCTCCACTATTCACGCCGGCATTATTGCCTATGTTTACCCCATTATATTTATTACCCCCCTTTCTTATACTATTTCGATTATCTATATTTCTACCTAAAGCTATATCCAATCCATTATCCGTATTACTATCTTTATCTATATTAACTCCACTATATCTATTATAATACTTATTTATATCAGTCCCGCTATCTATGCTACTATTAGGGTCGTTAACATCGTTAGGCCTACCGCATTAGTGATTAGTACTATAGTTGGTCTAATTAGGCGACATATTGTGGGGTATATTAGGCTAAGTAATAGTGCTGAAAGGGTAGGAGGTGTCTAGGTTTAAGGAAAGGGACGCGTTAAGTACCTAGATATAAGTATTAGTTTAAAACTATTATTATAAGTAGTTATATACTAGTAGAAGTATATTAAAGCGCTACTTATTAAATCCTACGTTATAGTCGGAATTTAGGTTAGAAATATTATTAAGACTATATTTAAATGGATTTAGAATTGCTTATGTAGTAGGGTCGTTGCTATATATAGTTACTTAATATCTTTTTAAAACGCCCTATTATAGAAGCCCTAAAATCTGGTTCTAGTGCTCTATTAACTAATCCGCCTATATAGCCTTTATCCATTCCCATATAGCTAATATTAGAGTTAGTTACGGCATAGCCTAGGTAGTTAGAATAAGGGTAGAGAAAGAATAAATTACTATTAAGATTGGCACCTGCTTTAAACTTTTATTAGGTAAAACTACTACTTTTCCATTTATTAATAACGTGGCGGATTATTATATAAATTAGTATAACAGCCCTAGGGTTAATTAGGCGTAGAAAGTGCTATATATCTATACCAAACCCAAATTACTACCTTCCTTTAAAGAATAACTTAGAGAGACCGACTATAATAACCGGTGCTATAAAGCGGAATTACTCGCCCTATAAATAGTTAGGAGAGTGCTAAGGTAGTATAGCTATACGTAATATTTTAGAGCATTAAAAGTTATCTATATAAAGTAACTCTTCTACTTTAGTAATTATTTCCTGCTTAAAGAGCTTTCTAAATAAGTACTTAGCCTTTACGTAATCTTATATACGTCTTAATAGGTAAGACCGGAACTAGTTAATGCTATTATATATTTATTTTATATTAGTATATATAGAAGTAATAAGAGGTAGCTTACCATATAATATATTAATAGCAACGGTTTTTATATAGCCTCGCTAGAACCATCGCCTTTGGAAACCCTATTATACTCTACTACTTTATCCTATACTAAGTCCATCGTCTTTTCTAGAGTCTTTATGTTCCCTTCCGGCTATAGCGTAAGAGAAAGACCTTTAGGAGCCTTGCCTAATATTATAAACATTAAAAAGAAGCGCACAGCAGCTTTTAATATTAGTTCATCCGTAAGTTTTAATTTGGATTTACTGCTATGTTTTATTCCTTGCCATCTTCTAACTGTATATATACTATATTAAGACTTCTACGGTTTATTACTACGTATAGGCGCTATATAAAACGACTCGGCTATAGAGTTATCTTCGGCACTAGAGATAAGCTCTTTAGTAAAGGGACGGTAGCATTAGAGCCGCTTATTGGGGCGATTTAGGACTTATAACCGCTATTAAAGTGTAAGCGGGTGTAAAGGAATAAAGTCTATATAATAGATACCATAGTTAAATTCTGTATATATAGATCTAGAGATTCTTCGTCTAAACTCTACTAGAGTTATTAATAATACGCTCTTCCCTAGGGCATTAAGCCTCCATCTTCTTTAAAATCGCTATTTATATCTAACTAATGTTTTAGGATGCTATCCCTAGATACTATATCGCCATATATAGCTATCTACTAAAGTTAGCTGCATGCTACCGTGCATGTACTATTTATAGTACTTTAGCCTAACTACCGTTCGCGTATACGTTTCTAGATTCTTCTCGCACTAGTAGTGCTATTTATTTTACCTTTACCTTAGTAGTAGGTATATATTAGTATTTCGAGCAGTTATATAGAGGGTAGTCTATACCTTATTCTTTTTAGAAGCTATAGTTATATTCTTTTAGGATAGTGGAGGTTAGTAAACCTTTGGCATAATTAACGTAGAAGAAGTTAAAGAAGTTAATAAAGATATAAAGATAAAGTATAACACTTTTAAATTATATATTTACTAATATAGATATAGTTAATAAAATAGAGGAGTAAAGGGGGAGATTTTAATATTCTGCTAGGGAGCTTAGACCTATTACTAGCCCACTTAGGGTAAATTATGGCAGATTACCGCATATCTTGCCGTTAGCTGCGCAATATTAAGAATTCCTACTAATAAGTAAGCACTAGAGCTAATCTTTATAGGTAAAAGCGTTATAACTACCTGCAAAAATATAAGAATTTAACTAATTTATATAGATATAGCTAACCTTTTCTGGCGGTTTAGTAGGTTAACACCACCTAAGCAGTAAGTGCTTAACGGTTATTCTTATTCTCCTCCCTTATTAAGACGTACTCTAAAGCTCCCCTTTATACCTAGTTAGCCTATAGATACACCCGAGACGCAAAGTTAGTTTAATCGCGCTGTTTCCGCCTTTTTTTTATACCTAGAATCTCCCTTAAAGCGTATTAGCTTAGGCGATAAGCTAATAAAGTTATTTTGTGTTTAAAACTTAAGGAAAGCCTTTATAGAGGAGTAATATAAGGCTATTCTATATATTAAGAAGCAGCGGTCGTAAAGATTAGCTATTAATTTAGCCCTAAGTATTAATAGAGTTAATATACTCAATTATAAACAGTTAGAAGAAGCTTAGATTATAAAGGTAGAGATTATTATAAAAATAAAGCCTATTAAAGAAAAACGTGCAGTAAATTAGAAGAGAAAGGTAGAAGAGGGGGGGGTATTATACTACTTTGCTAATATAAAATCCGTAAAAATATATATAGCTAGCCAGCCTCTTACTCTAACGAGCCCCTCTACTATTTAATTTACCCATATATTGGACACGCCGCCTCTACCTTTAAGCCAACTAATGGCTCCCCCAACTTCTTTCTGTCTTGCCTTATTTTATAGCCAATTTACCTAGATTTTTAGGGATTAAATATACCAGATTCCCTATTATATTAGCCGTTTTTATTTTTGTTCTAAGGCCTCCTATAATTTAATTAGAAGCTTAGTTTTAGATTTTTATTTCTTTATAAACTTATCTGCGCGTATGCTGTTAATCTAAAGAAAATTGTTATTATAGAATTAATTATATATATCCCAATCTGTATATAAGTTTATCTAAAACGTTCTTCTTTTATCTAGTAAAGTTAGTATTAGTTATATGGGTCTCTTAATATAGGAAATGTCGTATATTTGGTGGCCGTCTAGGTTTCGTCTATTTTGCGCTATATTTATAGGAAATTGTTCCACTTTAATTATTCTATTAAAAGGATTTACCTTACCTCTATTACATGGACGGAATAGCTTAAAAAGTGCTTTATAGTATACTCGGTATCTACTATTCTTACCTATATAATTTAAGTCCTATACTAATACCAGTAATTCTAAACGGGTAGCTCGCGTTCCCTTTATTCCATCTATTACGTTCTTATATTCTTATATAAGAACTTAGTCCCTTTATAGGGTAGTAGTCCGCATCTAGACTGGATTATAGCGTGCCTATACTTTATATAGTCGATTAAAATTATAAAAGTCTTTACCGTATCGAATGTAGTATATTATAAAGTGATAAATACTAATAGGTAAATCTTATGCCTAGGCTGCATCTCTTTTAAGGCGCTTAATGTCTAAATCCATTACTTATATACCATTAACTCGCTTATAATATTTCCGTATAAATAAAGCTAGTTTTATAATAAATTTATTAATACCTAGCCTAGTCTGAATTTCGCAGGCTCTATGCTATAAATTTAGGTTTATTCCGCATATTAAAAACATTTAGTTAGTTAACTGGCAGTAATCCTATCTATACGGCTTGTTTATTAGGTTAACTATGCCTAATAATAATATAATGTATAAATCTTCTATAGTATTAGCTGCTAGTATTAGCCTTATATTTTCCTATAGCTCTATCTCTTACATTACTATAGTGTTTATTAATTCCGTATTAAGATAAATTATTTACTCTTTATACCCTTTACGCTTATTTAATCTTTAATAGAAATTCTTCTAAGAAATATATGCCCTTTCGCTATACTTTATTGTAGTTCCTATTAGGGCGCTGAATATATAAATTATCTCCAGATAGTGGGAAATTGCATAAAGTTTAGGTATATTAAAATTGGGTAGGTTTTTATCGTTAGGTTAGTACGGTAAGAACACCTCTTTAGTCTTATCTATTCGATATAATGCAGCTTTAAGATATTCAATTGTATCTTTATTATATAATTTATATTCGGCTAATAATATAAAGTCAACTATAGCATAAATAAACAGCATTGCCCCCTTATACCTATATAGTAACGGTGCCACAACTAATACAATCTAATGAAGAAGGGACTTATATATCTTTCCAGTCTATTAGCTTAACTCTATAAAGTTATTCCATCTAATTATACCCTAAAAGGGTTTAACCTTAGTAAATTGTATAGTTAGAAGACGTTCTACCCTATCCTTAGCAGATAATAGGGTTTTTATACTACTTTAATTAGTTATTAGAACCTTCCCTTTTTCTTTCTTAATATTAAGTAGTAGTGCCTAAAGCTAGCTTATTAAATGCTCTATAACGCCTTTATATAGCTAGTGTAGTAAATTAGGGGCTATTATAGCGTGTATATCCGCTATATAATGGGACTAGGTAAAATTTTAAATTGGCCTAATATACTTAGGGTCGCTGTAATCTAGCTGCAAGTTTTGCTATCGTTTAAGTTGCTTAATGGTTAATTTATGCGTCCGTTATAGCTATTTGCTAGATATAATGCTTAGTAGGTTACCTTATTTATAAGGCAGTATATAATATATTATACAGTATTGCCCTAATTTTACTCCTATTAATATAACCTACTCCTTATAGTCTGCTATAAACCTAGTAAGTATAGGGTAGCATTGCCGGATAAACCTATCCGCGTATTATATTGGTATGCCGCGCCTAGTAGTGTATTTAAGGGCTAGTTTTTATATTAACTTAAGTACCTATATACTGCTAAGGTAAATACTTACGTTTAAATATAATGCTTATTACTTAATGGTATATATCTAGCTTATTTATCCAGTTACTTAGTAAGTCCGTAGGTATGTAACCTAGAAGAAGTATTACTAGCCTACTAGCTGCACGTTAAGTCTTTAATAGGATATTAAGTATCGTAATATAAACCAGATACGCCTTTTTATCTCTAAATAGTATAGTTAGCTTAGTTTAGTCGCTACTAGGTATTACCATAATAGCCGTTATACTATTAGGTAATTAATCTTAGATCTTCTACCAACGGTCGGCCGTATATGCCTCGTTATATACTCTATTACCTTTTACGTTAAACTAATAAATAGGAGAATAAACTATATTATCTTTAAATGGGAAATGACCGATTAAAAAGGCCACCACGCTAAGTATATTATAGTGGTATATCTTTAGGTTTTTGCTATATATATTAAGTTCTATAATTCGCCAGCTCTTATTGCTTATACCTTTAGAAATAGAATATAGTTTTATTTTAACTTCTTTTATATTTCGGTATAATATATATCCGTCCCTTATATTTTTAATATAGGGGTCTTATAGCTACGCGTCTATTTCTTTTACTAATATGCTATTACGTACCTACTAGGTAACTTACGCCTATTCTATAGAGCTTATAAAAGGGTAGAATATATTATTACCTTTATTTACTCTATTTACTGGCTAGCTAGGCCTTAGTAGGTAGTCGCGATCTATAGTAAACTGCTAATTAGAGTTCCCCTCTGGGTGGCTAAGTAGGGTTCCTATATAGCGGCTAGTTACTTTATAATAAGTTTAGGTATAATAAATATTTAAGGTAGAGAGGCTTGTTGCCGCGTAACTGTGCGTTTTAGTACTAGTTAGTTATTCTACCAGTACTATATTACTTAGCTCCTCTACTAATATTAAGCCGGTATTTCCTGTAATAGTTAGTAAAGTATTATTAATAGCGGTGTTAGTTACTATAAGGTCGTATACCTATTGTTTTATAGTAAATTCGTCGTCTTTATATATATCCGCTCGAGCCTAAATTATAGGATAGATATTATCCTGTTAGTTAAGATAGTCTATACCTATAGCTTTGTAGTATAGCTTATATCGCACTAATCTACCTATAGTAGAAATTGTACGCTTATATTTGGGGCACTGGCGATTTATTAAGCCTATTATAATAATAATAAATGCGGCTCCTTACGTTGTTATTAAGATTAGACAGGTAGGTTTATGCCTAAAAAGGGTAGAGTATTGCATAACTAATCTAATGGCCGTAATCTGCGGCGATCTGCTAGCTATCCTAATAACTGTAACGGCTTACTCCTCTTAAATTGTAAGTTAAATATACTAAGTAGTATATTATTCTAAGCGCTAATAATATATAAAGCAGTGTTGTATCCTATAGTACCTATTATAATTAATTTATAACCGCCAAATATTTATAAACCTTTAATCCCGCGTCCCTTACCAACACTATACGTACCTAGCATAGCAATAATATAATTAAATGGTGTGTATACTATAGAGGAGGTATAGTATAAGTTTACTAGTAAAACTCCTAGGAAGGATAAGTAGATTATATCTAGGTTTAGTATTAGCAGCGCTCATTTATATAAGATTAAAGGGGTAGTTAAGGATATTGTAAATAAGAGTAATATAATATTTATACGCTTCCAAGACTAAATAAATTACGCCATTTAAAGTAAGATTATAGCCAAAATCGTTAATTAAATCCTAGAGTCTAGTAATGCTCTGGTTGGGTGGACTAAGGAAATAGCCTAATATCTCCTTATTTATACGCAGTTAAATATGCGTAAGAAAGCTAGCCGGGCTAGTGCTAAATTAGGACTTCAGTATAGAGCTATAAATTCTGCTATAGGGTACCCTTGTGTAGAGCCTTAGGATATATATTAATCTCTTTTACCTAAATATATTAATAAATATAACATTTAGGGTCTTATAATCTGTATATACTAAAATTTAGAAAATATACCACGGTCTACAATTTATATAGACTTAGGTGCTAGTCTACTTCAAACTAACTTAGTAAAAGGGTAGATAAGTCTTCTAGATTTCCCTAAATTTCTTAATATTGCCTAGGACGCTAGAGTTAACCTAGAGATAGAGGAGTTATAGGTAGATATACTAATAATTATGCTAGTTTGGAATGTGGGACTTTTAAAGTATATAATATAATAAACACTTAAAGCCTCTAAGGATATAATTGTTTTTGTAGTTGCGAATATACGCAGTATATAGTATTAGTCCTTATAGCTTTAAATCTAATACTATTTAGAGTTTCAATTATTTACTAGGCGCCCTACTTAAAAGGGTGTATTAAAGCGGTCTTAATTAAGCTAAAATATTAATCTTAAATAGGCAAAACGTCCTAGGCGCATTAATCCTCGTTTTTAGGTCATATATTCTAATATACTTCTAGCTCTACCTGTTATACTAGTTTTATAAAGAATATTTTCTATAACTAAAGGAAGCGTATTTAGCGGCAATCTGCCATAGTAAATTACCCTTTAACTTACGCGTATTATATTCTATTAGTAAGAGCATTTACCTTAGGCTTATCCACTTCACTTTACTCTTTACCTTTACTACCTTAACTAACTCTCGCACGGCGCCTTTATGCAATATTAATTAGTTAATTAATTAGTTTAACCGCCAATTACTACTTTAAGCTGCGACTTACTCCCTAAAACTATGGTAATCTACCTAGTAGATTAACTCTTACGATCGGTTTATCTCACCTACCTACTTTAAACTTGCACCTTTACTAATTACTAATTAGATTCTTTCACTTTTATATAGCAACGCTCCACTCCTTTTTTATTCCGTTTTAGTATCTTTATATATTATAATAAAGGACTCGGATATTATAAAGGGATAGAATATTAATACTCGTCGCCTTAAGGAAATTAAGAGATATAATTTTAGATGATATATAAGAGGCCGGGCTTAAAAAACCCACGTTTTATACTGCTAAAGATAAAGTGCCATATAATTAGTTTATTTGGAAGATTCTTAGCGACTTAACTAAGAAGGAACGTACTTTAAACAGCTAGTTTAGATAGGCTATTATTCCTTTTATATTATCCTAGAGAACTAATGCTACTAAATGGCAAAATAATATAAAGTTGGAAGTTAAACCCAATTTAAACCCATAATAACGCTAGTACGTATATTTACTTCTAAGCCAATCTCTAAATTATATGGTTTTACATTACTAAATAAGCCGTTCTTACTTAAAAATATAACCTTTTAGTTTTAAAGAATAAACCTAATTACCTAAAGCACTGTAAAGCTTTATATAGTCTATAAATTTTAGAAGGTAATATAGAAACTCTAATAGTTAAAGAAATTAGTTTCTCGCTATTTTAAGAGGTTTCAGTATTAGTAGGTTTTATCTTAGATAAGAATGAAATTACCTAGCTTAATGTGGTTACTAATAAAGAGGTTTATATTACCTGGCGAGGGCCATTATAAGCCTTATTTTAGTAGTATATGCTATATAATAGGAGTAGAGTGGAATTTCTACTTAAGAGTACGGATTATAAGTCCCTTTAATAATATCTAGCTATCTATATACTAATAATTACAGCTAAGCATTTAATTATAAAAGCACTATACTAATTACCAAATAAGTAGGGCATAAACCCTCCCAGAATTGCCGATACTCTAACCCACAGTATTCGCGCGCTAAGGCCGCACTTAAGAAACGGTAGAAGATCACGCCTAAGCCGATCTGTAAGCACTTAGATATTAAGTTTATTAATAAAGATAACGAGAATAAAAGCGATGCTTTATCCATTTTATTAATACGTAGCAGTATTCTAAGTCTATTAAGTCCGAAGAAATATAATTATAAAAGGGAGTAACCTACTAGAGGCATCTATAGGTAAACTACGGCAAACTACGGCAAACTACGGCAAACTACGGCAAGCTACTAGGAACAGCCGTAATGATCTAGTTATCTAGCCTACGGATAATCCTAACGATATAAAGCACGGCAAAGATAATCGTAATACTCCCTAGAGCAAAACTGCTTTATATCCCTAATTAGCTTAGACTCTATATAATAATTTAACACTATACCCACAAAAGCTTTCCTTAGTAAAATTATAGAAACTAATACAATTTAAGATACCTTAGGTAAAAATACGCCTAAGAATAATATAACCTAAGCTAAGGAGATATAGGCTATAATGCCTATTACGTAAAGGTATAAGCATATAGTTATATAGAGTACATCTTAAACTAGACTAATATTAGCTCTTTTTAGATTTTAAGAGGCCGCTATAGCTAAAGTAGGAGGTAAGGTTTAACGAATAGAGCAGTAAATATATAAACGTTTGGCTAAGCTATGCAGAGTTCCTAAAAAGGCCGTCTTAGTAAAGAACCCGGTCCCCGTTCCTAGTAAATAGGGTCTAAATCTAAAGTTTAAATTATTTCTATACTAGCTGTATAGCGTATCTAAGATATTCTACTAAGAGCGCACATAACTAAACGGTGGGGTTTTTGCTAATAGTGTAGGAACTAGAAAAATTGTAACCACGTACTTAACTATTGTCCTTAATTATTACTATACTATAAACCTAGATAAAGTGGCTGCTAATTAAGCGGCTAAATATACGAATTAGTATTTATAGAAGAATAACTAGGCTAAAGACGCTAAGTATCCTAGCTAGGATAAGATACCTTTTCTATACTTATATGTAAATCAAAACGCCATATCTATAATGTAAAGATAGCATAGTATAAATCTAGTTATTATAAATCTAAGTATAATTACTAGCTAGAGAGACAATTACATCTTATTATTTAAGGACTCTACGCTTATAATAAAAGAGTAGACGCTACTATAGTTTACAATGTGCTATAAGACAGAAGGTATATCTAAAAAAATGGCGCAACTAAACCCTTAGGAATGGCTTTAAATGGGGACTTTAGGGGACTAGTTAGATTATAATATAATAAATAATGGTCGGACTTTTATGGGTTAAAAAAACGCCCTACTTATAGTTCTTTAATAGCCCTTTATAAAAGTATATAGATCGTTATAACTACGCTCTTTAGTAGAATCTTATAGAATAAGTTTTATAATTAAAAAAATTAAGAAACTTATATTAACTAATTCCTTCGTTCTTAAAAAAAATATAGTACCGCTATACTTAAGATTCTTTGCCTAGGCCATTTCTAGTATAGTAATAGAGAATGGTGTTATAGATATATGCTGGTTTATTGTAAGCGCCCTTAAAGATACAGATTAGGTAACCGCTTAAGTTAACCTAGTATTTTTAGAAAATACACGTCCGTGGAAGTTAATAAAATAGCTAAACTATGGACCTAATTTTTAAAGCAGGGAAGGAGTAACCCTAAAAGTGCCTTATAGTCTGCGACATATAAAGAATTAGTTAAGGTCGGCGGCCTAATTCTTATAAATTTTCTTATTCGCTATAACCGGGATTCTATTAACTTTAATAACCGAAAACTAAAAGCTGTCCTAGGCTAGCTCTAAATTTAATATATAAAGTGTAATTATAAAACTAAAGAACTTAAATTTCTATATAGTATAGAAGGTGTAATAGTATTAGAAATAAAAGAGGTATTTTAGCAGAAAATAGTTAAATGGAGAGAAGATAGTTCTCCTACTAAGAAAAAACTAGTATAAATGGCCAGCAGCTCCTTAAGCAGCTACTTTACGTGCTATAATGCAGCGATAAGGCCTGGGTTATTTTTATAAAAGGATAGATTTAATAAGGATCTTCCGGATAAAAAAAAAATAAACGTCTAGTCTAATACTATACTAACGCAGTTAAAAATCCTATTAAAAGTATCTTAGATTAGAATAAGGAGGAAATTCTTTATAATAACGCAAAGTTTAAGACGCTTTTAGCTATCTATAAAGAAATTATAGCAGCACTATATGTTAAAGGCTATTATAGCAAATTTTTTATTAGTACTAATTTTTTATTTATTAGGGCGGTATATATACTAGTAAGTAGTAAAACCCTCTATTTTTTTACCTTTTAATAGTAGTACGCTTAACTGGAACTCTAAGCTAATACTTATTTTAGGCCTTAGTTACTAAATATAGCAAGGATGCCGTTATATACCTCCCTAGAGGAATACTACTAAAGTAAAAAGACTATATAATCTATAACTCGTAGAAGCAGCTAAACGGACTATAAATACTCTTATTATTTCTAAAGGCTATTTCGAAGGGTATTACTATTAACGGCTTCCTATATTAAAAGTGGAATTCTAAATAAACTTAAGTTTAAAAAGAATATAGATACAAATAAGCCTGGAAATTTAAAGAAGTAGCTAATGCAAATGTTATAGATTATAGTAACGATGTATTTTTAATCCTTTAGCGCGGAATTAGGCAATATACTAGGTAGTTTGCCGTAAATTCTTCTTTAGTAAAAGAAGTATAATAGACTATTATTTTTAGAATTAGGCAATATAGTAGGCAGTATTCCGCAGTCTTACGGTTAATAAAAGGTAAATACTAGATTGTTTTTTTTATAGAATTAAGTAATATACTTAGTAATATATAGCAGTCTTACGGCTAATAGAAGGCATATACTAAGTTATTTTTTGTGGAACTGGGCAATATATTAGCAATATGCCACAATTCTTTTATTAATAAGAGAAGTGTACTATCTTACTATTTAAGGAACTAGGTAATGCGCGGGTGATATATCGCAGTGCTCTATTAATAAAGAAGCCGCTAGCTTGCGATGTGGGAACCGGGTAATATATAAGCTAATATTTAAAATACTCTGCTCGTAAGAGGAGCCTACTAGCTTATAATATAGGAACTAGGCAACACACGATTAGGTATATTACAGTGCTTTATTAATAAGCAGTACCTACTAATTTACTATTTAAGGACTTAAGTAATACGCTAGGCTATATATTGTGGTGCTTTATTAATATAGTAAGTCTACTAGCTTACGGTATAGGAGCTAGGCAATATGCGAGCTAATATATTAAAATACTCTACTAATAGGCGACACCTGCTAGCTTATAATTTAAAGAATTAGGTAATATACCTAGTAATATACAGCAACTTCGTACTTAGTAATAAAAGTTTACTAGCTTACTACTTAAGGAACTAGGCGGTGTACTAGGTAATATACGGCAATTTCGCGTTTAGTAATAGAAGTTTACTAACTTGCCGCTTAAGAAACTAGGCGGTATGCTAGGTAATATACGGCAATTTCGCGCTTAGTAATAGAAGTTTATTAGCTTACCGCTTAAGGAACTAGGTAATGTGCTAGGCAATATATAACAATTTCTTACTTAGTGATAGAAGTCTACTAGCTTACCGCTTAAGAAACTAGGCGTATACTAGGTAATATACGGCAATTTCGTGCTTAGTAATTAAAGTCTACTAGTTTACTCTTTAAGGCAGTAATCTTATTAAATTAGAGCTCCTAGTTAGAGTTATAATTAATATAAACTTTAGATCTAACTATTTAATTAGTGGAGTGGAGTAAATATAAAGTTAATATGGCTCTTAGAGCTCTAAATCTATACCTAATTTAAAATATAGCCAAGGAAGAATAGATTATTAGTGACTCCGTGCTTAATATAAGGCTAATTAGTAACTTTTAAAGCTCTATTACTAACTTAGTATTTATTAAGGGGCGTATTAGCTATAGAATCTAAAATACCTACTTATTCTACTACTATTCTCTTTATACTAGTATATAGCTCGTTCTAGATATATACCCCGATCGCGATACTATAGTTGCGTTTACATGCCTTATATAATATTATTATTTTAACCTTTTTAATCGCGATAAGCTTGTTTCCGGGGGGTTTATATAGAAGGTGGGTAAAGATATAGGAAACGCCAATTATAGAGAGGATGTTAGTTAAGGAGGAGGCTCTATTACTATACTAAAGTAGGGAGTCGCGATAGAGGCCTAGTGGCAGAAAGGGGCTCTTTTAAATTATTTACTAACGTTAATTACGTATTAATATATGAAGTTAAATCTGGAGCCTTATTCTGGAGCCTTATTAAATAATTAACTTAATTATAGATTTAAATAAGCTATAATAGTAGCCGCTACTAATTATAAAACGGGTAATATTAAAAGGTGTATAGATTAAACAGTTATAATATAGAGGCGATTTGCAACCGAATAGTAAGGAGCTTTAAGCTCTATATCCCTTTGTTTAGTAAAAGAGACTTTTTATATTAGGCGCTTTAGGCGCTCCTACCTAGGTTAGCATACTATAGGCACCCTAGCTAGCGTAATTTTATTAGTAAGCCTTACTAAAACGCGTTAACTTACGATGCCGATAAAATGCTATAGAAGGCCACTACCTATATATATATTTAAGGAAGTTAGGCAAAATGTCGTAATATATAATATTATAACTATAGGTTTCTGCCCTTCCTCTATTAACTAGCTGCCGATTATATAGGATAATCCTCTATTAAAGTCTTCCCCTAAATTACTACTACCTATCCGCTTTATATGCATTCTTAACATTAATAAGGATAAGCTTCCCTCTTAGATCTTACTATTAAACACTATCTATCTATTTATTACCTACTCTTTATATTAAAACCAATTTCCCCTTAACTTAACTATATACTAGCCCTTAACCTATTTTTAAAGTAAATATCGTAATAGTATATATGCCAATAAGGAGTTATAGATATCTTATACTAATTAGTTATTATAAATAAATAAAAACCCTAGGTATATAATCACCCTAGCTAAGCATACTAAGCGTTCCTATATTAAAAAGGCGTTACTAAAGAACAGAGATGGGACTACTAAGCTAGCTCTAAAGCCGCGAAAGAAGAAAGTGGCAGATAGTTGCTAGAAGGAGATTAAAGGGTTTCTAATTAAGCAGGAGAAGAATAGTAAGGTAGCTGAAGCTATAAAGATAGCTTAGCTACCTGTTAAGAAGCCTCCGCTAACCCATTCTGTCCTACTAGCCGCTAAAAATGCCGCTATATATAGTTTAGAGAGAACCGAGTTAAATAAAAACAGTGCTGCGGAGATAGCTGTTATAGAAACTAGAAAACCATAAAGAGGGACCTCTTTAATATTGTAAATTAGATAATTAGTTGTATAAAGGAGGGATAGGATGCTTTGCAGACTATATTACCCGCTAATTACTAAAATAGAGAGTTTAAAGACAGAAATTAAGGAACTTTAAAAAGCTAAGAAGGCTTAAAATATATCTATTATTAATTTAATCCGGGACGCTTAAGTAATAAAGTAGGATTATCTTTAAGGTTATAAAACTATATTCGTAACTAACTAAAGCGCATAATATAAATTAAAGAATAGTAATATTTTAAGAGCTTTTAATAAAGGACCAGCTTAAGGTTATAAGGGAGGACGTACTATATACGCTAAATAAGGTGTATTAAGTGCTATAAATAATTAAACGGTTTAATTAGCGGCTATTTAATATAGAGGATCAATTAAGGGCGGTATAGGAGGGCTTAAAGGAGGCTATAGTAAAGGCTTAATTAGCTTTACCTAGTCTTCTATTAAAAAATAATCAAAAACAATACGTAAATTCTATACTTAGCTAAGTTATTACCTTTTTATATTAGTAGTTAAGGTAAGATTTATAAGGTTTAATAAACTAATAAGTTAGTTTAGTTCTTAAATCCTAAAAATTATAACTATATAAGACTTATACTACCTAAGGCAATCTACTACAAAATGCTGCTAAACTCGGCATTCTACGTATTTACTAGAACTTCTTAATTTACCTTACCATTAATAAGCATTAAATAACGGTAATTTACCTACTAGCGTTACTGCGGGAGTACTTAACTTTGATATCCACTTCGCCTAACTCTTTACCTCTACTATCTTAACTAACTCTTGCACAGCACCTCTACGCGACATTAATTAGTTAATTAATTAGTTTAACTGCTAATTACTGCTTTAAGCCGTAACTTATACCCCAGAACTGCGGCAATTTGCCTAGTTAATTAATTCTTATAATTAGTTTGTCTTACCTACCTACTTTAGATTTATACCTTTACTAAATACTAACTAGATTCTTCCGCTCTTATATAGTAACGCTCTACTTCTTCTTTATCCTATCTTAGTATCTTTACGCATTACTATAAAGGACTTAGATATTATAAATAGATGGGAAATTAATACTCGTCGCCTTAAGGAAATTAAGAAGACAATTTTAAATAATATAGTAGAGGCTGGGCTTAATAAAGTCGCGTTTTGTACTGCTAAAGATAAAGTATTACGCGATAACTTTATCTAAAAGGTCCTTAGTAACTTACCTAAGAGGGAAGGTATTTTAGAGAGCTAGTCTAAAGATACTATTATTACTTTAATAATATCTTAGAGAACTAATGCTATAAAACGGTAAAATAAGTTAGAACTTAGAAGTTAGACTTAACCTAAATTTAAACCCATAATAACGCTAGCGCCTATATTTGCTCCTAAGTAAATCTTAGAATTACTAGGCCCTACATTATTAGGCAAGCCGCTTTTACTTAAAAATATAACCTTTTAATTTTAAAGAATAAACTTAACCACCTAAAACACCATAGAGCTTTATACAATCTATAATATTATAAAAGCTAATACAGAAACTCTAACAATTAAAGAAATTAGTTTTTCGCTATTTTAAGAGGTTGCAGTATTAATAGGGTTTAACTTAGATAAGGATTAAATTATATAGGTCGATATTAAATCCTATAAGGAGGCTTATATTACCCAGCAAGGGGTATTATAAGCCGCATTTTAGCAATATATACTATACCACAGAAGTAAAGTAGAATTTATACTTAAGAGTACTAATTATAAGTTCTTTTAACAACATCTGGCTATCTATATACTAATAATTACAGCTAAGCATTTAATTATAGAAATATTATACTAAATACCGCGTAAGCAGAGTATAAACCCTCCTAGCATCGCCAATACCCCAATTCGCCAGTCTTTACGCGGTAAGCCTACATATAAGAAACGGTAGAAGACTGCGTCTAAGCAGACCCGCAAGCACTTAGAGTACTTAAATAATAAGTTTGTTAATAAAGACATTAAAAGTAAGAGCGATGCTTTATTAACCTTATTAGCGTATAGCAGCATTCTAAGTTTATTAGGTTGGAAGAAACGTAGTTATAAAAGGGAGTAACCTGCTAGAGTATCTAAAGGTAAATTATAGTAAGCTGCTGAGGACAGCCGCGATAGTCTAGCTATCTAGCCTATAGGGGGTCCTAATAGTACAAAGGAGAATAAAGACAATTATAATGCTCTCTAAAGCGCAACCGCTCTGGATCCTAAACTAGCTTAACTATAGGTTATAACCGTAGATAATCTAGCTAGTAATACTATACAGGTTTCTGTAGAAGATAACAACCTAGAAAAAAAGGCCCTTAAAGATATAATAAACGAAGCCGATAGGGAGGCAGAGGCTGCTAATTGTATTAAGTAAAGGTATAGGTATATAAGTATATAGAGTATATCTTAAATTAGACTAACATTAGCTTTTTTTAGATTTTAAGAAGCCGCTATAGCAAAAGCAGGCGGCAAGGTTAAGAGAATAAAGTAGTAAATATATAAACGCTTAGCTAAGCTATAGGGGGTTTCTAAAGGGGCCCTTCTAGGGAATAACATGGTCCCTATTCCCTATAGATAGGGTCTAAATCTGGAGTTTAGAGCATTCCTATATTAGCTATATAGTATATCTAAGATATTCTACTAGAAACGTATAGAGCTAAATAGTAGGGTTTTTATAGACGGTATAGGGACTAGTAAAATAGTAACCATATACTTAATTATTGTTTTTAACTACTACTATGCTATAAACCTAGACGAAGTAGCTATTAATTAAGCGGCTAGAAATGCTACTTAATATTTATTAAAGGGCCACTAGACTAATAGCGTTAAGTATTCTAGTTAGGATAAAGTGCCTCTACTATACTCGTACGTAAATTATAACGCTATATCTATAATACGTAAACAGTATAATACTAGCCTAGTTATCGCAGTTTTATATATTATTACTACCTAGAGAAATAATTACATCTTATTATTTAAAGACTTACTACTTATAACGCAAGCGTAGGCACCGCTAAGAGTTGTAATATGCTATTTAACAGTGGATATTTCTCTAGGTATAGAGCAGCCGACTTTAGATAAGTGGCTAGAAATAGGAATGTTAGAAAACTAGACCGCCTATAATACTTTAAATACTTATTAGGCTCTTATAGATAAAGTAAAAACCCCTTGCCTATAGTTCTCCAATAGTGTCCTACTACTTAAAAAGGGCAATCCTTTAGTTAGTACCCCGGCTGCCTTAGTAATAAGATTTATTATAATTATAATATTTAAATACCTAAAACAGCGTGTTATTAACAACCTTATAATTACTAGAAAAGTCTATCACTTTTTATCTAACAGTAAGCAAGAGAATAAAGGTTAGCAGTTGGTTAAGACTATATTTTTTAGTAGGGTTTTATAGGATAAGTTTTATAATAAGAAGAATAAAGAGACTATAGTTAACTAATTTCTTCGTTTCTATAAAAGTATTATACTAAAACGCCTTAGATTCTTTATCTAGGCTATATTAGGGACTCTAATAGAGAATAGTATTGTAAATATATATTAGTTTATTATAAGTGGCCTTTTAGATCTAGATTAGGCAAGCGCCTAAGATAATAGCATTCTTAAAAAATACACGTCCGCATTGGGAAAATATTCGCAGGATAAGATTTAAGTAGACTTTAATTTTCGCGTTTCGCGTAATTAATATGTAATTTAACCAACTCGATACGCAATTGACCAACTTAATACGCATTTAACTAACTTGATACGTAATTTAACTAACTTAATACGCAATTAACTAACTTAACACGCAATTTAACCAACTTAATACGCAATTAACTAACTTAATATGTAATTCGACCAACTTAATACGCAATTAATTAACTTAATATATTTAAAAGTTAAATAATACGCAGTTGACCTACTTAGCAACTTTAAAAGGTAACTGTATATTTCTTAATATGCAATTAAGGTAAAGTTATATACTATATATTTAACTATTATATATTATCTAATA
>Ga0307515_10005464_pt1 | contig 25726 bp, 23 predicted proteins | sample 17_EM_MG_FD_194513 | JGI IMG/M metagenome (GOLD analysis project Ga0307515, IMG submission 194513) | Populus trichocarpa ectomycorrhiza microbial communities from riparian zone in the Pacific Northwest, United States - 17_EM | ecosystem: Host-associated > Plants > Roots > Unclassified | place... | reverse complement strand
GCTTCCGAACACAATGGCCATGTTGTAGACCGTGTCGAGTGTTGAGATATGGTCACGCCCAAGAGCCTTTTCCTTACCGTCAAGTGCCCTCTGATACCACTCCAATGCCTTATCATACTCTCCTTTTCTTCGGAACACAATGGCCATGTTGTTGACCGTGTCGAGTGTTGAGATATGGTCACGTCCAAGGGTCTTTTCATAACCTTCGAGAGCCCTCAGGTACCACTCCAACGCCTTGTCGTACTCACCCATATCATTAAGCATTGAGGCCATGGAGTAGACCGCGTTGAGTGTTGAGATATGATCTTCTCCAACGGTTTTTTGGAGGCCAGTCAAAGCAGTTTCAAATGCAATAATAGATAACTTATAACTATTCCAGTATGTGTGCGCTTCTCCCACAATACGGATTGCAATGTAAGACTCTTTATTGAGCGGGTATTTTTCGACGTCAACAAAGTAGTCCGATATGTGTTGTGAGCACATGTTCAGGTGACTTCGGATTCGCCGCTCAAAACCCCAATATGACAGAGTTCTTTCTACAGTATATATTTCAAGGACGGAAGCCACTAGTCGTATTGCCTCGCTAGCTTTTTCTTTCCTCAAGTTGGCATCGAAATTCTCACGGGCCCACCGATGAATAATTGGGTGCATCGATATGCTTTTCCCGGACAACAGTTTGCGCTTGACAAAGGAGAATGTCAAAAGCTCCTCGATTGCATTGTCTAATTCATCTTGAGTCCAGAAATTAGCTATGGAGAGACAAACTTCGCCTCGTAGTTTGGGGGGATACCGGCGCTCAACCAGTCACCAGCGACATCTTTTCCCCCTAGGAGCAAGTCATAGGGGATATCCTCATTGCTTAAGTAAGCGCAGAGTTGCAGAAGCCGGGCTGCAGAGGTCCCTAATCCCGTATAAGAGAGCTCCCAGGTGAACACACCTCCCTTCTTGTACGTTCCCACCTTTGGAATTTTGCCAATGGTGCCCATGAAATTCTTCTCCAGCTTCGCAAGGTAGGTCTCAAAGTCTACTTTCTTGACAAACATATAGGATGCAGCGTGTACAAGTGCCAAAGGAAAGCTTCCTAGTTGTTGAACTACCCGTGAGGCGAGATTTAGGTCTAGTTGGGTCAGTGTTAGTGCGAGAGTACTCTAGCAAAATTATGGCGTTTACCGTCTTCAGGCAGATCTTCATGTTTGAGCTTCATTCCTTTCAGGAGTAGGCCAAGCCCATCATCAATCTCTTCTACCGAAATTGAATGTCCATGAAACGCAAGCTCCGAGCGGCGTGAAGTCACAATGATATGGCCCCAATTACAAGACGGTAGGTGCTCAAGAAGATCGACCGAATCAAGATCTGTGCAATACAAATATCAGTATAGTCATGGCCGGGCCGAAGGCAACAGTTACTTGCCGTCGTTATTATCGATCAACAATAGCCACTGTTCATTTCCAGCTCCTGCGAGCCATCGTTTGCCCACATTCCATGCCGATTTTAAAGTTTCATAGCTAATATTCCCTTTAGAATCAAGACAACCCGGCATTCCAAGTTCGCTAGAGAGTTTTGTAAAGTCTGGATGCGAGGGGCACTTTTTGATACGTTGAAGTACGATTTTCTCCAGGATTATACGCCCGCTAGACTCTAGAGCTGTCATATCCTTAGCATCAAGCCATAAAACGGATCGGTAGAAGGTTCCGTGACGATATGCGTATTCCAGAGCTATTTGGGTTTTGCCAATGCCTCCCATTCCATGTAATACCTACTTGCAAAGTCAGTGGAAGGTCGAGAAAGCATCCGGAAGAGTTACAGACAATGACTTCTCTCTTAGTCTTGCCATTCAGAGGCTGGAAAATTTGATGCATCTCATCTAGCAACCCTTCTCTGCCGCAAAAATCTGGGTTTGGTGGAAATGGTAGCTCAATGAAATTATCGAAAGATCCTTCAGACTGTACAACACAAGGTGTAACAACACAAGGTGTAGTAGCACGGTGTCGTTCAGTAAGGTTATACAGATCTTCGTTGTATGTTTTCAGTCTCTCGATCAACGTTTGCAGTTTACTCTTGTCGGAGAATGCCCATTTCAATCGAGCGTAGTTCGAAACGCAACTTTGTAGTTGTGGAGCCATAGCTTCAACCTGAGCAATATTGACGTTGAGGTCCTTGAATATATCGTCACAGATAACCGGAGCAGGCGAGGGCGAGGATGAGGACGAACGGAAGTACTTCCGAACTCTAGATTTTTTCGGAGAGGTAGTCGCCTCGAATTCATCGACAACTTTCATTCCATATGCACCTTCCATCTGATTGACACTGGCGAAAACATTCGCAATCCTAGCGAGTGTTCGAACAATAAGTTGATATCTTCTCTCATCGGAGACTAAAAGCCCAGAAAGCTTGTCCTGTCCACCTGCAGGTCTCACATCTGCAACCCAATCCTTCAGCCGCTGGTCCTGGATGCTAAACTGATGCTGGTATTCGCTAAAATCATTGTCGAGATCTTTTGCAGTCAAAAACACCTGATATCCTTCGAAACTAGTCTTCAAAAGTAGGCCGATGGCTCCTGGCACACCAAGCGCCAGTCCAGCGACATCCATGACCGCCCTCGTTCGATGAATATTTACACCAGTCTTTGCCCAGGCTGAGGGTCGCCTCCAGGATTCGAGTGGTGACCCGGAATCAACAGGCTTTTTGAATAGGTTGTAACAGTAGAAGCCGAAGCAAGTAACGAATTCGAAAGAGTGGAGTTGAGAATGACTCTACGCAGCCACGCAATCTCGTGTAACTTGGATGCATATATCCGGAATCTTTACCCGGCGCCTCCAGCGCCAGTTTTGATGCGTCGTCATGGAGTGAGGTGATTGGTTGATGATAGGGAAGTCGGGTAATTGCAGCCACAAACAATCACTCGAAAGGTATCGGCCTTTTTCAGTCCCTCAACTCCGTGCCCCATAGTAGTTAACAGCCTACAAATGTCAAGGGCTCTTCTCAAAGACAACGGATACTATCGTAGGGATCCCAGGACTTGGTCACAGACCTAAGTTGCCCATTGTCCTGCTGTAAATTTATGCAATTGCACTTCGTATTATCAGACTCCTCAACTCACACCTATCCCGAGACTATATAAACCAATCCCAAATGAAAACAACCCCACAAAACACCGCAGTTCCAAAGAAAGCAGATCGTGCAATACTCGCTTTCTCACTTGCTTTCTTCAGTTCCTTGTTTCCCCGTTGTATATTTTCGGTTGTGGCGAGAGAGTCCATCACTAGGTTGTCAATATGTACATTTTGTGTTGCCAAGTTTGTTGCGAGCTGTGTCTGCAGCTCTGAGATCTCAAGGAGCGAAGATTCGGCGGTCCTTGCGGAGTATTAGTAAAGAATGAAGGAAGAGGGCGATTACAACTGGAAAAACTCACCGAACTTGCTCGAGCGTTTCCTCATAATGCTTCAGCATACCCTCGTTCTCCTTCTCAAATATCCTCAACTGATCCGGACTTAATCCCTCTACTGCCTTCCTCTCCTCCTCTTCTTCTTCCAACGCCACCTTCGTCGCCGTCATTCCCACTCCGAATCCCGTCACTCCCCTTGCTCCCACTGGTGCTTTATGCAGTAGACTCTTTCCCCTCTCGATCTGCCTTTGCAGCCTGATCTCCTGGCGCTCTCTCTGTTCTTCGCTTGCCTTCTCAAGTCTGTTCTTCAGAAACCAGATGACGCTTTCTCGATGCGCCATCAGCATTTTCATACCCGCCTCCTCCGTATCTCTAGCATTTTCATCCTCCCATAGCGACTTCAGCGAGGAATGCTTTTTCCTAAACACGCGCGCTTCCGTTTGTACGCGGATCTTCTCCGCAGATTCGAGGCGTGTGATCAGAGAGAGTGTCGAGCGGATTATTGTCTTTGTTTCTGCGTCAAGTGCATCGCGCTGTGTGTCGGTCAGGTAGGTTGCTTCTGAGGTGGGATGGCGAGTGACGGGCGGCCGCGCAGTGGAGAGATAGGATTTCCTTGTTGTTTGGAGGTACGAGAGGAGGGAGGTTGTATGAGTGGCCTAGATTCTCCGAGTTAGAACAAGTTTAGAGCCTGTATAGTAAGGTTAAGTGGCCGCAGGTGTACAATTCGGTAGGCTTCTTTGAGGAATTCGTCGTTTGGAGGACGGGGTTTGCGGCTGGAAGGTATCGGTGTGGAATGGTGCTGTTGAAGGATTGTGGAGAAGAGAGATGTTATGTCGGTCATCGCTGTTGTTGTGGAGCTGAGGTAGTCGGGGTACTGAAGCTACTTAGTAGAAGTTGACAGTTGGACTGACGACATTGGTGCGGCTCAGTTTGTGGGTTGGGGTTTTATGCTCGTAGAATACTCGATTTTCGGTACAAGAGTCCATTTTCATCAAGACCAATTGGCGCATTCTGTTTCCAGAGATGTTTCCCGAAGTATTTACAAGAGCGCAGTAGAGTGGCCAACAGAGCCTGGTCCTTTATATTTTTGCATCCTGATCTTCCTGCGAGAGAAAATCAAAAATTCTCAAAATAACTAAATAGGTCTTCATAATCGATCAGCTCCAACATAGCTAATGTACCCCACCAAGCACCCGGTTTTACTCCAACAGCATCGAATAACAGTGGCAGAAGGTTCTATTTGCCTGCGTGTGATAATAATATTTGTCTTGGCGCCAAGCATGGAAGGCCACGACTCCACTCAGCTCGACTGAATCTCACCATGTCCCTAACAGCTGAACGTGAAGCCGCAGCTCACTCACAAACCCTCTTTGCATTCTTGTCAGAGCTGAGCTCCAACATTCCCGCAGCGGAGGTCCCGCCAATTTCCTCGCCACCGCAAAAATGCGGCTCTCCATCACGACGGCCGCGGCGGCGCTCATGCTTGCTTCCACAGGAATGACGCTTGCAGCAAAGCCGGTCACCGCAGGAGATTACTTTGTGAAGTCACTACCTGGGCAACCAGAGGGTCCATTGATAAAGATGCATGCCGGGTAGGTCTCCGAAGCTCGGAGGGGGGAGCTGAGAGCTTAGAGCTTAGAGCTTAGAGCTAAGTCGCGTTGTACAGACACATCGAAGTGGACGCAGCAAACAATGGACACCTGTTCTTCTGGCATTTCCAGAACAAACATATTGCACAGCGGCAACGGACCGTGATATGGATGAACGGCGGGCCGGGGTGTTCGTCGTTGGATGGCGCGTTGATGGAGATTGGACCCTACAGATTGAAGGACGACCACACCCTGGTGGAAAACGAAGGCTCATGGCACGAATTCGCAAATGTGCTCTTTGTCGACCAGCCCGTGGGAACTGGCTTCAGCTATGTAAATACAAATCACTACTTGCACGAGCTTAACGAAATGGCCGACCACTTTGTCATCTTTTTGACAAAGTTCTTTGAACTTTTTCCCGAGTACGAGGCTGACGATATCTACATTGCCGGCGAGTCGTACGCAGGCCAACATATTCCCTACATTGCCGATGCAATTCAGAAGCGCAACGAGAAACGGGGTAGCGCCGCGACAGAGTGGAATATGAAAGGACTCATCATCGGCAATGGCTGGGTCGACCCGGAACCGCAGTACCTTGCCTACACTACGTTTGCGTATAAACACGGTTTGATCGAGAAGGAATCGGCAATTTCTAAATCTATCGAAATGCAGCTTTCGATCTGCACGAAGGCCCTCGCACACGGAGGTTCTGATCATGTTGATACACCGTCGTGTGAGACTGTACTCAATGATATCCTCAAAAAGACGAGTCATCAGAATAAAAAGGGCGAAATGGTGTGTTGGAACATGTACGACGTTCGCAAAGAAGACAGTTACCCATCTTGCGGAATGAACTGGCCGCCTGATCTTGAATACCTCACACCGTACCTCCGCCGAGCAGACGTAACGAGCGCGCTCCACATCAATCCCGACAAGAAATCCGGGTGGACTGAGTGTGCCGGATCCGTGTCATCCTCGTTCAAGGCCCACAACTCTAAGCCTTCTGTCACGCTACTCCCCAAACTCCTTGAAAAAGTTCCGATCATTCTTTTCTCTGGTGATCAAGACCTTATTTGCAACCACATCGGCACTGAGGAACTAATCAATAACCTGGAATGGAACGGTGGCAAGGGCTTTGAGCTCTCACCTGGCAACTGGGCTCCGAGAAAAGACTGGTTATTTGAGGGCAAACCCGCCGGCATTTATCAAAGCGCCCGAAACCTCACGTATGTCCTTTTCTACAATGCTTCGCATATGGTCCCCTACGATGTTCCCCGCCGCAGCCGCGATATGTTGGACCGATTCATGGGAGTTGATATTGCTACCATTGGCGGCAACCCAACGGACTCCCGTATCTCCGGCGAAAAGGGTCCTTTGGTGGCAGTTGGAAGCCATCCCAACTCTACCATCGCCCTTAAGGAGGAGAAGCAGCGTCTTCAGGCTGCGAGATGGGATGCGTATTACCGATCTGGAGTGATTGCCTTGGTGGTTGTTGCGACTGCGGCAGTGATTTGGGGTGTCTTTATTTTCCGGCAGAGACAGAAGAAAAATCGGTTAGGTTATAGGGGCGTCAGAAGTAACGTGGGAATGGAGGAGGGTAGAGAGTGGGATGAAGGGCATCTGGAGGATTTGGCGCCAAGGGGGCACAGACCATCCTTGGATGAGGAAGAAAGGTATTCAGTTGGTGGGAGCAGTGATGATGACGATGGCGATCGATGAGAACAATCCCGAGAAGGGGAAAGAGCAGGCTTAGCAGCAGTGTAGTGGGGTATAGGTAGGTGGAGTGTAAGACGAGGAATGTATTGTGTATGGCTTCACTAGACCCTTTGTTGTTTGTTATTACATGCGTGCTTGGTTCGCTTCTGATAGTTTATGTATACTTGAATGAAATCCTAAGACCTTAGTATGTTGCAACGGAAGTTCATTTACTTCTTTCCATTCGTTTCAATAGGATTGGGTAATGGGTTAGAGTGATGGGTGGGTACTCAGTGTATATAGTTCTAAATTGTAGGACAAAGCCAAGTTAACACCATTATCAGTGTTGCCGGGGAATGGGGCGTGTACTGGCAGAGGACTGAGGGAAGAGATGTGTGGTGGCTTCAGATTCTGGGGACGGGGGTTACATGAGCCCGCTGAACGGCCACCCAGTAACTCCGTAACTCCGTAACCCCGATAACCTTTCTCCTGTCATTGTCGCGTACCTTTCTTCAGCACCTGGCCTTCGCCAATGTTGTTCTTGGATGACTACAGAAAACTGCGCTTCAGTAACCGAACCGAGGCTAATTAGCGGCACCTAGCATCTGATCAGGTGTGCAACCATGGATGCTCGGTCCGCCGGTTCCCCACACCGAGTTTGTGCTAAGTTCTTGCAGCTATATATATATCTACCGGCGTTACTGAAGCCCTAGCAACACTTAAACCTCCCTCCTTGTACCTCAAAGCTTGCAACCACACTGCCACAGCCATGTCGAACTCCGGATCCCCTGTGTACGTCGTCGGCGTTGGCATGACTAAGTTTATTAAGCCCCGTGGTCAAGTCGACTACCCGGAGATGGGCTTCGAGGCCGGTGTTAAAGCGCTCAGTGACGCCGACATCAATTATGATGATGTTGACCAGGGCGTTGCTTGCTACGCATATGGAGACTCTACATGTGGACAGCGGGTGTTCTACCAATTCGGTGCCCCTCAATTGCAAAAATAAAAGCGCGCCTAGCTAATACGATGACCACAAGGAATGACTGGTATCCCCATCTACAATGTCAACAACAATTGCTCCACCGGTAGCACGGGACTCTTCATGGCGCGGCAATTCTGTGCCTCGGGAATCGCCAACGTCGTCCTCGTCGTCGGGTTCGAGAAGATGTTCCCCGGGAGTCTGCAGAGCTTCTTCAAGGACCGCACTAATCCTATCGACAAGACCTACAAGGTCCTGAGTTCGACTCGCGGGATAGACCCCAAGGCGCCTGGTGCGGCACAGTTGTTTGGAAACGCTGGACGGGAGTATATCGAGAAATATGGCGCCAAGGAGGAAGACTTTGCAGAGATTGCGAGAGTGAACCATGAACACTCGCAACGGAACCCGTACTCGCAGTTTAGGGATGTCTACACAAGGGAGCAGATCATGAAAAGCCCCATGATCCACGCGCCTCTGACCAAATTACAATGGTAACACTCCCCTCCCCCTCTCCGCCGTTCAGCACTGATACGACCTAGCTGCCCCACCTCCGATGGCGCCGCAGCAGCAGTAATAATCTCACAAGCCTACCTCGACGCACACCCACACCTTAAATCCCGCGCCGTCATGATCGCCGGGCAATCCCTAGCCACGGACTCGCCAGATCTATACAATCGCTCAGCAATCGAGCTCGTGGGCGCAGACATGACTCGCCGCGCTGCAAAAGCCGCGCTCTCCCAGGCCGGCGTCACACCGGAGAGCATCAAGCTGGTTGAACTCCACGACTGCTTCTCGGCCAACGAAATGGTGACGATCGATGCCCTTGGCCTGTGTCCGCCCGGCAAGGCGCACGAGATGGTGCGTGCAGGAGACATCACATACGGCGGTCGCGTCGTCATAAACCCGTCCGGCGGCCTAATCTCGAAAGGTCATCCCCTCGGCGCCACCGGGGTCGCGCAGTGCGCTGAGTTGGTGTGGCAACTGAGGGGCTGGGCGGGAGACAGGAATGTCGAGGGAGTTGAGGCAGCATTGCAGCAGAATTTGGGGCTGGGAGGAGCGGCGGTCGTGACGGTGTATAAACGTGCGGATGGGAAGCCGAGTAAGAAGGTTAAGGGGGAGGCGGAGAGGATCGCGGGGAGAGGGTATAATCCTGCGACTGAGGCAAGGGAGCTGTCGAAGGGAGAGGTTGAATCCGCGGTTAGTAGGACGAAGGCGAGTAAGGTTATGTTGGATGAGTCAAAGGAGAGTCGGTTATAGGGAGTGGTGATGTAGTTCTGAATACAACGCTTTCTTGGTGCTCGTGCTTGATTGTGTCTTAAATTAGACTTATTTGAATGTGATTAAACAGGCTAGATCATGATATTACTCTAAGGTGGCTTACAGAGATAGCGGAAATCACGATATAATTCCACCATCAACCTACCGTTACCGGTGAACACCCGGCCTACCTACCATAACTATACCAACTCTAGTTGGATTCGAGTATTATAAACTATTTCTACGGCGATGCTTTACGACATCCCGAGAGCAAAACATTGCGAATATTGGCCGAAGTCGCCACCACGTTAATTTTGGATGTCTACAGCGCAAGAAAGGGTTTATGTTAGTCAGGTGTTGCCTGGGCCCAGACTCCAGTACCTCGTTTTACCGCAGGAAGTAATTAGACGCCATTGCCTGGTGGTTCTTCGGTCGCCAACTCCGCGAGTTTAGTCTGCGGACTAAACATGGTCACCAATAGAGTAGTCTGTAGACGGCGGGACATAGCCGCGCCAGTAAAAAAATAGCCGTCTACAACTCCTTGTAGATCACCAACCGCCGCAAAGACACTCGTAATCCATGACTCTCTGAATGTGCTTTGCATCACCATTATGATTCAGTACGATTAAAGGACTTGCTTTTCAGTAATTCTACCTACCTCTCTCGTTTGTTTGACACTTTTTGATATGTTATTGCGGTCTAGACATGTCGACATGCCGCCAAAGGAACCCTAGTTCCTAGTCGAACCGAACAAAGAGTCCATCAAAACCCTTCCCTTCCGGCCAAACTGTATCATGCCACCAGACAGTCACAAAGACTCTAATAGAACCTGCGGAGCGAATGCATATCCTGTATCTGACCCATGACTACCGATAGTCTGTCGTTGTCCGGGGGCCTAAATCTACCATCATAACCCGGGGTGCGTGAAAGACTAGATGAGTACCTGACAATTGATGGTCGTGATACTGCACTGAATTAACCCTCAGTGAACCAATACATTTTCGACTGGCATACATACCCACTCTACGCGGAACAGTTTGATCATATCGAAGCAGACTAGATAAGTAACGAGTGCGGATAGACTGTCCTGCAGTATTGATTGGCAGACAAACCGCCGCGAGGTTCGATATCCACGACGGGCTAAATCTGCCAAATTCGAACTGCAACCACCGTGACTCAGTGGTGATCAATGATTTGAAGGAGCTTGTCGAGAGGTTTCTAGATGCCCTCATGTATACCGGGGATTCTTCAAGGGAACGCTCCAGTTCCGGCGATAACTTGGAGTTGGATACTAGCGATTGAACGGTTGCGGTGGTACCAGTGTCATCTGGCGCCCGTGTTGAGTCGCTCACCCGTGCAGGACCTGATACGATGAGTGTGTCTGTGAGCCTAGACATTTCTTTGCTGCGACACAATTAGCACTGGGCGTAGGGACCGTGGAGTGCGCAAGCCGCAAACCAGGTATAAATTTGGAGCGTCAGGTTCAGAGACGACTTATGTCTCTCCAGGTCCTCTAGGATTTTTCGGACTTCCTTTTCTTTCTCCACCCATCTTCCACGGTCCCAGAGTGTGAGTGTGTGGTCTTTTTCAATCTTTATACTCTCCAGTTCCTTCTCTAGCCTCGTGAAGGCACAGACGCACCCCTCCAAGGCTGTCTTGGCGTTATCCAGACTCTCATTTCTGAGCTGATTATCGGAGGGGAACAGAAACGTTCGCAATTGTTGGAAGATGGCAACCAATGATTCCGTCTCCGAGAGAATGTTAGATGCGAGATCAGGTGCATCTCGCATGGCTTTGATGAAGGTGACGATCTTACCGCAAACAATTAGTAGTCTAGAAACCGATGCTGCTACTGACACTGCATCCATCATGGACATGGCTTGATGGAATAATGGCTGCAAAGTGACTGCTGAGCAGCCGGGCGGATGAGCTTGTCTACTACTTATCGTTATTTCTCAGGAGTTTCCTAACAATTCGACCAATATGGGGGATCACGCTAGTTAAGAAGGATGTCAAAACTACTAGGTGGCGCCAAAGAACAGTTGTTCATGCAAGGACTTCGTTTCTGCCTCTCAATTGGCAGCTAGCTTCAGCCAAAATAAGGCTGGCAGATACACACCCAGCGGAAGGAGCTTCCACGAGCTGCAACGTGTTCATAATCTGTGCGCCTTTACGATTATCGATAAACAATGGCGAGAAACCGCTATCCATCGCATCGTACGATACGCAACGTGTTGCAGTCTCCGGCCGCGACGTGCCCGTTGTCCATAGCTCTTACAACTCTGCGATACTTCCCAATCTTTTTCTATCCGACAAGGTGGGTCTAATCATGAAAGTTGAATTCCAGATATCCGCTTAGCTTGGTTTCGAAGGCCATACTGCTTTTACACGCTCGGTTTCGTTGCAATATTCACCAGTCATCCATTAAATTCATGAACACAAGCAGTGGTGGTCGGATGACAAAAACTTTTGATTGGTCGATTGAACACCCGGAATGGATATGAGTCAGTGAAGCTGATAGAAAAAACACCTTGAAATCTCCCAAAACTGAGCATGTATGCAGGAGATCTCTTAAGGACGGATTATTACCGATTATCCAAGTCTTTGAGATGGAGACTGCGGAGTGAAATCGATTAACACATGCTTTGGGTATCATTTAGAGTATGCGTTATGCTGCACAAGATGGCGATCAAAAAAAGCAAAAGCGGGTCCGTTTACACACTCTATCTTGCATCGTGCAGAAGAGCCGGATCTACCCGCGCCGTACACGATTGCCGTGGAGGAGAAGGCTACAAAGGATGTAGTGTTGTCGTTCCGGGACTTGAACATAATCGCTCCCACGGCAATGCTTCGTGACCTCCCGGGAACGGCACATCGGCGGGGACGACGGGTAGCAGGAGCGGAGCTCCGCCATCTAGCCGGCCAGCCCGGAGGCGGAGGGGAGTAAGGGGCTGTCATACTCTAAGTAGAGTGAATACAGTATGATTAAAACAAAAAACGGCACATCGGCATGGGAAGGTTCACGTTGGTCAGCTTTCTGATCGTGCTGGCTTAGTTCCTATAACTTCCCTGTGGTTTTTGCACTCTGTAAATAAGGGAACAAGCAACTTCCTTTTGTTATAGAGCGCTCTAGTAGTTTGTAACGTTCTTGGTTCACTGGCGGGCGGGTAGAATGACTAATTTATGCAGCCTGCTGAACTGCTAGGCATGGGGGGAATGCAAGTGTAGTTGGCATCGGGATCTTGGGGATTGTATCGATGGTTTGAGATATCTTGGGGGCCCGGGAGCTTATTCCGCCACCGAATCACGAGGTAACAGTGCAGCTCTGCGTCCCGACTTCACCGTTGGCCGCAGTATGTATGGTACTTTTGGATGAATATACCGCGATAATTGCTCAGAGATCTTCGTCCCTATCTCTCTATATATAGCTGAAGTACTCTAGGGTAATGGTATGTCGCATATGGAAAGTAAAGTTGGGAGTGCGAGGATTCTAAATCCGAGGGAAAATGTTTAAGGAAGCAGAATTGAAAACCACTTTCGAGCACTCCCTCTCTTATTCTATGGTCACTCCGATTTCAACTTCCTTGGATAAGTACCAGCGGATAACTGACATACCGAGCTCAAAATTGATAACGTTTCTTCGATGGATTTCATAGATCTCTATTTCCCCCGGAGAATCCCGCGAGGGTGTCGAGGAGAATTTAGAAGGCTGCAAAGAAGGTTCTAGCGTGACCTACTTAAGTAAGTACATAGGAAGATTCCCCAGTTCCCCGTTCCGAGAGTTGAGTTCGGGATTGAGGAGATCATTGATACTACGCTGGGATGCCCCCTGGCCTCCGTGGTTGATATCCTGTGATGGTGTGTGTGTATCTATCCGAGTTATGTTGAAACCTCTATTTAGACAATTATACTACGCGGGATTTTTTGAGGTCTGAGGGTTGCGACTCTGTAATCACTTTGCTAGGCAAACTGCCCCGTCATCCGATTCGATCGAAGCCGGGACGTCCCGTCCATGATTGGGATACAGTTTACAGTTTCATCATGTCACTTGGCTCGCGGGATGCCGCAGGGATAATATGTCTCGGCATCTTCTCTTCCGAGGCAGGTTGGAGCTGCGGCTACCGTAGTGGTTTCTCCACTCACCCTATGGATCATCCCTGCCTTGCTTCTGGATCCAATCCGTGCCGTTCTTGATCCATCTGCTGCTTTCAGATGGAGGTAAATAGAGTTGTAAAAAATGAGGGTTTCCTACACATTCATTTAAAGTGCGAACGTTGGGAGGCAGCACTTTAAATAGGAATAAGCCACGTTATAAAATTTTGCAATAATGACTCTACCTTATGCCTAGTCTCGGAACGTGCTACACCTTAGAGCCGAACAATCAGGTGAGGTTGATGTGCAGGGCCGCATCCCTGTGGCAAAGCTCGGACCATCCGAACGAACATTCTAGGGCAGGGTATGTCGTCCCCTCCGAGTGATCTCTGTGACACCCGTGCGACCCCCGCGTACATACGAATATGTAATTAATCTCAAACGCTGCACGGAGGCGGGACTTCTGCCAGGCGGTCTGACGTTGACAGCGGACGCATGCCCGGAATTTTTCGCGGCTGCGAGAAGGCACCCTGGTACATGCTCTGTTTTTTTTTAGGAGGGAGGGTATATTAGGCGTCGTTAAGTACCAGGGAGTAGGTATGGTATATACCGAGTGCTAGGAAGTTGGTAGAGCGGCAGTTAGCGGCGATGTCCGGCAAGCCACACTTCCGGACGGCAAACGTTAACCCCAGATATATTAGTAGCACGAGGAATGTTAGGTGGCTTACCTCTGAGACCACAAACGTTTCTAGACATGCTATTGCGGGTGTAGTTAGGAGGGTGTAGAACAAGCTGGAAACCCCCTGGGTGCATGCAGATCGGGGGATGAGCATGCATCATCCATCGGCATTACATGCATCAACTTCTGCTACGCAACTGAACCCCTTGCATGTCCCCCACTACCACTAGGTATGAACACCGTTATTTACTACATATCACAAATTCCACCCGGTCCCAAATGGCTGATAAAAGTCCAACACCACGCTCACCCTCATCACCACCACCCCCACCACCACCACCACCACCACCACCACCACCACCACCCGCACACCAAGCAAAATGCACCTAATGATGACCCCACCCGCTGGCGCAGATCTGGGCCAGCAGATAGAGCTTGACGAGGCCATACTGGCTAGTACGTCTATTTCTTCCCTGCTTCTTATGCGCAGTAGTTGACTCTTGTAGGATTTCCACCAGGAACAAAAATCCTTGGTGCCTCGCGACACGGCAAAGACCGCTGGGCACGCTCTGCAAAAGTCGTTGCCCGTCTACCCGATGGAAAAATCAAGTCCTTCCTCCTACGGGTACCTCCCCCCCCCCTTCCCCACAGCTAACACTACCGCTAACTTACTCAGGGCTCTGCTGGCGAATCCGGCAGACAACTAATGCGCGGCGAATTCGAGTCTCTGGGCGCAATCTACAGCGTTGTCCCAAACTTCTGCCCCAAACCCATATGCTGGGGCACCTTCCGCAGCACCCCCAATACCTTCTTCAACCTCAGTCTCTACCACGAGCGCGTCAGCCCACCCACAGACACCACCACCTTCTGCAACAAACTCGCCAAGCTCCACCTCCGCTCCGCATCCCCCGACTCCCGCTTCGGGTTTCCCGTGCATACATACTTTGGCGAGGTGCTGAACGAGAAAATAGCGACGGAAACATGGGAGGAGTGTTTCACCGCCGGGCTGCGGCACATGTTAAACCTGGATGAGGAGATCAACGGCGTCGACGACACGCTTGTGACGCGGCGCGAGGAGCTGATCGCGCGTGTGATCCCGCGGCTCCTGCGGCCGCTCGAGACTGGAGGGAGAAAAATCCGCCCCGCGCTGGTCCACGGGAACCTCTGTGCGGCAAACGCGGGGGAGACGGACAGCGGCGATGTCATGGTCTTCCGCCCCGCCGCGGTGTGGGCACATAATGAGGTTGAGCTTGGCATCTGGCGCGCGGTAAGGAACGGGTTTGATCGCAGGTTCCTACGGGCGTATCTTAAACTGGTCCCGATTAGTGAGCCCAAGGCGGATTTTGAGGACAGGAATGCGTTGTATGCGTTGAGGCATTTGATTGCGTGCTCGATAAGATACCCCGGAAGTGCAAAGTATCGGAGGGAGATTTCGGTGGAGATGGGGAGGTTGCTGGATCGGTTTACGCCCAGGCCTGACAGGTTTGGGAAGGAGGAGGTGATGATGCCGCGCGTTGTGGAGGCGGAGGAGGAGGATGAGGCTAAGATGGTCGTTGTTGTGTGTGGGATTGGTAGCGCGGGGAAGTGTAATGCGAAGTTAGTAAAACGATGACGGGGCGCGGGTGAGTGGGTGGGTGGTCATTGGTGGTAAGTGAGTGAGTGGGTGGTCATTGGTGGTAAATGAGCGCTCAATTGTGGTAGGGGGCGGCCGGACCGCGGGCCGCGGGAGAGGGGTGAGGGGAAAGTGAGGGGGTGGTATTAAGGAGTTTTGGGTTTTGGGTTTGGTTTTAGGTTGGTTGATATAGACTACGGGATTGCGTACGTGCTTTCGGTTGGTTTTGTTTTGTTTGTTTTGTTTGTTTTGTTTTATTCATACTGTATTCACTCTAACTAGAGTATGACAGCCAAATTCCCCCCCGCCTCCGGGCGAGCCGGTCAAGGTGGCAGAGATTTGTTGGGTTTGTTTGTAGATAGGTTTCTTATGGATACACATACATCTCGATATTGGAGCAAGACCGTGAGTGAAGGATTCGGCAGTAGATTCGAGACCACTGCAGCCGCCGGTGTTGATTGAAACCAATTTCCATCGATCTTGGCGATCATTCCAACATCCCCCCATCGTCCGCCAAGAAGTAAGGCCGTCGGGTAGCCTGTCAGACACCAATTTGCTGGCTGGATATGCACCAGTGATGATCACTCCGAATGCCTTACCTCGGCTGCAGCCCGTCAGACGTCAAGCTTTCCTGGGTGCCTACGTCACGCCGCTGCACCAGTGGTGATCGAAACTCCATTTCTAACGGCTCGGCGATCACTCCGACTTGGCGGGAAATCAGATCGTGGCGTTAGAATAAGCTTTCTGGTCCCTGAACCTGTAGGGCGGGGTGGTGGTATCAGCGCCGCTGCAGGACCGAGGCGTAGTTGGGATAGAGTAGGAGCACGGACTACTAAGTTTCATCACGCATGGAACTGTAGAGGGACGCGGTGGGTACCTCGAGGAAATCTCGGCGGATAGCGGTTTGAGAGGTAGGATTAGCCCCCGCGGGGCTCACTGGGAATTGGAACAGTGTGCTTGCTATACACATGGTGATCCATCGCTTCAAGAGCAACCTAGGTGGCTGGGAAAAGACGACGGAGGGGGTGAAGGTTTCAGTAATCAGGGAGGGAATACTGCTACGAAGATGAGATACCGGGCTGTGTGGGGCCGAGTTGAGCTGTAATACATACATACTCCTCTGACTGCAAATTGACACAGAGAGAATCAAGGTTTCTTAGAAGTTAGCACCGCTGTTACCTGCCTGCTTCATCTTATGCATAGAATTTTGGCTGTATACATCGCGGTATTCAGGAGTCGGACCTTAAGATCATAGCTTTTGTCGTCTCCGGAAACTATCAATATGTTTGGCCGGCAATCATTCCAACGGCGGCCTTACGCTGTCAGACGTCTAATGTTCACTGGTGGCTACCTCTCTGTCTTATAGCAAGTTCTAACTCAAACCTTTCTTTGCGCATACGGCCTATCGCGGATTTTAGCCATCATATCTGTCCCTAGCAGAATATCAGGTTCAAATATCAGTTCTCTGGCACTCCTCATATTTGCAAGAACTGACTATCGAAAATACCAATGAAGCTGATCAGATACACCATGAGGATCTGCTGGATCGCGGCACACGGGATGGAGAATTCGGCCATCACTCCGTCAAGATCTACATCAAATACCGTAGCCTTGTAGTTATCCTGACGTGGTATAACTAACGCAGAGGCTAGCAAAAAAATGGAGATAGACTTACATCTGGATTGACCGAAAGAAGATATTGATCAAACAGCTAGTGAATGTTTGAACGAAGAAGAACCCAGTCAAACACGAATTGATGTTCGACATTCCTCCGACAGTGTTGTCCATGTCTGTAATCTAACACCCATAATTCAACTAGATCGAGATATTCTCTTTGTCAAGCGGAAGATATGTGCTGCTGTGCTGCTTTAAAGGTAGCCTAGATATCTATGACAGCTCGGGTACTCACGACGCCCGAAATGACACATTTCTTATCACGAGCACGGATTTAATTGCAAAAGGTATCTGATATATTATGCGGGATGATGCGGTGGATCCATGGTTCCTCACTGACTCAGATTTGATCTGCATAATTGCCTCAGAAGTCCAGCCACAATATCAATATCAAGCGAACGTACCTTTACAGCCGACCATATACTCTCCCACATCGAGATGAGTATCAGCCATCGAGACAACCCTCGCAGTGTCCTTTGCATAAAGACGGATCGGATATGTGGTGACAAGGACGATGGCAAGGATCATGAGAAATTCTTCTCAGAAATGGATCCATTGTGTACTAAACCTCCTAGGATGACATCTGGATCGGCTTCATGGAAGAACCGTACGTTACGAAAATAAGAACGATTCAATAGCATGCGAGCCGTTGATGAACACAACGGTGGGTAGCGAGGGTTGTAGACTGTTATGTTTTTATCAAGAGCAACAAGACCAGCCTTCTCAAATAGCCTCTGAGAACCACTGAGATCCGGACGAGAGTACTAGCTCCAAACTCCTCTATTGTCAAGATGCTGGTAAGTCTAAGTTTATATGTAGTCTAAGTTGAGTATGACAGACGGTCGGTTTCGCGCTTGGTATTCTAAAAATGGATACTAGGGACCAAATTTACAGTGGTAGGAGCGTTTAGACTTCTAGTTTGAGCCGCACTCCTCACTCGAGGTAACTACTAACTGCTCTACTGTTGCGGACTATGTATACAGTCTACCATAATGCTACTCCCGGCAAAATATAAGAGGTGAGCTGCGGGTCTTCTCTCTTCTCACCTAGAACGACCGTACTGATGCACACCGAACTCGACCACTTTCTGCTATCCAGTAGTCATTCCCAAAAGCGGGGACAGGTACCTCTCGCGACTAATCTAGGTGCCTAACTGAATGCTGACTTAGGAGTACTGTACCAGCAATTGCGGATGATACACTTTTTTTGGACCTCTAGTTGTATCACCCGCAATTACCGGTACAGTACAACCACATTGAGCGGGGATGTGGAGTGGAGGGAGTCACGACTTTACTTATTTTTGCTTTTGCAATTTCATTAGAGTAGGTTAGTTAGGAGCCATGGCCGCAAGCGGCCGAATGCGATATGATTACAAACAAACAACATTCTGAGCTGATGATTGACAGGGTCTCAACGAATAACTATTATACTCGTTTTTTGCTTGAATACAGGTCAGGTATATGCCCTTAATTTCCCTGATTCGCAGCACTATTGTCTGCGGCTGCATAAACGCTTGACAAGCTAGCAATGTGAAGTCTAGAAGTCACATTCTAGTATCTATCTTCCTAGTTCAGCTTTCGCTCTACATTCCAGCGAACGCGATTCCATCTATCTCCGAAATGACGACTCTGGTGTTTAAGCCTGCTAGTGAAGGAATGGTGCAGCAGGTGCAAGTCGGTGCAGCAGATGTCATTGCCCTGTGTTCGGCAGCCACCTCCGCATGGGGGTGGATCGGTGGTCTGAATAGTGTCCGCGCTCTCTTGGAGCGACTTAATGTTGCCGTTCGACCGACAGTCGGAACTGTGGTGTTAAATCTGCCGCCGTCACAGTATTGCATTCTGACCAGCCGGGGTGTCCGCTTCGTGTTTGACCCAGAGCAACAGCCAGCCTTTGGTGGAGACTCTACGTCTCAGTTAGTGGGGTCTACACTATGTGCGCTTGCTCATATTTTCGAAGAGAATTTGGCTGTTCAGCTGTTCATGCGATGTCTGGCACCTTGTTTGTTTTCTGAGATCGAAAAGACTCCTGAGCTCAAAGATGCTATTCAAACCCAGCTATTCGACAATCTCAGTGTCATCATAAATGAAGGCGCCACTCGTGGCTTGACCGAACGTTTTGAAAGAGCAACTTCACAACTACCCCCAGGCGACAGCGAATTCCTCAAGAAGCGAAACCAAGTTACCAGTAATACCGACGTTAATGGCGAGCTCGCACCCCTTCCTTGTGAAGCCGATTTTGCTGCTGGATTGTTAGTTTGGGCTGGGAAAGTTACAATCAGAGATATCTCCCGACCTTACTTCACGAGAAGTGGTCTGGCGGCCCGGATGGCAGCTTGCTTGAAAGAGGTCGGTTACCCTTTGGAATCGGTATCGATCTGGAATGGACTGGGAGAAAAGCCTATCAACAACCATCAGGTCGTATTAGTAACTGGGGGAACGTCTACAACCGACGAGTTCCAATATAGCCCCGGCGAATTCGCGGAACCTGACGTCCCTTTCTACTATCAGAAGCCGACCATTGGCGCTATGTTAGTCGAATCACTTCATTATGTCGCAAGCACTGCTCCGGAAACGATTCAGACCTTCTTTGTACAGATTCGGTCTCGCCTCAAAAAATCGGTCACTTGCCGCTGGAGTATACATAGAAAACAAGATTCTATTGTTCAAGTTTTGGGGGCTGCCTTTACCTTTAGTTCGACTATACAGCCTGCTTTTGAGCGACCACATTCATTGCGCCTCGCTACATTTTACTTTCCGCGTTCCGCTCGGCTGCTAGCACGATATTACGATGACATTGAGAGTGAGCCCATGGTTAAGTGTGTCGAAGATCACCTCGATGCGATACTAGGCTACGACCCTCTGCCGGAAATGTTGATACAATTCCGAACAATAACTGCCTGTATCATACTGAGCCTTACTGAGCTTCTGGTAGGCCCCGAATTCTCTTCACGCAGGCACTGCACCTGCCTTAACCTCAGTTCTTCCGCTTGGCTGGAGCACATGTCACACGCACTGGACACTGGAATCCAGAGCTGCATACCTCTTTGGAAGGCTAGCATCTTGGTCGCTTCAGTCCACGCCGGTGCGGACCCCCAGGCCGTACAAAATGAAAAAAGCATGGCCTCTGTCATCGGTTTTCGACACGGAATATTTTGTGTGGTTCCTCGTATTTTGACAAATATGAAACCTACCGAGGAATGCCTTGGCGTTGCATGTTTGGACAAGTTTATTGGTAATATTCCCGTGCATTCTGACGGATGGATTCGAAGTGGAATTGCGCCACATTTTAGTTTCAAGACTGCTGATAATAACGCTTCTTATCATCGTGACTTGGAGAATCTGCCGACGCACCAGTTGACGTCATTTGGGGGTCCGTCCTTCGGGAGTCCTCAGAATAAATACCCTGATGTCCCTCTCTATCTTTCGGTGGAACGTCCAATTCATTATAATAGTCCAGATGTTTTACTGTGCGGAAGGATAGAGGGAAAAGCTCTCGCGTATTTTAGCGTTGAGAGTGTGTTGTGTGTTGTGGCCAAGAGTTTGGATGTTACTTTAGCGTGCCCGGGACACGTTAGTTCATCTCTCGTACTAAATACGAATGTTTCTCGGTGGGTCGAAGAGCGTTTTCTGCTGTGCCGACAAACTCATGTATATCTCCAAGTTCTGCACGATGATTCCTGGGCGTTGTTTGCAGCAGGCCAAGCCCAATGGTGTGGAGGCCTTGTTATGGCGAATTGCTTTAATTGTGTGAAAAGGGCGATCGGAAAGGATGGTGGCTCTTTAATAGTGGGATGGGGGCCTGTGACGAGCAACGATGGTAAGAATTAGTCTTCCGGAAGCAATATCAAGCTAATTTCGGCCATAGGTATAAGCACCGGTCCTGAGCTAGGGGACGAGGGGATAGGTGAGGAGGGGATAGGGGAGGAGGCTACGACATGAACTTTTCTTTTGTTGGATTTGGAGTAGCAGGAAATGGAGGAAAATGTATGTCATGCCTCCAAGCGGGCGAATACAATATGATTACGAACAAACAAACCAGTCCTACCTCTAAAACTAGTCTGCTCAACGGAGTCATGTTTACCTCGCTAACGCAAAGCTTAATATGAAAATTTCCGATACTTCAGGGAAATGCAGCGATGACGTTCTTAACTAAGAAGCGGACCCGAGACATCAAGATGGTGAGTCTTCGCGTCAGCCAGTCGACGGGATAATGGGTATTGATTACTACACGCTTTCATTACCTTAGTATTAATACAGCAAATACATAAGAACTTCTACAACACTTTGCCATTAAAACCTACTTAAAGTATATCTAAAATACTTGCGAAGACTTTGTGAAGCCAGAAAGTTGATAAAGTCTCGTAGAAGTATGTTTACATTTGCCGTATCGGCACTAAGGTAGCCAACAGAAATGAGGTGCTCGATCACTGTCTCCAAGTGCACCTCTATGCGTGCTTGAGCACTGTCTTTAAGTGCAATTTAGTACCATCTCCCACCAGCCTCGATCGACCGTAAGTACAATATTGACTTCATCGAAGAACCGTACGTTGCTAAAATAAGAACGATTCAATGGCATTGTAAGCCATTGGTAAACGCAACGGTGGCTGTGGATTGTCGTAGTATTATGGATGTTTTTATCAAGAGTAGCAAGGCAGAAGTGGACGAGGCTAGCCTTCTCAAATAGCCCCGCGGCAGCCCATGTTGGTTTCGAACATGAAGGTTGCCAAGCTAGTGTGTCATTATTACAGCGGGCCAACCATCTCTGTGGGTTACCCCACATAATTACCCTTTTGGGTGGTTCCACTATATCCAGTAGATCACTCATAGCTTCATTACTCGATGGCGGCTGATGACTGCAGGATGCAACATCCTTTTTTATCTATTGGAGAACCCAAGTTCACTAGAAGGCAACAGAGAGTGGCTTGGATGCCTCCATGGAAGTCGGAATGGGCATTGGAACGGAATGAACTCAACAATTGTAACTGAGTTACTTGTCTCTTGGAACAGGATTCTGTTTATTAAGGGATAGACGCAGCAAATAATCGTGTTGATGGCTTTAGTGATGAGTGTGTTGGTGGTGATAGGGTAGAGCCTTGCCAGGACAGCCGAGGAGGGTATGATGATAGCGTGGGGGCTACATTCTGGCCGCATCTACCGTAGTGGTGGCGCTTCTCGGGCTTGTCGGTTTATTGGATGTTTGTAATCAGTTGCGCAACTAGTCCCCTAGAAATATACAATAATCATCGATATGCAATTTCTATCATGATCAGAAACTCGACGTTGTCATTTTCTGCGGCCCAAATGATGTAAGGAGCAATCGTTTGCTTTTCAATCCACAATTGAGCCCCTAGCATGTGGCGAGGACCGAAAACTGCGCAATCAAACGCGGTCACTAGTTAATAACTGTTCATTACTGAAGTATTTCGTTCATAGAGTCCTGTCGATGCGGCTTAGGCTTCTAAGGTTTCTTTTGCTGTCAATTCTATGTCGTCTCGGATGGCAGGCGTTGTGTGGGTGACTGGATTCCCGATTGTACTACTCGTATTCATGTACCACCTGTGAGCTAGTCTGACAGGTTCATGCGCACAGAATCTGAATTTGGGACATCATGCACATGGAATCTGGGTTCCTGTGCACATCTTCTGTGAATTCAGGGGTATATGTATGGAGTTAAAGGAGATGTGCTTTGAGATCTGGTGGAATGGCAGCACAACTCGTAACGATGGTAGCACGAACTCGTAACAGTGGTAGTGCAACTCCTTACTTCAGGGCTGAAAGGGGGCGCGTAAATTACCTAAATGCTGTACTATGACGCTGGGGAATGTTCCAGCTTCTGGCTATCGAGATGTGTAGATCTTCAGTCGGGTGCTTTCGGAGTGGATTGGCAATCCATTCCCTCCTATCTTGACCACAGTAACTCACGGTCGTCCATTGTTCAGAGGTTAGATACGTCCATTCCCACACAGCTTACTCGGGGCATTCTGGACTCGGTGCTAGAGCGCTTTGATGTTATATGGGTCGTTGAGTTTTCCGCCGATGTTCAGGAGGGACTTATCAGCGGCAAGATACGAGGTCGAATGCAACTTATATTGCGATAGGGTGATGATAAAGTTAGAATTGTGGTAACACGAAAGTCCAGAGTTTTGAGACTTAATACAAAAATTCAAAGTGACGGTAGTTTTTATTCATGAACGCAAAGCTGAAGTGTGGTAGAACCCTGAACCTAAGTACTTAAGTAGTTAACTAGGGCAAAAAAGCGCCAAGCATCCATTCATTCACCCCACCACCTCATGCATACGGCCCAGGCGCCTTATTAGGGGTGTGGGCGTGTCCAACGCCCACACCTAACAAGCCGCTCGCTAGCGGGGCACATCGTAGCCACACTCCCACCAGAGCACCTCCCCCGCACCCAGTTCCCACATCTATTCAACTTGGAGCTCAATTAACTCCATGAGTTTTACTTTGACCAGGATATTGTTTATATATGAAATGTAGTTAACAAGATGCTCTTTCACTTGCTTGCCTCCTCTTTTAGTTTTCTCTAATATTCAAGTAGTTGTTGTAGATCAAGTACAGTGGTTTAGAATATACTCAGCACTGCTGATGCTGCTAAGCACTGCTTAGCACCACTGGTATTTTGCGTCAGGTAAATTATTTCTACCTGATGCTTAGATACATGTTGTATACCATCAGGTAAATCTTTTCTACCTGACACTTAGATACATGTTGTATACCATCAGGTAAATCTTTTCTACCTGACTGTAAAGTGCATCTGTGATGAGTGACAGCTCATGACTCAAATGTAGTGACCTGAACCTGTTCACAGACAGTTCTAGTATCTGCCCAAGGATAATGCAGAATCTATATACATATAGTAGAGCTACTCTATGCAACTGGGCATGGAATTTGTCCAAGAATTGGCAGACTTATGGGTGTGGTTGGTAGGTGGGCAGGTGGAAAAGAAGGAGGACTACCTACCCCACTTGATTTCTCCACCAATGCTGGTTGGAATTCAGTGCCCTTGCTGCCAGCGTCTCTTATGCATAGCAGAAGACTATTCAGGGTCAGCTTGGCAATTTCTAAATAGTGTAAAATGTCACTTGGGTGAAAATTCCCTGAGTTATGGTACTGTTATGGGGGTGCTTAATCCCAATAATCAATACAACATTTATTGAATTAAGTACAACCGCCTATCTAAGATCACTCTTTCTTTCCTCGTCTTATCCTAAGACTCAACCTCTTGCACCGTTGTCGCAAGAGCAACCAATCTAAAACGATACCAAAGACCGTCTCCTCTGTAGATGTAAACTACACTTCCCCGTTGTATAACCACTCTTCGGAAAACTCCTCGAATGGTAATGCGCCGGTATTCAGATATCTCAGCACCAGGTAATCGATACCTTCGAGTTGACAAAAACGAAAAACCACTCGGTAGGTGTGCATCGGCAAAAGTGCAAATCGACTATAGACTGCGCTACGTGCACATGTGCACTCGGGCAGCTCATAGCAAGCTTCCCATGGACCCCTGCGCAACGCGCAGCCTATAGTCATCTATAGTCGATTCATAGAGATGTGCGCGTGGGCATATGGAACTATATACAGCTGGCGGCCGGAGATGGACCTAAAGAGCCTGCTTGAAAGCTTCTTTGAAAGCCTGCTGGAGAGCCTTCTTGAGAGAGCCTCGCATCGGGAGGGGTAGAGTTTTCCACGGGAAGCTTTTGGCCGATGGAAAACCCTGAGTTTGTGGAAGCTTTGGCTAATAGAAGGCTCTAGGTCTGTGGAAGCTTTGGCTACTACTAGAAGGCTCTAAGTCTGACGAAGCGTTGATGCTAACGTTGACGTAGCCAACCTACTTGTCTAAGTGCTTCTGGTACTATGATCACCATCACCATGGCCATCATCACCATGGCCATCATCACCATGGCCATCATCACCATCAGCCCCGGACCGAATGCGCACACATACGCCCAAAATCTGTGGGAAGCGGGCATCTGATTCCGCAGGAAAATCTCAGTCGGAGATCTGCTCTCCCCAAGACCCAATTGTCTACCTGTCCTGCAGAATCAAAGGCAGCAATTATCAACACCATGACTGTGAGGCATCGTGAGGCATCGTGAGATCTCGTTGTGGTGGCCTTGTTAATGATAAGCTTCAGACTATGATATTGACCGATGTCATGATTTCAGCCACCATACGCAGTCTGCCACCTGCCACCTGCCACCTGCCACCTGCCTCATACTTCCTGGTGCCTGGCGCCTGCAACTCAGCAAGGCTCTGGATCGAACATGCAGGAGCATATTCGGGAGGAATAGAGTTTTCAACCGGAAGCTTTTAGCTGATGGAAACTCTGACTTTGTGGAAGCTTTTGGCCGATGGAAAACTCTGACTTTGTGGAAGCTTTGGCTTATGGAAGGCTCTAGGTCTGTGGAAGCTTTGGCTAGTAGAAGGCTCTAAGTCTGTGGAAGCTTTGATGCTGACATTGACGTTGCCTAAGTACTTCTGGTATATCATCACCATTCCAACACCATCACCATCACCATCATCAGCAAAAAATATTTCCGTCCGGGCGGAATGGCTCCGTCAGAGTGGACGCGCTCCGTCAGAGCCATCAGAGACACCCCGGTGGCGGATTACTCCGTGCCCGGCGTCAATTCAACGCGTCGCGTTCCATATCGCCCTCTGATCGCTGTTTCACCGTTTCTTCTCGTTCTGTCGGTCTCCTATTTTAAACGATCACTCTGGCGTTGTGGCCAACTGTGACCATA
>Ga0307515_10005463_pt1 | contig 25731 bp, 18 predicted proteins | sample 17_EM_MG_FD_194513 | JGI IMG/M metagenome (GOLD analysis project Ga0307515, IMG submission 194513) | Populus trichocarpa ectomycorrhiza microbial communities from riparian zone in the Pacific Northwest, United States - 17_EM | ecosystem: Host-associated > Plants > Roots > Unclassified | place... | reverse complement strand
AGACCCAGTCACCGAGTCTCGAGAGACAAACCCCCCCCCCAGTTTTGTATGCATCACGACGACATACCGCATAGCAACCCCACGAATCTTGAAGCTGCTGGGAAGAGGAATTCGTGCTTGACCACCCGGTTCGTTCAGAAAGAACCAAGACTGCCGAAGAGGCTTACGGAGGCGCAGGCCAATAGTAACCATTTACTTCGTCCACATGGGAGTTGGCGTTGATAAAGATAAGCCGCCAGAGCAATTCCAGATAGTTGTTCCGGTGGTCCGGTGGTCCGGAGGGTGTTCAGCTTTTTATTCAAAACGGTCTGAGTCGTACTCGTATGGAACTAGACATTCGGATCGTACTTGTACGGGCTTACCTGTAGACTAGACATCCGTATGGTCCATGTGACTATAGTACTTACTGTGTTCGATATATACGATGGGGTGGAGTTGTAGGACCCGAATGGAATCCCAGTCAGTCCCAGTGCATTTTGCACTGGTTGAACGGAGGATACCTTTGGATCCTCAAAATAGAAGGTGAAGCTTAAGTTGTTTGATAAGTCCACGGGGAAAGAATTCAGCCATTCGAATGCATGAATACATTCGTCACGAGTGCAGTCGCTGTTGGTTTCGAGTTGTGGGCTCCCTTTCATGCGCACGAGATCAGCAAAGGTCTATTCAAAGATCTCGAGACTTCCGCGTGGTCACCGGCCGATCAGAACGTGGACCAACGAGGCAGCAACAACATCAGAGGGTATGGCTCAAATGGAGTATGCCGAAAAACTAGTGACAGAGCAGCGGATTCAACTCGCTCCGTCTTCTGCCTATTTATCATTTCAACCTGTGAGGATCAAAGTATTCCTGTTCTAGCACGTTGTCACCCCCACACTCTTCAGCTCTCCATTTGCCGTAGGCCAGACAAGTTTTTGAGCTGAATCTTAAGGCCGGTAAGCAGCTGCATTAGAGACCTCGAAAGTACTATTTTCAAACATACTCTCAAGTCTGTGCATGCAGAAAAGCACCTGTATATGCATGCCGAGCCTTGAAAGTATCGATCAAAAAGTATTACTTTCAAATGTTGCTAGAGGTCTCTATTCTGCACTTGATGAGGCGAGGGCTGAGCAAGAGGCTAACCACCAGGGTAGAATCTGCGTCCAATCACTTGTAGTGGAATTTCCTTGTATGAAGTAGGGCAGTGCAGACCTTCTGCCTGAAGCACCAGTGAGAGAAACTAGGGTAAGCATTCCACTTATTGACCTTTGCGTGAATTTTGAGATTAATTATAACCGAAATCAAACAATAGTAAAGTCATTGAGGAGAGTGTAGTCTGAACTCTGGAGACCGGATAGCATGAATGCCGCTTTTGAGACTATTCGTCTGAAGACTAAGATAGATGTGAATAGCTGTATCGTCATATGCTTGTGCTGCAACAAGAACCAACCATCTCACTGCTCCTAGACGTGCATTCTAGAGTATGTAGGGGATTCCCTGACGAGGACAATATCTGCCCTGCCTGGTAGAATACGGCCTTGACCGAGCTGCTAGGCAGAAGATTGCTGAATTTCTCCTCCCAGCAACTGCCAGCCCGAGATCAAATTCTCCTGTGCGTCTACAAATTTGCGCTGAAAGATCTGTATCCAATTATATACAGGCAACAGCCTGCCACCCAACAACCACCTCCCAGGTAGCCATAATGGCGATGGAGGCTACTACCTCCCGCTTCCGTGGCGGGCCAGCTCTCGTGTGTTTCAAGGGAGCAGCCGTAGTTGGAACGCAGGGGAAACGTGAAAAGACGGACCGTGCACAACCATAATTCCGGTGCCCCAGAGGCGTTTCTACCTAGATACCAGCTCTCGCGTAAATTACCGATAGAGTTCGGGAAACGGAGAGAGGATGAGGCCATGCATGATTTCTTCTTAGCTTCCTCACAAAGCATATGAGATGGATGGAGTAAGAACATTTGGCAACTCCGAGATTTAGAACAGGATTCTGAAGAATACGGCGATACTCATGTCAGTCCCAAAGAAACCCCAACTTTCGGGCTTCCAGCGGCAGTTATGGTATGCTAATTGTCTGCCCTATCCGCCGTCTAGACTCTTGATACTGTGCCGTTGTTCCAGGGGCACCGAGAGACAATTGTTGGATAGGGAAACGGGGCCAGCACTAACTAATCACTCTCCATGGCTACCCACACGGAAGGGCTCCTTTCATCCATGGTTCCCCGGTCCAAAGTACCCTACGAATGTACCCAACCCACCACTGGGCCACGGAAAACCCTAGATCTCAGGCCCGATAGCAAGCAATTGAAGTCTCAACCATCACAGTTGCAAATCCTTACCGCCGATCCACGGAAGAACCGTGGCCAGTCTTTAATTTGAGACGTCAGGCCTCGCCGAGGTAAAATGTATCACGTCCGGAACTGCCTAACAAGGCAAAGTATTTGCAGCTGTCTTTCGTTCCCAATGAGAAGTTGATGAGCATTCCACCCACCCGCTCTATTGAGTGGTGGTTGTGGCTGCTAAACGAAATGAATACTTTGACTTAGCGGAGGCGTTTTCGTGGCAAGTCTTGACGGTGGGGGATTTTTGTCAGCAGAAATACACGTCTCATTTGACGAAGTAGTCCATTGGATGATAGGATTCGAACAAAAAGAAGCCATGTTTCTCACGGAACAAGCTTTGTACCCCAACTAATCCACTGCAAGACTAAATAAAAGTTAGTCTGGACCCGAACCTGCGACGAGAATCGTCTCGTAACTATTGAAACTCGCGAGGGTGGTCTAAATGGTAGAGCATTGAAATCGAAAGAACGCTTAGGGACCGTTCAGTTGCGCGGATGCGAATTTTCAGAAAGTTGCAAAGCAGTGGTCAAGAAATGTACACCCTGGGGGTAAATCGGTAACTCCGAATTTATGAGCTTTGGAAATAATTCATGATTGCTACGTACGTCATGTACCTATAGCTACCTGATATCCTGGTATCCAGGTATCCCCAGATTTGTCGAGATATCGGGCCGTGGGAGCCCCCCATTCACTGAAAAGTGGGCTTTTGGTTACTATTTCGTAAGGCGGTGGGGCTGCGAATTTCTGCGGGCCATCACAGTCCATTACACAATCGAGGGGCACCTCACGATTGCAAAATTGGTCCTAGGGCTTAAAATTCGTTTGGTAGTTCCAAGACTCGATCATCGAACGCGGCCTATGCTAGACTGTTACGTGGATTTCCTGCTCAGGAAACAGTTCCACTGGACCCGAGTGCCGGTAGCCATCAGTGGAGACACTGTATATACTCATTGCAGGGGATTAGTACTAAGAGATGAGACTTAGCTGAATAGTGCGGAAATACTCATTTTTAATAACCTGGGTTGAATCCAGAGATTGCATTTTTTGGCACTAATCCCCTGCAACGAGTACTCGAACTATTCAGGCATTTATACGTACACCTAAGGTCACTCGCTCCCGCTTGTTTGTGGAGGGCGGTATTTCCGCGGGCGCCCATCACTTTCTGGATAAGGAAAATTGTTGAGAGAAAGATTAGGAATTAGACTGCAGCTCGTCAAGCCCTGGGCGAATCAGTCGTGTTAGAAATATTATCGTTCGTTGTTTCGTCGCCCCGCCCACTAATTTGTTTATCCAACAGCATATGATGGCAACAACACAAACCAACAGAAACGTCGGGGTCACATCTCCAAATCGAGCGCATTCCACTCCTACCGATCCTCCACATCTGAATCACCTCATCGGAGGTTCTCTTGATGCCCTTCAGGATCGGGGCCCTAGAAGTGGCAGAAAAAGATTCAGGGAGACATCACATCGCCCGGTTTTTTTGGACCAGTTTACAACGGATATTTGATCGGTATCCAATGAACTCTAGCAAAACGAACCACCAAAACGGTAGCTTTGATGAGTAGAAAAATCGGCGATTGACCTGAGATCTTTGAAGATATGAGATAGGTCGCTTGGAGCTCGATCACTAACTCTTGGGGAGAAGCCACGATTTCATATCATCTCACTCACGGCCAGTAAGTTAAGGTTACACCTTATGTTCGCATGCACATTTGTCTTAGCAGAGCTTTTTGACATCTCGCCTTTTGTGGGAGCTAACCATAAGAAAATACCCCACGCGTTAGAATGTTATCGAGTTCGATAAGCCCTCGAGAGGCGAGAAGCGAACCGGCATATGCATATTGGAGCAGGTATTTCAGACAGCCGTGTGAATGAACCTGCATACACCTACATGAGCTAACCAGGCAGTTCCGGACCTAAGAGCCTTGTTGCAGCACCCTCGAAGGCAGGGAGCAATTACTACCTGTTCCAGTGTCGTGTATCCGAATGGGATAGGTACGTGTCGCCCTTCCAAGGTGTTTTAGTGTGGACTTATGATAGAATCTACAGTGTTATGTATGTATGTGTACGAACACGTCACAAGAATTCAGCATTGCTGCCATATGCATATGTGAAGGGGAAGTTATATGCGAATGTTCTTAGAAGCTGCATGCGGCACATTTCCTCAGCTATTTTTCGCCATCGGAGACCGTCAAGCTCAAGTCAAAAAAGACGTTGGTGCCAACGGAAACCGGAACTGTCACAGCCTGGAGTTCTGGAAGTCCATGGATAGAGGTAAGCCTCTTCCGAAAATAAAAGGCTGAATCCAATTTATCAAAACGATGCACTCTGTGGATTGATAACTGCCATGGGCGCGCGCTGTAATGCGTTCGCGGTCGGTGGACGCATTGAAAATATTCTGGGGGTGATGTTGAATTGGCACCTAAGGAAGTTGGAGATATCAGGCGTAGAGTAGGCGGACACCGTTGCATATCCGACTAGCCGAATGCAAGGAGTGGTCTTCCGCATACCGACCGAGATCGAAGATGCGGTAAGTGATTGATTGGTACGGTCTTCTGTGAGATAAACTTCGAGTTCTGCCGTTATGCGTGCATATCCCCACATGTCACTCTAGCTAAGTCTCGGGTTTACAATTTAGATTTGGTCGCAGTGGTTAAGTCGATGCGGAATTGTACAGAACTTGCAGTAGCAGTAAGAAGTCGGGAAAGAAAGGATTAGTGGTCAACGCCTGCATACCTGCTGAACAACGAGCAGCACAGGAGACGTTTACTAGTTATTTAGCCGATTTGTCTCTAGTAAACGACCATTATTTGCGAGCGATTTTCGCGGTGACATTGTTGTCTCACATTCAACTTGCTAATTAATTTTGCATCGTAATAAATAAGCACTTTGAACCAACATCGTCCGCTGATCAGTCATTTCTCATGCTGTGATCCGTGGCGTAGTTCCACCAGGTTTTGTTTGAGAAACAAAAGGGAAGGCCATGTGCGTTTTGTATTTGACAGATGCCAGTCTGGAGTTCCGCTTCTTCGTTGATCGAGATTTTTGTTCTGACTCGCATACCACCTGGTATAATCGTTATTAGGCGTTCACGATATTGAGGAGTTGCTAACCAATACCGCCATGCCACATATTCAGAATGTCGCATGAAATCCAGACGTCCGGCCCTGTGGGTCGGCCGATGATGGGTAAGCAAGTGGAGATTGGAGTTGTACGATAGAATGGGTAAGTGTACGAGTGGAGTAAGAAGGAAGAGGAGAATATTTTCAGAGTAAGCAGTACTGTATTCGGCGCTGTCGAAGAGAATCACGTGTATAGGTTGGACGAGAAATCGATTTGGCAAACTCTCCTGCACGAATGTCTCGACGACAGTCAGGCTACTTTACTGGACGGGTACGAGTTCCTTCAGTAGTTCAATGGAATACCTCATCCAGTACGATTGCAGGCTGCAAAAAAAATAAAAACACACATTCTCCTTCGTTTACCGAGATCCTGGTACGGGTGAAGCAGAGTCCCGAAACAAATTCACATAACAAGCTGCAAGTCGGTGGATCTTGGGACTTTCTCCCTTTCTTGGTAGAGACATCGCCAGCCAATCAATAGTAAGCGACTGCAACGGCTTGCGCATTACTGGGAACTTTGTTTTGCTTTTTTCTGACACAACACCCCGCCGTCACCTTGTCTCGAGTTGATATACCTTATTATGCACCTACTTACCTGCTCTTGTTGCTTTTACTCTTGTCCCCAGGCAGGCTCAATCACTAGCTCAGTTCGTGGTGAGGAGCTCGCAATCGGAATCACGTGAAGCTGTGTACGAGACAACTACTGTAATAAGTAAACATTCGACTCTATTATTGACTTGGCTGTGTGAGGGAGGAGCGAGCTTTCCGTAATAGGAAGAGCATCCTCACGCATTACATTCACCGCCAGCCCCCCAGGACGCGCAGTTGATGCAGTTGAAAGGCTCTGACTGGGTGCGCAAATATGCGTCGTAAGACGGTTAACGGTAAACCTCCGGCTATACTGATGAGTGCCACTCGGCTATGTATTGACGCCGATTGTTGCAAATAGCGAAGAAGTGGAACGCCCCCGAGAGTGGACACAGTCATTCCTTGTTGTGATTCGCGGGGAAGAACATTGCTCTATAGTCGGCGTCGACGTGCGCATACTCAGATACTAGACGGTTCATCAGGTTTCAGGCGAGTCTTCTTTCAGACGGGATACTTTGATTACCGCAGCCTCGCATGCCTCACCTGCTGAAGTGGATCCCAGCCCAACCGGTACCGTACTGGTTACGGGGCAGCCGCGTCCCCCGAAGGAATGCTACATTAGGTAGACTTACTTAGAGGTAGTTTTGACTTTTTAAGAGGCGGTGTACTGTCATGTCCTTACGGGAGATGGCAGAAAGGAAATATGACATGATTATATAACTTAGCTAACCTAGGAGCATTTTCTGGCATCTAGACTTGTTGGCAACGGCCGAGGGAGTTTTGTTGACACATTCTATGTTTTGGTACATTTTCTCCAGGAGTTTTCGGCCTTTCCTTCTCAGCTTCTTATGAGTGCAAATTTCCCGCAATTGGTTGGCCGAACATCTTGCCCATTGGCTTCACTAGTGAAACGGTTTTCCGTTCACGGCTCCCGCCCTCGAACTATTGCAAGTTTGCTAAAAAGTCAGGATGGAAAGAGAGCTGCCTTTCCGGTTCCTTGGATTATACTTGATGCATAGCGCCGGCGTCTGCCAGTGTTCTTCAGCAGATGTTTGCCTGAATTCAATCACAGTCATTTTGCACGCACAGAATTGGGGGGTAGCGTGAAGGTGGCTGATGGCTGAAATGTGGATTTTTGGGAGCTCTATGGGGGTTTATACAAGCTTGATATCAAACGTACTCATTTATGCATATAACAGTACCCAAATTAATTCAATAGATTGCGATTCTCGTAATTTCAGCTCAATGCGGGATTCGCTGGGTAGGGCATATATCACCAGAAGTTTGTGTTCCGGATGCGTAGTTTGAACTGCCAACTTCTGTTACCTTTCCTCTGCTCCCACCATTGTGCGTGGAGACACGGGAGATAGAGTACCATTTCGTTGCTTTTTCGAGACCCAGAACCGAATCCTGGGTTTGTTTAGCAAGTGAGGCTTGCTGGCCACCCCTGTCCCTGCACAAACAAAGAAAAAAGCAGCGTTAGTTCAAACTAGAACTAGCCTGGCTAGCTTCGGAACCTAACCCCTGGATCGCTATTGCTCCGTTCCAAAACCTTGGGCATTGGGCAACCCCACGGCAGATATGGGGTCGACAGACACAATCATCACCGCTGGGAGATTCACCCTGAGCACCTAGTGGCCTGACGAATTTGAACAGCCAAGACTCCGCTCCTCTCCTTCGGGCCCAGCAAAAGGAAAGACCGGTGAGTGCGGGTTGGTGAGTGCGGGTTGTAGTGTGCGTGCAGGATGGGCAGTACGAAGGTTTTCTGGTGACAATGGCGAAGGGTATCTTGCGGTCGATGTGTGGAGGCATACGTACTTAAGGGCAGTTGGTAGTGTGTTTGTTCGTTGGTGGGTGATGCTGGTGGTGGTGGTGGTGGTGGTGGTGGTGTGGATGGATGGATGTATGTGTAAGTGTGTTAGAGGCGCACAGCACAATATGCAAGCAGTTGCTATCGTTGCAGAATTCGAAGAACACCAACTTCCTCACGGATACTTAGACAAATTTCAGAACCGAAGTTCAGCTACCGCAGGATATGCAAGCACATCTCATTCGATCAACAACACAGCCAGTAGAGTACTCTACATGACATAGGCAGAAACAAGGCAGAAATTGTTAACGGACTGACGGGTTCCCGAAGACACCTGAACAGATGCAACGCAAGAGGGCGGGGTGGGGGGGTATGGTAAAAGAAACTCCGACCTCACATCTCGATTTCTGCAGGCTCGAAGAGAGAGGAAGGCGGGCGAGAGTTGGTGCGGAGGCAGGAAGCTAGGTGTAGAGAATGCTCTAGTAGGTAAGTTCGGAGACGAGAAAGGTCAGCAGCAGTAGGAAACGGCAAAATATGCCTTTCTCTCCGCGGTACCAGTATCGATACACTTGGTCTCTGCAGCTCGTCAATCTCTCCATCCCGCTACTCGCCGCACTCACCCATACTATAACCCATACCATACGCTTTGCCACTGCCGCTACCTACATCCTAGGTCCCCGTTCCCTTCACTTCCTCGTCTCTCATCTCGTCCCAGTTCGTTCTGGCTCTAACTACTAGTGGGCTCCCCTCTCTGGGCCTAGGGCTAACCAATTCTGCGATCCCGGCAATTCTGCAGCTTTTAGTTAATAGACGCTTGTCTGGGCAGCTTCCTTCCAATAATGCCTCTGGACTGTTGATCTAGTATCCCAGCAACATCCCACCTATAATTCGACTGCCTACCCGCTCCGTCACCTTCACTTATCTATTTCTCACCGTCCCTTGATTCTTGATTCAACCTTCCATCCCAAGGTTCATCTCTCCACCAAGCATCAAAGTACACCTGTGGCAACGTGCCTCCATAGACGTCCGCCATCCTGTCAGTAGGTACAGAAGTGCGGCTACTCTGCAACGCCGATATCTGTATCGACCACGACCATTCTATCCAAATCCCCCTCAATTGTGAAGCACCCTCAGAATAGATTATCCAACTCTCCCCGAGTCGGATCCTTGTGATACACCCACATATTCGCTAGTGTTGCAGAAATCAACTACAACAATCAAATGGATATCCTAGAAATCATCGATGACAAGGACCAGAGCATCACCGAGAGCGGTCAGCGGCGATTCCAATGCCCCGAGCCTGATTGTGTAAAGGTTTGTCCTCTTTATTCTCTCAGATAGCCATTCATGGTTGCATCAAGGAGCTATCGTCCTATGATAACACATGCTAATATATTATCTTGAATAGAGTTTCAATCGTAAATCAGATTTACAGAGACACCACCGCATCCACACAAATGAAAGGCCATATATATGCCATTACGATTGCGGCAAATCATTCATCCAAAGAAGTGCCTTGACGGTACACATCCGAACACATACTGGCGAGAAGCCACATCAGTGTGAATATGTTGGATGTGGGAAGCGATTTTCAGATGTAAGCAATATTCTGATTTTCTTATGAATTTCAACTAACCAACGTCAGTCTTCGAGCTTGGCGCGACATCGACGAATTCACACTGGCAAGCGTCCATATCTATGCCCAATTAATGGGTGTGAGAAGAGGTATCCCACCTGACAACAAATCAAGCACAAATCCTAACCTACCTGTAGCTTCTGTCGGAAAACCACATTGACAAAACATGCCAAGCGCCATCATCTCTTGGAGCATGATAGAGCAGAATCAGAGGTTGATGAGACCGATGAGGATTCTCCTGCTTCATCAATGCCTAAGAGGAGGCTTATGGCATCAAAGGCTCAGCAGAAGAAAGTCGCTGCTAAGCGGCTGCAACGAAAGCAGTGTGCGCCAATACCAACTACTATGTTGACGTTTTGCCAGACCAGCAGTCTTCACGAGCCTTTAACACCTCAAAGCCCATCAGATTTTCATCCAGCGTCCTCGAGTCGCCATACGAGCTTTTCAACGGCTTCCTCGGGGTACTACAGCGACACGCAAATGTTGCACATTTCTTCGACAATGAACCAGCCACCAACACCTCAGAGCCCCTATTACGATGAACCTGATAACCACAGGCCTATTTCGCCAGCGGCGGCGGTGGTTCATCGCAATGACAGTTACCACACACCTACATCGAGCCAGCAAGGCTCTGTGAACGGGTCTTTTGATGGCGGACTCCGGATTATTTTGGAAACCCCGACACATCATCAGCTACTGATGGAGCAAACGCTCCAAAGCAGCCCTGGTAGCCTTTCATCCTGCTCATCTGTATCCAGCCATTCCTCAATGGACTACTTCTTGCATGCCCCTCAGCAACCATCAACCCCCTATCAGTCGCCATATCCCATTTCGCCATGCTCTGTTCCTCACTACTCCACGGACTTGCAACAGGCTCAGCACGGTGGGCCTCAGTTCCATCCAAATGTGCAGTATCAGTCGGCTCCATTTTCTGCTGCAGCGCAACATGTGTGGTTCGAGATGCCGCATCAACATCTCATGGCTCAACATACACAGAGAATTGAGTTTGATTATGATATGCCATACATCAAGCAGGAGCCCGAGATTGTGTTGCCTTCTCGTCGAGGTTCCTTTTGTTAGGTCATCGATGTAAGTGATGGCCTGACGAAACGACACGGCACCGCTATGTTTGTATAAAGTTTTCCTTTGTCATTTCACATTTCATTGCATCGATCCGGAGCGGCTTAGAGAATTGCGTTACGTTTCTCATATGTTTGTGCTTTTAGTCTCATGTGCAAAGTGGGGTTTTCATTCGGGTTGGGATTGCAAATGCTTTACTTTCCTTTTCGGCTCACTAAGACGGGTACAGCTTCGCAGCTACAATCAGGTGTATGGTGATTTTACAAAATGTTTGTGTGGCGGTTTGTTTTGGCTTTTTTTTGTTGTGTTCCTGGTTTGATTTGGATCCCCCTCTCTTCGTTGCACATACTGACTGCTTTCTCCCTTTCTCTGGACATTATTATCTTTTTTGCCTATCAGTAACTTGGCTGGAGCAGCTATGGTTGGTGGGCATCGGAGTTCTGGATTCGTCTGGCTATATCTGACTCGGAGGGCAGCGGATCTCTCTTTGCCGAGTGGTTCGTCATTGGCGGTATCTCTTCTCATCATCCTGACGCCACAAAGGTGGCGAGTCTTCTTCGAATATACATACTACATACTTAACTAAATACTTAAGTATACTTATTTCATTACTATTATTATTCCTAGTTTCTTTTTTCCTTCTGTTTGGTACAAAATATCTCCTTTAAATCTAGGTTTTCTTCGGGCAGTCTCATTATTTTCCTTACTCGGGCGGGGATGGGTCTGATTTTTGTCTATTTGTTGGCTATTTGTCTTGTATTTGGTTGGCGGGAAATTTTTTTGTTGCTTGGTTGGTTGGTGAGTGTATGTATCATGGGGAGCAGGGAATACGTTAAATTGGCACAAATAAGTACTAAGTAGGTAGGAGTACTAGTGGGGTACACTGAAGAATACCAGATTTTCTCCTTCCTATATAGCTATCCTATTTAAGCACTTCTACGTAACTCCCGTGCGTGCCGACTTCCAGAGTTACATCCCCTTGTTTTCTGAAGGTTCGTGGATCATGACGATGAAAGCCTCCGTTCTCCCCTGAAACTTCACTTCGTTGGTCAGGAATATTTTACTCTGATAGGTGAGAGCGTGACCGCTGGTTGTGGTGGAGACGTGGTGGCGTTCCCACTCACCAGTTTGATGGGCTGGTTTGGTGATGATAGTTGGGACCTTGGATTTGCACCTGCTACCTTCAGATCCTACGGCAGTGGGGGTGGGGCGGTGAGGTGGGGTGGACATCAAACATTCACACATCTCAATCTGCCGATGTATACGTATGTGGGGTTCTTGCAGCTGGGGGGGGGGAGGTTAACTGCGATGTTGGTGATGGTATGGGAGCGCCACGTTTCGGTTGGGTCAATCCAACTTGCTAGATAGGCAGACCAGGTGTATGGGAGGGGAGGGAATACCTGGTGTATGGGAGGACCGAACCGAGGAGCTGGGTGTTTGGTAATTAGAATAAACAAATAACGTGGTAAGTTCAATAATACACCACTATGTTTATATATATTATCGCATATGCCAAGGCGTGAAAGCCAAGGGTGGTTTTACAGATTGTTTGACAAGCTTCCGCATTCTATTGTTTACCTGGATGAATGCATTATCTTTTGCTTCTTCTCCTCTCTCCTTCTCTTTTGCTGTGTTTCGGGGGGTTTTTGCACTTTGTAGTTTGCACTTCCATCTTGCAGAGTCAAACTTGGTATGGTAGCATCCGCGGAAGCTGAGGAATGATCTTGATGTCACGTCCCACAGCCGCGATACTCCGGATAGTCGATGCGAATCGTCCCTGCTTGCCACCAATTCGATTGCCGCCCGCTACGCTGAGGGAGGCATGGCGGTCCGCTTCCGCCGCTGCACTCATAGTAGAGTATCTCATTGGCCCACCCAGACTTAGCCATGCTGGTGCGCCACGTCACTGCAAACGACTACCATCCAACCGATCGCCGACAAGAGAATGATGAAACAAGAAAACTCAGCGGGGCTAAATTCCGGGTACATATAATATCACCCGCGTATATTGCTAAGCGCAAATTGTTCTTAATGGCAAATTTATATTAAAGGCCTGGCGTCCGGACACGGAAAAAGTTTCTCGCCACTCGGAAACACATGGAAGCAAATTCTCCAGGAAGTTCTTAAGTGCCCATATTACAATGGGTAAGCGGCAGCAAATGACTAGTATCGCCATGACACATGGAAAGCCTGCTAGGAAACCCGGGTCGTTACCCACCGAGTGTCTCGTGCCGTTGAATTGCATACTTCCGATGTGCGCGTGGCTATGTCGTCTCGGAAGTGAACGTTCTTCTAGAAAACGAACATTTGGAACGGCCCCACTTATATTAATGGAATAATTTCCGTTCTAGTAGGTTACCGAATCCAGCCGGTTAAATCGAAATGGCCTTGATGGTACCGTCCAGTAAATGTTCGGGCTGCAGCCACACTTTGTGCTGGTTATTTAATTAATGGGTTGACTAGCTCGGTAATCTTCCCGCATCATTGGATCGTTCCTGCATGAAGGGAAATAAGAAGAATTTCATATCTAACTCTATATCTACATACCTATTTCGTCCCGCCGGAAGTAGAGTGATGAACGGTCCAGTGGGACGGCCTACTCTACTCAGTGGGACAGACTAGATATTCAGTGGGACCGCCTACTAAGAATTCAGTTACTGATCGGCATTTTGGCTGAATGCTCCGTTGAGTAGCTGGCTCCGTTCATCACTCACTGACACTTCACTAGCACTCAGTGAGACGTTGGACGGTAATTAGCGGGCTGAAAAAGGTAGTAAACGGTGTTGTCAAATTTCTGCATCTATTGAAGATCTAGATGGTCGGCATTTATTTCCATAATACGGAAGAATCTAGAAGCGATTCTTCACAAGTCTCGACGTTAGCAGCCCTAAGATGTGGGTCAAGGCGTCGATGATTGGGAATGGCGTGACAAATACGGGTGACCCGAATACGACCCCAATTGTCCCGATTTTGCAAGACTGTACTCTAGTAACTCCCTCGAGCTGGATACGGTATTGATATCGGTATGGCCGACGCTATGTACCGAAAACCTGTTGCGTGGAGCTCGTGGAATTCGAGTGGGAGATATGCTCGCGGTGCCAGGCGATAGATGTGGACCCATTAATCGTTTGGTAATTTCCAAAGATCCAACTTTTCCTGGAGATGGATGGCCACTTCCTTTCTGATCCACACCCTCAACGGCGTATAAACTCTATTAATGATGGTTAGGCTGTGCCACAGTCGACATCCTCTTCAAAACGCCCATGATTGCGCAATTGCTCTAAGACGTCGTGGAAACGACCCGGCAGGAAGGGGACACTGAACACTAATTACCGTTGATCAAGCACCACAAAGATTATTCTAGCTCCTTGTTTCAACCAGAAGAATCGATACTCAACAGGTTTAGAGACTAGACCCCGCGCTCCCTTACTCTCTGACCTAGAAGCATTCTTCAGGGCAGCCAGGCGCTGACGACACGGAACAGGGTTCCTGCTCGAGATTGCGCAAACAAGTTGGCGGACAAACGGTAACTATGATGAGTGGAGGAAACATTCTTGACGAAATTGCGCCATTAAGTCCGTGTTGGATCATAAGATATCACTCGGTCGCGAGTGCCGGCCACAATCATCAACACATCTATTTGATACATGGTGCTTCGGAAATAGGTTTCAAAGAGGAAAGAAAAGGAGAGGACACGCTATATTGTCATGGTTCGTTGGACTGTTCTCCGCTTCCATGTTACGTCGCTATTGGTCTCTTCTCGCATATCCCGTCTCTGCCTTCCCCACTCTTGCACTTTGTTTGCAGCGTTGTTTATTTCATATCTTGAGAGGGCGGGAGGAGAGCGGGAAAGAGCGGGAGGAGGGGCGGGAGCACTGTTGTCAGTTATAATTGAAGTGATAGCAGTCCAACAATCCAACAGTCCAATTGAAGTTATCTTAGACACTGCGATTCCCTCCTTATCTCTGCCGCTTTTTCTCTTGGTGGAGTGACGGTATGAACTCTCTGGCACTTTGTCATTGGAATTGAGGTTTTTGCCTTCCCACTTTTCCTTTCTGTTTCTGGTACCGGATATACCATACCGCCCACACTTGCAACTCTAACCTCCGTCGAGATAGCCATTACCTAAACCCAGTTTCGATGGGAGATGCACCCATCTCGATCGACCACTGTTACTGAAGAGTATTATACGTTCTGCAGAAGCATGTAATGCAAAAACACTAGATATTATGGCTTGGCAGGCCGACCCCACTATACCCCGCCGTTTTTTCCTCAGTCACCTCTCAACTTCAACTCAATTGAACCCAGTTACGCTCAAGAACATCATGGCATCCGCAGTCCAAGCTGCTGTTTCATCCGTCCAATCCGTCCTTCGCGCTCCTGCACACAAGGTTCTCCTTTTGGGCAGTGGTTTCGTCGCGAAGCCTTGCCTCGACTACCTCGCCAAGGAGGGTATTGCAGTAACTGTTGGTGGGTAACAACGTTCTGCCGTGGAGTCGATACACTTAATTGAATTGAACTGAATTGAATCGAATATAGCTTGCCGTACTCTCGAAAGTGCAAAAAAATTGTCGGAGGGTGTGAAGTTTGCGACTCCCATCTCTCTGGACGTTTCGGACGAGAAGGCGCTTGACGATGAAGTTGCCAAACACGACCTTGTTATCAGGTGTGTGTGTACTGGTTTGATCTCCAGCAAAAACTCGGGTTGACCTTTCGTCTAGTTTGATTCCTTATACCCACCACGCCACTGTCATCAAGTCTGCAATTAAGTCGAAGAAGCATGTCGTTACCACGTCCTATGTCTCACCCGCGATGGAGGAGTTAGATGCCGCCGCCAAGGAGGCCGGAATCACAGTCATGAACGAAATTGGTCTTGACCCTGGAATCGACCATCTTTACGCCGTCAAGCTGTTTGACGAGGTGCACGCCAAGGGCGGAAAGGTGCTGTCGTTCCTATCATACTGCGGTGGCCTTCCCGCACCAGAGAACTCCGGAAACCCTTTGGGATACAAGTTCTCTTGGTCTTCTCGCGGTGTCTTGCTTGCGCTGAGAAACTCGGCTAGATACTGGAAGAATGGAAAGGTTTGCCATGATTCGGTTTCTGATATCTGAGGTTTACCTGCTGATAGTGAATTGTAGATTGAAGAGATCTCTGGTCCTGAGCTCATGGCTGCGGCCAAGCCCTACCACATCTATCCTGGATTTGCCTTCGTCGCCTATCCCAACCGTGACTCCACAGTTTACAAAGAGCGTTACAACATTCCGGAGGCCCAAACCATCATTCGTGGTACTCTCCGTTATCAGGGCTTCCCCGAGTTTATTCACACTCTCGTAGACATGGGATTCCTTTTCGAAGAACCTTCTGAGGACTTCAAAGAACCTCTTCCCTGGAAGACTGCGCTGGCAAAACTCCTCGGTTCGAGCTCCGAGAAGGAGGAAGACCTGATCTGGGCGATCTCATCTAAGACTACGTTTTCAAACACAGATGAGAAGGACAGAATTATTGCTGGTTTGAGGTGGCTAGGTCTTTTCGGTGACGAGAAGATTACTCCTCGTGGTAACCCGCTTGATACTCTCTGTGCTGTACTCGAGCAGAAGATGCAGTACGAGGAAAACGAGAGGGATTTGGTCATGCTGCAGCACAGATTCGAGATTGAGAACAAAGATGGTTCAAAGGTGCATACGATTGGCAGCCCTAACTTTCGGGGTTCACGCTAACGATAAACTTCAGGAAACCCGCACTTCTACTCTTGTCGAATACGGTGTCCCCGGTGGATACACTGCCATGGCTAAGCTTGTCGGTATTCCTTGCGGTGTTGCCACCAAGTTGGTTCTCAATGGAACCATCAATGATAAGGGTGTCATTGCACCTATGAACGCAAAGATTAACACTCCTTTGATTGAAGAGTTGAAGAAGCTTGGAATCGAGTGTAAAGAGGAGCTTGTTTAAAAACATATTGGCGCATTTGGGGTTTTTTCTTGTTAGGGTGGAGGATCTTGGGTGCTTCAATCTGAAGTTTCTTGATTTTATGGGTATAAATTTTTGGCTTGGCATTCGCGTAGCAAATAAGATTCCGTAGGTCTAATTGTGTGCCCCAGCCCTTAGTCTTCTGCTCGGCATCATGACTGGCCCCTCCGAAGAAGTGTGCGACTGCAACCCGATAAATGGCGGTCTCGATAGATTCCGGAAAGAGTTCACATCGAACTTTGCGACAGTGAACCTAAGTAACTTCCAAGAGATAGTCCGTTCGGTGGCGACCGACGACGGTGTATAACTGATCATTACTGATGCCTCCCTACTGGATTTATTGTACATTCAAAGAGTTGTACCCTCGAAATGAGTAACAGGACCTGCTCTCGTATACCAGACTTTCCGGGTTCATTTCGCCGAGCGAAAAAGTCTGGGCACGAGAGCAAACAGGACCGCTTTTCTGGCCTTTAAAGGTCGAGTTTGTGGTCTTGATGCGAGTGCTCGTCCCATGACCGCGACTAGCCTAAAAAAGATAACTGCCAACCTGTTCGCACTCGACTTGTTTTACACTGACCATGTTACGATATGGAAGTTGGGGAGAACCGTGTGCGTGTATTCTATGGTACAGAGAAAAGAGAGAAGGAGAAAGACTCGAGATATATACAGGAGGCATCAGCCCTTGCAGCAGTCACCGTGTATTAGATCTGTAATATGTCTCCGGCACATGTACACCAGTAACAGACCGCGGCCAAAGGACCGCATACGTCGTAGTCAATAAAAGAGTCCAATTTTCAGCAAAGTGATCCCACAAGGAGACAAGCTTGCCACAACTAATAAAGGTACGGAATATCGTAAAAAAGTGGTGGGTTTTGCGGTAGTCTCGAATGGTGTTCCATAGATGGGCTGTAGAAGTCTACAAAGGTACCCTTTCGTACATCCATCCTTCCGTACAAGCCCCGTCCACCACAGCTGTAACTAACCGTGCAAAACAAGGGATATGCTCCAAAACGCCCCTGCGAAAGTAAAGTAAATGAGTAAAACGACACTGGAACCCATGCAAACCCAACGCCTCAGTATAGGATGCAATGAGTATAGGATGTAATGCAAAAATAACTAATCTCTACATAGCCATCAGCCACTGCTGAAGGTGCTCGTTGCGCTCAGCTCGGCGGCGAGCTGCCTGTGCACGGTAGTGCGAGCTATTCAGTGAGAAAAGCTCAAGAAGCTCGCGGACTGACATGTCGCACGAGACGCCGTCATCTTCGTCTTTGTTATCATCAAATAAAAGAGCTTTGAAAGACGGTGTGATTACGAACGAATCAGCAAATGGTCAGAAACCTGGATGACTAGGTAATACTCTTCATCTGGTCCCAGTGTTCCTAAGCGGCCTGGCTTCTTAGGAACACTGTCTGGTCCTTAATATGGCAAACCAGAACTTCAGATAATGCCCGGCGTATTTTTGGCCCCAGTGTCCAGTTCCGTCAGCAGGAGCATCGTGATCAGCAGCTCCCACGACTCCAGCACCAGCGTGACCGCCTCCGGCTCTACCGTCAACATCTTGAACACCTAATCTGCCCATACCGTCACTAGTGCTGGAATCAGGGAGGACAGCAAGATCTCGCCGTTAAGAAGATGAAGGCGACTGAATTGGTTTCTGCACTGAAGGCGCGAGGGGCATAGCCACTAACGAGGCAGTCATTTTCGCGCCCCGTGACGTGGGTGATGATGCATGTGTGGTAGTTACAATTGGAAACACCGCTGATAGCCGAGGCAGAGATCAGACTAGCCGGGCCAGGCATATCGAAAGGAAGCCGAAAGATGTCAACTTCACCCTCGTACGGGAGGCGAGCGAACTCCATTGACGTAGGAGCGCATTGGCAGGCACATCGGCAGGCAAGGAGTGGATGCCTGTGTCATCAGTGAATTGTGACCTGTGTTGAAAGATACGGAGGGGCATAGAATAATTGAAAATAAGAAGCAAGTGGTATGAGGGAGAAAGATTATGGAGAGGAGAAGAGATGATAGAAGGGAAAGGTCGGAGAATGACACTTGTTTTGTCTGATCGATTAGATTAGATCATATCTTGGTGATTGTAAGTTGCCTGGTGGAACCAAAATGACGTACCTGGAAGAATATAAGATTTACTCGGGGGAGATATCATTTGCAACTCGTGGTTAGTAATCTTTTACCATTGTTGAGAGCCTAGGATTGAGAAATGGAACGAGTGATGGGGTGAGTGAACTGACGACATGAGTCACATGATGACTGCATCCGGAATCTTCCAGTTCTTGTTTACTAAGCCGCGTCGATCAACTTGCAACTCCCTCGAACTCGATCTTCGCCTGCATACCCCTTACCTCCCATACCCCGCCATCTAATACAATCACCCTGCGGATCCGGCGTCATTCATTTACTCTGGTTTTATCTCACATAGACCGAGGCAGCATCGCGCGCCAGCTGCCCGGACAATGGCATCGTTACTTCTGGCCTCCGGGTCTCTTCAGGTACTTACACAGCTCTTTTTCATCATGTTGCTCAGTGGCAAAATATTGCTCGAATGCTAATTAAGTCCATACCATGATAGGGGATCTCGTTACTGTCATCAGAGCTTCTTCCGAGCGTCTCTAGCTTACTTGTAGGTCCGCGAAGTCTGCTACGACCAGTACAACAGCGGGAGTTATCACCTTCATCTGGCCGACCCTTTTCGGTTACCAGTGGCCTAGCTAAGGTATGTGGGATGTTCTTTTTCCGGGAGTTAGGAGGGTAGATCTGACCCTCTATAGACAGAATCGCCTGCCTTCTTAAAATATGCTACATTTCCTCTCGCTGCATCTCCTCTCGCGGTACACCCCGGCAATCTCAATGGTACACCTTTTCTTGCGGAACGGATATTGTCTGCAGGCCTTCGCAGACCAGTAGCTGGGTTCTCTGTGTCCAGAAGCTTCTCATCGTTACCCCCGTTTTCACTCAGTCGTATCCAACCGGCTCCTAAGCACCCTCAGCAAACGCAGATCCGCACCATGATGTCTTTCAGTGGTAGCCCTTCGCAATCTACTCTTTTCCGTGCCGAGCAGGTTGCCAACAACAGCCCACAGAACGCTTACGCCCAGGAACGTTTCTACGATCTTTTACTTCGTGCCAATCTTCCACATGTTGTTGCGGAACGATATCAGAGTGGAATGTATGCTTCTAATAAGGGATGTGAAGAGAAATACGCACGGGCTATAGAAAAGCTGTCTATGGCTGAGGACACACCACTTTCAATGGACGGAACTGCTGCCTATGCCGGTGGTCGTGCTGGTCTCGGTGCCGACAAGGTGCAAGCTATTGGACAAGCTGTTGCTACTCGGTCTCGCGGTGGGAATGTGTCAATCAATCACGGTAAAAGTTCTGGGAGCTCCGGAGGCAGAGAAGACCCAATCTATGTGGTTGTTGACGAATCCATCGGCGGTTCTATCTTTAAGTGGATCAAGTTTCTGTTTTACTTTGCACTCGTTGGTTATATCGCATTGGTTTTCCTGTCCCTGGCTGTCGAATTTACCGGTGTCTTGAAGAGCGCTCGAGGCCCAAGCAATAACGAGGCATCGGCTTCCCAACAGACTGCCCGATTCAGTGATGTCCACGGCTGTGACGAGGCCAAGGAAGAACTCCAGGAACTGGTTGATTTCTTGAAGGACCCTAAGCAATTTTCGACTCTTGGTGGCAAGCTTCCCAAAGGTGTTCTCCTCGTCGGACCTCCCGGCACTGGAAAAACGCTTCTTGCAAGGGCTGTTGCTGGTGAAGCTGGTGTACCTTTCTTCTTCATGTCTGGCAGCGAATTCGATGAAGTATATGTTGGTGTGGGTGCAAAGCGTGTTCGTGAACTCTTTGCTCAAGCTCGTGCCAAAGCACCGGCAATCGTATTCATCGACGAATTGGACGCTATAGGAGGCAAGCGTAACGAGAGGGATGCTGCTTATGTCAAACAAACCTTGAATCAGCTTCTGGTCGATCTCGACGGGTTCTCACAGAACAGTGGAGTCATCTTCCTCGCGGCCACGAACTTCCCTCAGATGTTGGATAAAGCATTGACCCGGCCAGGACGTTTCGACAGGAGTATTACGGTCCCACTGCCCGATGTGCGAGGCAGAATTCAAATCATCAGGCACCATATGAAGAACATCCATGCGTCTGCAACCGTTGATCCTTCTCTTCTAGCCCGTGGAACTCCTGGCTTCTCTGGTGCCGCTCTCGAGAATATGGTTAATCAAGCTGCCGTTCGTGCTAGCCGGTTGAAGGCAACTGAGGTGAAAATGGAGCACTTCGATTGGGCCAAAGACAAGATCATGATGGGAGCCGAGAGGCGCTCTGCCGTCATCCCGATGAAGGAGCGTATCATGACAGCTTATCACGAGGGTGGACACACCTTGGTCGGTCTTTTCACCGAAGGTCACACCCCTGTTTACAAGGTTACTATCATGCCGAGAGGTCAAGCACTGGGTATCACCCACTACCTTCCAGAGGGAGATCAGTTGAGCATCACCAAGAAGCAGTGTATGGCCCAGATTGATGCTGCGCTCGGTGGAAAGATTGCAGAGGAAATTGTATATGGCTCTGATAATGTCACCGGAGGTTGCGCATCCGTGCGTATTCCTGTCAACTCTTGTCTCTGCATATTGCTAAATTGTTAATAGGATCTCAGCGCTGCAACTCGGGTCGCGAGAATGATGGTGACCCGCCTCGGTATGTCGGAAGCTTTGGGTGATGTCGATCTTTCAGATGACTACCGCGATCTCTCTTCTGGAACCAAGGAACTCATCGAGAATGAGGTTAAGCGTTTGATTAACGAATCCCGTGAACGCGCCACCAAACTTATCCTCTCGAAACGAAAAGAGTTGGATTTGATTGCCAATGCTTTGGTCGAATACGAGACGCTAAACGCAGACGAGATCCAGAAAGTGTTGAGGGGCGAGAAGCTTCCGGGTAAGGAGGAGCTCATTTCGAATATGCCGATTAAGCTGCCAGAGGGTGTTTACTCGGGACCTACTCTTGAGGGCGGGCCTGGCAACACTGGCGAAGTCCAACCTTCTACTACTGCCACCGCCAGTAAAGAGGGTGTATAGGATAGTGTACTTTTGGCGAGGTGAATAGGATGAAGCATGCTGCTTTAGTCTCTTGTATTACCCATTTACTTGGTTCGTTTGTCATGGTCATCAATGTGACGATGGAAGTTGATTCGTTCTTTCCATATCACGCACTTTCTTTTACTGCTACTTTTGTATTTTTTCTCATCGATACGGGTGAAAGAGGTGTATGTATATAGGAATCTCATTCGAAAGCAACTCGCGATAGTACGGGTGCCTCGTAGAACACATCTTAACTTAGACCTTTTTCCCTCAGGTGGATTGTCGTCGTTGACCAATCCGTTCTGGTTGGCCAGTTCTAGTCCTAGTCATGTGACATACCGAACAATCGCTCCGTCTCCCGAACATCGATCTAGTGCCAGAGACTCGACGACGTCAACCGTATCCATACCTCGACGCCACCACCACCTCCTCCTTAAAGGCTTTTGTGCCTGCCTCTCTCCACTCAACACCACCTACGAAGTGCACCTCGTAATGGCTCTCCCATTCGTACGGCTCGCCTCCCGCTCGTCCGCCAGGCTCCTTCCCCGGTTTGCCGCTGCTCCCACCGCCACACGACGCTTCACGACAACGCCAACGAGACAGGCGGAGGCCGAGTATCAGCGCACTACATTGGTGGAAAACCCAGACCCCCTGGCAGCAATCAACCAGAATGCCACGAATCCGACACTAGGTGTTGCACCGGAATCGAGGAAGATTAGACATTACACCGTCAATTTTGTACGTTCTTCTGATGAATTGGGGTTGCGTGTTGGGACTGACGAGATGTAGGGACCCCAACATCCGGCTGCTCACGGTGTGTTGCGATTGATTCTGGAGCTCAAAGGAGAAGAAATCTTGCGGAGTGACCCCCACGTTGGACTGTTACATCGAGGAACGGAGAAATTAATTGAATACAAGACTTACCTTCAGGTATGCGCGATGAGCTTACTGGGGCAGGAGGATGGTACTGATAACAGCGTGACAGGCCCTTCCATACTTCGACCGTCTCGACTACGTCTCCATGATGACAAACGAACAATGCTTCTCTCTTGCCGTGGAGAAGCTACTTAACATCGAAATTCCCGATAGAGCAAAGTGGATTCGTACCTTGTTCGGCGAGATCACCCGTATCCTCAATCATCTTATGTCTGTCCTTTCCCATGCCATGGACGTTGGTGCTTTGACGCCCTTCCTGTGGGGATTTGAGGAGCGAGAGAAGCTTATGGTATATCTACCCCGCCAGCCCCACCTACCACACACACTTACCCCTGCAGGAATTCTACGAGCGTGTCTCTGGCGCCCGTCTCCACGCCGCATATGTCCGCCCCGGTGGTGTCCACCAAGATCTCCCTATCGGCCTCCTAGATGATATCTACCAATGGGCTACTCAGTTCGGTGACCGCATCGACGAAGTCGAGGAGCTGCTTACCGACAATCGCATCTGGAAGGCACGTACTCAGGGTGTAGGTGTAGTGTCTGCCGCTGAAGCCCTCAACTACGGTTTCAGCGGTGTCATGCTCCGCGGCTCCGGAATCCCATGGGATATCCGTAAATCGCAACCGTACGACGCCTATGACCAAGTAGAGTTTGACGTGCCTGTTGGCCAGAACGGAGACTGCTACGACCGATATCTCTGTCGTATGGAGGAGTTCCGTCAGTCGCTACGAATCATTCATCAGTGCCTGAACAAGATGCCCCCTGGTCCCATCCGCGCTGAGGACTACAAGATCTCGCCACCCCCAAGATCAGCCATGAAGGAGAATATGGAGGCTCTGATTCACCATTTCTTGCTATACACCAAGGGATATACGGTCCCACCGGGTGAAACTTACTCGGCTATTGAGGCGCCGAAGGGTGAGATGGGTGTTTTCGTCGTCTCGGACGGTTCCGAGAGACCCTACCGATGCAAGATCCGTGCCCCCGGGTTTGCACATCTCGGATGCTTTGACCAAGTTGCGAAGGGCCATTTGTTGGCTGATGCTGTGGCGATCATTGGTACGATGGATTTGGTGTTCGGTGAGGTGGACAGATAGAGCGGATTGTAGTGGCGTTGTATAAAAGAAATGAAGGTCATTCGCTGTGAGGTCCTTGGGAGGTATATGTGAATATACATGAATGACTCCGACGTGGCGAAGTTCCTACAATTGTTTCCTTTGTGGTCCTGTGAAGCTGCATTGAAGCATGGCGTGATAACTCATGACGGGGAAGCATCCATTAATTATCCCCAAGACCTTCCTAAAGGTCTGAAACTGAGGCGGTTGGACTTACTAGTTTGCATTGGTTTACTTCGGATCGAGATGTCTTTATTTTCTCCCTTGTCCTAGATTGATGCAATCACATCTGAGACCTACCGTTCCCAAGGTGCATATCTGATCAAACAAAGAAATATATATACTTAAGTATGTACCCAATCACCATGAACACCTCCTGCGAGCTCCCCACCACCACCAATACCACCTCACAGCGATGCCATACGGACCCAATCAACACCCAAAAGACAGTATGAGCCCCAAAATCCCCCCCGACAAGTTGAAATCATCGTTTAGTCCCTTCAAAATACCGAGTAAACATCCTCGTACTCTCCCAACTCCCACGCCCACGCCTCCCCCGCCCACGGGACCCCGTCCTATGCCCCAGAAACGCGAACCCTCCTCCACGCCCCCCAGTAATAAGGGGCGGAATTGGCTACGGGGTCAAGAGGTACGAGAAGAGGGGATTGAGGAGAGGGAGGGGAGGGAGGAGAAGCGGAGGAAGTTGGTGGCGAGTGAAAGCGATGAGGAAGTTGTGGCGGTGGGTTCTGCCAGCGCGCGAAGGAGATACGAGGTGGGAGCGCAGGGGAAAGTGGAAGTGAAGGGCGAGGCCACGGATGGGGATAGGAAGGTTGTGGTGGAGGCGATGGGGGTGGAGGTAGGGGTGGGAATGGAGGAGAAGGAGGACAGAGATAAGGATCAGGTGCTGGTGGAAACGACGGGAATATGTTACGCTGGGGGGAAGAAGGGGAAGGATGAGAGTCTGCGCTTCGTCGGGAAGTCATCACTAGAGGTCGCATATGAGATCGCGAAGCGGGATGTTGATAAGGAGGAATTGATGAAGAAGGGTATGGAGATGAAGGTTGGGTGTGCCAATGTGGAAGCGAGTCGCGAGCGGAATGCTGCAGCAGCAGCCGTAGGTGCAGTTGTGGAGAATGAGATAGACCATGGGAATGTGACGACAACGACGTCGGGAGATTTTGAGATGGATTCGAACGATGCAGATAGTCTTCGACGGAAGGTTTTGGAGAGTATTGCTCTCGGACAATCCAGGGGGGAGGTGGGGATGACAACAGATTGGGAGGAACTGAAACGACGCTTGAGGTGTAGCTTTACAGAACACGGCGATGCGGTTCTGCTGCGGGTGCGAAAACAATTAAGAGAAGCTGGACGTTTATGTCCCATTTGATGGGTTATATTGCTGTGTATTACCATGTATTACTACTATCGGGGAATATTCATAGACTAAAGCAAAAAAGCATGTGGAACATGGCTTTTTGGAACATGCATTGTACTGCAGTACCTACAGTCACTCACTATATTACGAGTGACTAGAACCCCCCCAAGTCCGGATACTCTGCAAAAATCTCATGTTCTCCAAAACCCTCGTCCTCAAATCCTCCATCGCACAACGTCCGTCGGCCTCATTGATCGTCTCCGCAACTTTCCGTCTCAGCCTCTCAAGATACTCGTCCTGGGAACCCACATTTAAACAAAGCTCTGCCCGTATAGCCTCGATTCTGATCAAGACCCTTTTCCGTAGCACCTCCATGTCATTTCCCGCTTCTCCCCCTCCCCCTCCTTCCCTCTCTTCCTCCTTCTCTTCCTCTTTCTCTAGTTCAAGACGCCGCAGCATTTCATCTCTGGATGCGTTGATCGCTGCAATACGTTCCTTCTTGCGCCGCTCCGACCTCTTTGCTTTCGCCAACTCTTTTCTTTTCTGGTTGCGGGGGCGAGGGGTGCTTTGAGTGGAAGTAACCTGGGGTTCATCCGGAGTGATGGTGGTGGTGTTGACTAGGGGGAGACGACTAGTGGTGGTGGTGGTAAAGTACGGTGACGAC
>Ga0307515_10005462_pt1 | contig 25731 bp, 30 predicted proteins | sample 17_EM_MG_FD_194513 | JGI IMG/M metagenome (GOLD analysis project Ga0307515, IMG submission 194513) | Populus trichocarpa ectomycorrhiza microbial communities from riparian zone in the Pacific Northwest, United States - 17_EM | ecosystem: Host-associated > Plants > Roots > Unclassified | place... | reverse complement strand
TCATATATTGTGAAGAACTGTACTGGTGAATTGTGGCAACATCTAGAGATTTCTAGAATATACACCGAACCACTACAGATTACCGACCGCAATGGTGACATACTCCGTTACCAAAAAGCCTATAGTTGGCCCAGTCACCCACAGTTATTGCCAGGCTTCGAAAGTGTAGGCCTGGCCTGCACAGTTATTAATTTCGGGGGCCCTGACAGGCCTGGCCTGTGGGCCACAGTCCTGACTGCGGGCCGGCCTGGCCCATTGGGAACACTGATGTGGGCTGAATGCACTTAGTTGCTCTGGGGTGAATGCAATTGCATTGATTAAATTCAGCTGGATATGGCCAGCTGAGTGCGCATACATGCGTGGCATATGTGTGCAGAGTATTCACCGAGTGTACACTCGGTGAATGGACCAGTTCATTCACTGAGGTGGGGTGCAGGGGTATACTCCGCGAATGAACCAGTCCAGTCACTGAGGGTGGGACTCCGTGAATGGACCGGTCTCTCCGCGGAGGGACATCCTCCGTGACTGGACTAGAACAGCTTGCGTCCCAGCGGTTGTGCTATACAGCAGCAAATTATTGTTTGACCCTAAGGAAATCGGCAGCTGAGAGGGACTTCAACTCCTCCTGAATCGGCTGCCCAGGTCAACCCTGGGTGCCCTGCCCTCGACGCCACTCGGTCCGCTCATGAACGACTCAGGAATGACACCTGCGCCTGTAGTCCTCGACTGTAGGCAGCAACGATTCGCTGCGGGGCTCGCAAATGCATTCCAAGGCTCGAAGCAGATGAGGGCAAGCAACCTCCCCACACCTGGGCCAATGAGGTGCAATGTCACCAAGGAAGAGCACGAACAAGGCTGGGAGGCAGGGAATATGCACTGGCCCCACCCGGGCCAAGAACTGGCGGTCAAAACGGTCATACGGAGCGATGAAGATGCGGGAAAGAGACAAGTGAAACGCTGGGCGAGTGTGAGGGAGGCCAAAGTCGTTGCGAGGGTCTGGATGTGGTGCCCAGACAGATCGCTATCTGATGACGGCAGAGTGGAAGCCGCAGCAGTGTATACGCATCGAGACGGGTGGAAAACATCTCGCAGCCACCTCGGCACCGGACAAATAAAGGTCTACAATTCACAATTGAATGCCATAGTATTCGCGCTCCGGGAGTCAGTAATGAAAAGAGACACACTGCAGAAACACTGAGTAATGAAGATAGCCGTCTTCAGCGCCGCGCAAGCAGCCATTTGACGATGGTGTGGGGACGCATCTGAGTGCGGTCATCACACAGGTTGGTTTAGGGTTGAGTGCGGCAGAGCCGCATGCACTTTAGTTCTTGTGTACGTGTCAATTAGACTCAGCGAGAGACAGTGAGTTTAGGTCAATAGAGAGATTCAGTACACAGGACACCGGACACCGTATTACAGGTTATGAGCCCGGGCACTTCGCTGATTTGACGAACTCGACTCTGATTTACGGCATCATCGACACAGTTTCGGAGGAGTACAGACAGACTCGACGCGTGTACGGACGACGAGATGGGCGAATCAACAGCGATCTTGATTAAGAAGTTTGAGGGTACAGACTACAAGAGCTGGAGTTTGGAAGTTGAAATACTCTTGGAGCAGAAGCAGGTTCCCGGCATTGTCGACGGTACAGAGGAAGCACCAGAAAATGCGCCAGAGCTCAAATCATGGAACAAGCAGCATGGAATCGCATGGTCGACCATTCTCCTCGCGATGGAGCGGTCATTGCAGCAGCAGTATGGCGTTCAGAAAGACGCAAAGAAGCTGTGGCATCAGCTGGAGGAGAACTACAAATCGAAGGTGAAGCTGAATGTGTCGGCTTTGCGAGATGAGATGTCAGCTCTGAGGTCAGGCGATTGCGAGAATGTGTAGGATTATGCATCGAAGATCCAGGGGTTCGTGAACGATTTCAACCTCTGTGCCGACTCAGACAGTTCGACTGGTAGTGGTACAATGCCAAAGAGCGAGCAGAGCTACTACCTGATGAAGAGAATTCCTAAGGATGAAGATTGGAGGTTTTTCACCCAGTTGATGTACAACATGATCGACACCCTGGCTGACAAACCGGAGGATATTTTCACAAACATGAGCGCCCACGAAGCGCGGTTACAGCAGGCAGACGATTGGGAGGGGACAGCCTTGTTCTCAAAGTTGCGGACGAAGAGTGAGAAGCGGAAGTCAAAGCACTCTCGGAAATCCCAGATGTCCCGTGATAGTTGCAGTTAGAGCGATGGTAGCAGTTCGGAAAATGAGAAGCATGCAAGTCGCCGCACCAATTAGAGGGATACTCAGCAATGCTACAGATGCCATGAGGTGGGGCACATTGCACGGTATTGTCGAAGCACCGCAGTGGTGGAGAGCGCAGCACCGACAGAGACAGCGGCAGCGACGACAACAACCTCAATTGAGAACTATTGGATGACAGTTCCGAATTGAGAGAGCCCATCGAAGGAGAGCTGGTACTTAGATTGTGCCACGATCTGTCACATTGGCGGAGATCGGCGAAAGTTTGAACGTTACACGAAGTATACCCAGAGACAGGAGCGAAAGATCTGTGATTTTACTGGAAGAGAATCAGGTGGAGCCATCGAGCATCGCGATGTACGGTTGAGGCTTCGGTTGCCTGCAGGCTGTAGGAATGAAGTGGTTGTGAGAAACGTCTTGCATGTGGAAGGAGCACGAAACTCGCTCTCGCAATCGCGGCTTATGGATCGAGGATTGCGGATTGTCCCAGTCAATGGCTAAGGAATCATGTAATATGACAATTCGGCGACAGACAGTACTCAAAGTCAAGGTCGTGGTCGTGGAAGTCTTGTCGGTGTGGCACGCCAGATTGGAGTGTTATTCCGGCTGGATGTGAAGGTTGCAGGAAAGCTGCATCGATCCGGAGAAAGCAGACGGCACACAGCACCGCATGCTGCCGATGAGCACTTCTATTGGGAGTTATTATTGCCGGAGGAGCCGAAGGAAGAGATATCGAGCGAGAGGAGAATTGTTTCGGAGGAGCTGCAGGCACAGTTGTCTGCTTCGGAGGAGCTTCGGAGAAGCTGCAGGCACGGTTAATTATTTGGGAGCAGCTTGAGGCAAGCTCTACCTTCGTTTTCTTTGCAGTTTAGCACTACGGTCGTGATACCGCCCAGGAGGAGGGCGGGGACGGATTTGTATCCGGTCATCACGTGGGCTGGTTTAGGGTTGAGCGCGGTGGAGCCGCATGCACTTCAGTTCTTGTGTACGTGTCAATTAGACTCAGCGAGAGTCAGTGAGTTCAGGTCGATAGAAAGATTCAGGACACAGGACATTGGACACTGTACAACAGACCGGAGCACCTAGCCAGGTGGTTTAGCCAGTGCGCACGGAATCCCTGCGAAGCCGGCATCGAGACAGAAATCCACTGGGTCCCAGGACACACTGGCATCCCCAGAAATGAAGATGCAGATTGCCAGGTGGATCCAGGGAGAGAGGGCCGCAGAGCAGGAACAGTGTGAGAACAAATATACACCTCGGTGGAGAACAGAACCAGACGATTATACGTGTCACGGGGGCACGTGACCCGGGCCGGGCAACGGCCATTCCCTATAGACTGCTCGCCACGAGACTTAGATCTCTAGCGATAATCTTACATATACACCTACATCTACTATCACTCGTATCCACGTTTGCAACCATATTCCAATAATTACCATACGTATTCCTGTGAGGCCAAACACAGGCATACGCGCCCTCACACATTGAAACCAAGACGGCTGCGAAGGCTAAGTGGGAGGCCGACAAATGCAGTTAGCACCATTGCTATAGACTGAAAGGCAAAGCTGCAAGCAAGAGACACATCCAAATGAACAGTGTGGAGCCTCTAGCAGCCTTGTTCTACCAACTGAAGTCCGGACATGCGCCAGTGAGGACGTACCAAAAACAGTTCGGACACCGAGACAACAACAAATGCTGTTGGTGCCGTGGCAGAGGCAGGACGGTAGCCCAGATGCGGGAGCATCTTTTCCGCCACCGCAGCCGATGGAAAGACCAGCAGAAGATGCTCTGGAAAGAGGTGGGAAAAGCAATGTGATGGAGGGTGGGCAGATGCCGACACGTGACAATCTCTGAGCTGCACTCCGTAGAGAAATGCGACCAAGCGGTGATGGACTTCCTGGCGGCAACTGACATCGGGAAGTTCCCGCCCAAAATGGACGGAGGAGGATGTGCCGGCCGGCAACCGGCGGAGGAATGAGAGCCGGTGGGCTACGGCCAGAGGAATCAGAGCCTGCAAACTCTCCTTGATATCATCCATTTTCCTTTGTATTCTATGTTGACCAGCTTGTCAGACGCCTTCTTTCTTTCTTTCTTTCTTTCTTCCTTTCTTTATTGTATCAAAAGGGGGCGACGGGTAGCAGGAGTGGAGCTCCGCCATCTAGCCGGCCAGCCCGGAGGCTGAGGGGATTCAGCGACTGTCATACTCTAAGTAGAGTGAATACAGTATGATTAAAACAAAAACAAACCCTTGGCCAGGCATGACCGTGGAGGCTGTAACGTACAGAGAAGGCAAGTAAGTAAACACAGCCATGGAGTAAGAGGTGATGCAGAGGCGCGAATCTTTCCCCCCGAACGATGACGACCTGTACCACCAACTACCCCCAGCCGAAATCGCACATTCACGGATCACCAAGCACTCAGTTGAGCGAGCCTTCTATTCTGACTAAGTCAATAAAGCACCGGCCCCGGACAAGCTGTCATTTGCCGCTGTGGCGGGATAATCCTTTTCACACCAGCACCGCCAGTCAGCTGTGCAGAGGGGAGCGACGGCGGGTTTGCGGAGATACAGGGATGACTGAGATGGGCCGGGCGACCGCGGCGTACGGACATGCAGGGGTAACGGAGATGGGCTGTGAGACGGGCATTATATATTCGGGAGACCCCGGGGTAGATAAATCTCGTCTCATATCATCTCATTATACAACAAAATACACACCATATCTTTTCCAACTTTTGATCTCACTAGCTCTTTCTGAGATTTCGTGGATCCGCGCAATTGTGTGGGTCCTCAAGGCCGGGTGGTATAATATCTTCGCACCCTCTTCCTACACTCCTCGAGCCAGAACCACTCTTTCTCACCCATTCCCTTTGCAATGCCGGGAGATGTGCGGCGGAGTGTTGATGATGGCCTCTATGCCTTCAAGCTCCACAGTTTCACCACAAATGGGGCCCAAACGCAGATTCTGGTTCGGAAAGCTGAGTCCGGACCAATGATTCCACCAGTCCAGCAATTGACCAGTCCGGACCGGGTCCGTCCAAGTCCAGTCCAATCCAGTCCGAGAACTTTTTGGACCGGGCTCGGACCAATACCCAATTTTTTGGGACCTGGACTGAACTAGCCTGGACTGCTTTGGACCAGTCCATTCGGGCCGAATCGGCCCGAATATGCTGGGAGTCACTGATATACTTGGTCAACATATAGACTCATAAACATAGACTCATACATGTAGACACATCTTGCCATTTGCAAGTCACCATGCATGGCTCACCCCTCACCACCTGCTACTTGCCACTCACCAGTCACCACTGTAATCTTCTGAGTGACTGAAGAGACTCATAAACAATAGCTCACTTGCTATCGCCAGTGACCACTCTCCACCACGTACCACTTGCTGTTGGCACGGGATTTGGCCCGATGGCTTGTGTCGCGTTCGGGGGCTTACAGACCTCGACGGCCTAAGGCTGCGAGCATGTGACCGGTGGCTTGCGGCCCCCATGGGCCGCCACCAGCTCCATGCCGAAGAGTAGGGCTAGCGTGGGCAGTGATGCCCTGAGTCGGTCTCCAGATGTGATACTCGGCTTCGCCGAGTATGCCCTCCTTTCCCATATATATTTACCTGTCTTTCTCTCTCTCTTTGCTCTTTAGACAATCACTTTTATACGATAGTCAATTCAATATCTCTATTCGTACTCGATTGATCTCAACAATTGCCATTCCGAATTTCACTGCCTTATCTTGTTGACAAAAGATTTAGCCTGAATGGCCTACCACTTTCTAGAACGCGAGCGAAGCTGCCGGAAAGCACTGGAGAGTGGTTACTGATGATCTCAGTCACCAAGTAGACTCATACAAGATGAGTCACTGGCCACTGACATATCCATTGACCATTTGTAATGCAACTTCGCAATGGTTTCTCCATAGAACCTTAGTTTTCCTTGTGTATATAAAGCATAGATCTCTCCTGCAGTGAGAGAGAATGGAGAGGCTGATATGATCTTCTCCTACCCTCCATATCATCTCAACTCATCGCTGTGGGACCCTCAGATTCAAACTGCATATATAGCATAGTGTTCTAGTCCATTCAGGGAGGCGGTTCCTACGCAGAGTACCTAGTCAGTTGACGGAGGCCCACCTTCCGTGAACGAGCCGTCCATCCACAGAGTCCGTACCCCACCTCTGTGAACAGACTAGTTCGTTCGCGGAGTCAGCCAAACATTGCAAATACTCTGCTCTGCACTGGCATGAACCTACACTCAGCTGGTTGTATGCAGCTGAATTCAATCAGCGCAACCGCGTACAGTACGTTCAGCTCCGCGCAATTGAGTACAATCTTCACAGCGCGACTGAGTACGTTCCATGGATTCTATCGTACTAACAATATGGACCACCTTACATCTACCATCCCACATCAAATCCCGCCATTCGAAAAGGATAGCCATCGAGAACTCGCTCTTCGAGAAGCTGCTCATCTTCAGTCCCAGCTGAGCTCATCCAACTATGTTGGAGGTATAAAGGCCACTGCACGACTGTTCATTGCAAGTGTTTCAAAGCAAAAGCCGAATGCACACTTCATTGCCATGGTCGAAATTGTGGGGCGCAGTGCATCAATATGGACCTGCTGCTGCGCCATCAGGTACTTTCAATCTCGAACGAAACACAAGATCAGCTCCACCGATGGAACACATTGCAATTGTAGTTGAATCAGGACGTCCGAGAGGCATCCGATTGTAGGGATCACAATGATGTGTAAATGATTTATAATTCTTCATTGACTCCGTGAATGAACTAGTCATTTCACGGAGGTGGGGTACCGACTCCGTGAATGGACGGTTCGTTCACGGAAGGTGGGCATCCGTGAATTAACTAGGTACTCCGCGGAGCAACCGCCTCCGTGAATGAACTAGAACACATAGTCTCTACCCAGAAATTGTAACGGGTGGGTTCATTGCGATTGCTCGCAGCGGGTGGTGGTGGTGGTAAAGTGACGTTGTGTCTGGGTTCAGGTTGAAGGGATTACTGTCTCACTTCTTTAGGTTTCGTTCTACTTTCAAATCGATCAAGATTATCCCGTTTGGACTGGTCCAGTCCAAGCTCGTCCAGTCCAAGCCTGCCAGTCTGGGGCCTGGTCCAGTCCGACCTTCCGGTGAGACCGGACCGGACCAAGCCCTACCCCAGACCGGGTCCGTCCAGACTGGTGGAATCATTGGTCCGGACTGGTGGGAAAGACTCCCACTATCTAATACGTGTAAATATGGAGAAAAGCAACTAATGAAAGATACCTACCCTGCGAGAGGAGCGCAATGCCGCAGGAAGTAACAACATTCCTAGAGACGATGCTAACAGTGTCGGATTGGAATGCCGGACATGGTAAGCTGGGTACATCGACCTCACTAACTACAAAGGCACCAACCTTATACCAGCACGAACACCAAGGAAATGGCGCCAAACTAACACCGGATGAAAGACACCTACCTTATACTGTGAGGAACATTCAGGAAATCGCGACAAACTACCACTGGACGAAAGGCGCCGACCTACACCGGTGGGCATGTACCTAAAACGGTTCGGACACCGAGACGACGACAAGTGCTGGTGGTGTGGCGGCGGAGACAGGACAACGGCCCAGACGCGGGAACATCTCTTCCGCCACTGCAGCCGATGGCAAGACCAGCACAGAATCCTCTTGAAAATGATGGGAAAAGCGACTGGGTGGAGAGCAGGTCGATGCCGACACGTGCAAGTTTCTGAGCTGCTCTCCATGGAGTGTTGGCACGGGATTTGGCCCGATGGCTTGTGTGGCTTTCGGCCTAAGGCTGCGGGCATGAGGCCGGTGGCTTGCGGCCCCCAGGGGCCGCCACCAGCCCCCATGCCGAGGAGTAGGGCTAGCCCCGGCAGTGATGCCCGGCAGTGGTCTCCGGATGTGATACTCGGCTTCGCCGAGTATGCTCTCTCCTTTCCCATATATAGTTGCCTGTCTTTCTCTCTCTTTGCTCTCTAGACAATCACGTTTGTACGATAGTCAATTCAATATCTCTATTCGTACTCGATTGATCTCAACAGGTTATGAGCCCGGCGCTTTCAGTTCTTTTGGAATCTACATCTATTAGTTTATAGAGTTTTATCGTTTTGAAGCGCCGCCAGCTATTAAAGTCTCGTATCTTGACCTTGTGCGTATGGAGCCTGCCACTTTACGTTCTATTCGAATCGACGCCTACTATTATTATTTGTTACTGCCTCTCCTCTGCCCCTGTTCCAGTGGATCGAGCCGACATCTATTAGTGTTTGTTTATTGTTTCTCCTCTGCCTTGTGTTGCAGTGGATCGAATCGACGCCTAATAGTAGTGCCTTTACGTTTCCGAACCTCCGCCGCCTCCAAAAGCATCGAGCATCGTCCACGAGCATTGGGTTGACTGCGTGTCCCCTCTTCATTGGGTTGACTGCGTGTCCCCTCTCCTGGTTGAGTCGACTCAGTGTCCTCTACCTTTGTTGGGCTGTCTTCACGCCCGTACCTTCTTGCGTCGGCTGTGTGTCGACTACCTCTCCTCGTGCCGACTCCGCGTCAACTGCCTCTCCTATTGTCAACTATACCGTCCGGCCACGAGCATTACCAAAGCCTTGAGCACTTTCGAAGTCTCGAGTACCATACAACCTCGAACAGCGTGTCTACTATCGTTCCGTAGAGACTACTCCACCCCCTACCATTTGTGCGTCGACTACTTGTTCCGTATCGACCACTCCACCTTCTCCCGTTTGTGTGTCGACTACTCGTTCGTGTCGACCACCTCTCCTCGAGTCAACTACTCCTTATGTCAACACCTTTTGGAAATGCAGTGTGCTGTTCAAAATATCTTCAATGAGCGGGTTATGGACCGCGGATACTTGGGCGATGTCGGCCGACGCACAGTTATGCGACTCGGGACAGTGGACCCCAAGAGACCGGCGGTGGCAATTTGGGCCATGCATCCACGAAGTCTAGACTCCTCATGGCGAGGATAGAAAGCTCTATTGTGAGCCGTACATTGCGTACCTTCGACCCTGCAACTTAGATGACGACAGCGATTTATGACCATCAGGATGTGTACACGGATTTTGCCTTGGAGAGATTGTGATGGATGTGTTTTGGGTATGGAATTTGAGCAGGACTTCATTGGATGTGTATGTTTTCCTAGGACTAGGACTTGGATTTGGATTTGGTCTCCAGGGAGTGTTTATTTGTTGCGTTTTTGGGTCTTTCCTTCCCTTCTATCTTCTTCTCTTTTGTCAACAGGTTGTTTGGGACTTGGAGGATTCCGGGCCTTTGTTTATTTTCTATTCTCTCTCGCCCTTTCTAATTGGTTTGTTCACTTTGTTTGGAACGCCTTGGGCCAATGGAGGAGTGTTGGCACGGGATTTGGCCCGGTGGCTTTTGTGGCGTTTGGCCTAAGGCTGCGGGCATGGGGCTAGCCCCGGCAGTGATGCCCGGGATCGATCTCCGGATGTGATACTCGGCTTCGCCGAGTATGCCCTCTTCTTTCCCATATATATTTGCCTGTCTTTCTCTTTCTCTTTGCTCTTTAGACAATCACGTTTGTACGATAGTCAATTCAATATCTCTATTCGTACTCGATTGATCTCAACATGGAGAAGTGCGACAAGGCGGTGATGGACTTCCTGGCGGCCACTGATGTCGGGAAGTTCCCGCCCAAAGTTGACGGAGGAGTAAGAGCCGGCGGGCAACGGGTGCAGGAATAAGAGCCGGCGAGCTCTCCCTGGTTTCATCCTTTTTTCTTTTCCTTTTCCCTTTTCTTTTCCTATGTATCCTATTCGACCGTTCTTTAGGTGCTTTCTTTCCTTTGTCAAAAGGGGACGACGGGTAGCAGGAGTGGAGCTCCGCCATCTAGCCGGGCAGGCCGGAGGCGGGGGGGATTAAGGGACTGTCATACTCTAAGTAGAGTGAATACAGTATGATTAAAACAAACAAAAAGGCGCCGACCTAATACTCTGACGAGCACCGAGGAAATGGCGTTGAACTAACACTGGACGAAATGCACCGACCTCATGCTGCGATGAAAAGCACTGACTTAACACAGGAACGACAGGCACCGACCTAACACCGGGACGACAGGCACTGATCTAACACCAGGACGAAATGCGGAGACCTCATACCAGGAAGACAGCCACCGACCTGGCACACGAGACGTCGGGCACCAACCCCGCCGACGGGACAACAGGCTCCGACCTCGCTGACCGGATAACAGGCTCCGACCTCATACCGGGACAATAGGCACCGCCCTAACATCGGGATGACAGGCACCAACCTGACACTGGGACCACAGGCACTGACCTAACAAAGGGACCACACGTACTGACCTTATACTGGGACGAGAAAACACAAACGAATCAAGGATGCCAACCACGTACTAAGGAAGACCCCGATCTGATGGAATACTAAGAAAAAGATTCAACAATGCCGGTAAGATTGATAGGAGTGCTAATGAGGATAGTACTAGTCATAGGTGTAAGTCACAGTGAATAGAACCCGATAAACGACTTGGCCGGACACCAAGAGAGATGACTGTGAGAGGTGGTGAAGCTGGACTAAGAAAAGAACGAAACAAAGACCTCACTTCAAAATGACTGCCAATTGACCTAACCCGCCTTCCAAAAACTTACAAACTTGCAATTGACCTCAGATCACCAATTACTTCCAATTCACCACCCAATCCACCATCCCATGTCCAAACCACTACAAACAGTACCAAGATGTTAACTGAACACTCTCGATCTACTTCCACCGCCGGTTCCAGTGGCCATGCCTCTTCCTCCAGTGCTAGACCCTCAAGCAATGCCGGATCCTCCACCAACGCCGGACCTTCCGCCAATGCCTCCCCTGATCATGTACACGATCACAGCCAATTAATTTAGTCCTTGGCCCTCGCCAGCACGAAGGAAAAGAAGCAAATGCCACTCCCGGGCACCATGTTTGCCCAGTCTTCGGAGGAGCAGACTTTACCAAGTTCATTCAAGCGTAAGAATGCCTCTCATCCAGCACAGGGACCGACCCGGCAGCCAAACTCATCTCGCAACCTTGCTGTAGTACTGCTGGGAAGTGATCCACGAAATGATCAAAATGAACAACTGATATCAAAGGAAGAACTGGGTGCAATTGAAAGAGGAACTGAAGGATGCCTTCCACCACGCCGATAGCCAAGTCTATATGTTCACTAGATCGTAAATGGAGCGACTATGCAATGACTATCTGGAACGTGGGAAGGTCAGCCTGAAAGCCTTCAGCCTCGCCTGCGACAACAACAGCCGCATTATGATCAACAAGGGAGCCCTGGCCGAGTACTCACAGAAGGAAATGTTAGTTGGATCCCACCCAAGAGATTTCATAGTGAATGCGGTGCTGCAACTCGAACTGGATCCCAGAGACCCCTCGACTTTCACATACAACAAACTCAGAAAGGATGTCCTCAACGAATGTGCGACCACCGATGCCCTGGCCGTCCTGGATTCGGAAGGAGCAGGCATGGCGCCAGCAGTCTCTCCTTACCCACCGCCAGCTGAAGGTCCGCTCCCGCAGATGCCAGTAGTGGTAGACCTTCCGGCAATTCCTAGCTAAAAGACGCTGTCACCAGCGCAAGTCACGGAGCAAAGTCCTACCGCGAAAGCCGAACATACAATCGACACGAAAATGAACAATATGATGAACGAGTTCAAGGCCTAGACCTTCCAGCTGAGCATAGCGAATGAGCCCACATGCGGAGGCATCCAGACTGTCAGCCCGTACGCCATCCAAGCTGACCATCCACCACCGCACACATCAATGATCTTCCCAAACGGTTTGGACACCGAGAGGACGACAAGTGCTGGTGGTGCGGAAGCAGAACGCTACAGACGCGGGAGCATCTTTTCCACCACTGCAGCCGGTGGAGATACCAGCAGACAGCGCTCTGGAAGGCGGTGGGAAAGGCCACTGGATGGAAAGCGGGCAGGTGCCGGCATGTGCAATTCTCTGAGCTTTTCTCAATGGAAAAATGCGATCAAGAGGTGATGGACTTCCTGGCAGTGACTGACGTCGGGAAGTTCCCGCCAGAACTGGCGGAGGAGCCCGGGCAGGAGGAGCCCGGGCTGGAGGAGAACGGGTAGGAGGAGCACGGGCAGGGTTAAAGGTGGTTGGACCGGGGGCGGTCTCTCTCTCGTTTCGTCGATCTCTCTGGTCTTTGTTTGTTTCCTTGTGTTTCTTTCTTTTCTAATCGTGTACACTTGATTGATTTTCCTTTGTCTCAGGGGACGATGGGTAGCAGGTGGGAGCTCCGCCATCTTGCCGGCTCGCCCGGAGGCGGAGGGAGGTTTTAGGCTCTGTCATACCCTAATTAGTGTGAATACAGTATGAATAAAACAAACAAAAACCAAGGCTGCGTCCGTAAATACTTCTCCATCCGTCAGCAAATGCTGCACCTGGACTCATGTGCACTGTCAGGATTCGATGAGACTCAAGAGGTACCGCCTGAAGCGTCTAACGCACGCCGGAAGTATGGACGCCCTTGGCGCGGCTTTGTTTTGTTCGTTCCTGGTGATGTACTTTGTGTGCCGGGGCACCTGGAATGAGTCAACACAAGCCAGACTATGTAGCAACGGAGGAACCACATAGAAAATTAGTTTCAAAGTGCTACCGACAGGGGTTGTACTCTACATTAGTGTACTAATCAGTAAATCACTCGCGTTTGCCGGGTAATCCAATCAGATCGGTCTACTCACCAATCTGAACACGGTTCTTCCTATCCACTTCAGCATCGACATGAGTTCGCCACTTCACCAGCCAAACTTGGGAGCTGCCAGACAGGACGACGACGACTCCCCACAAACATCTCCAAGTGGCGTTCGTCGCGTGCGAGATCCTGAACCGGAGGATAATGCGGGGTTGAAAACCCCTCCTCCAAAACGCGTCTTGAAATCATCCACCCGCGCTCCTCTGACACCAATACAACCCAAAGATGTTGTTCATGAGCTGCAGATAGCGATTGCCACATATGGAACTATCGAAGCGGCTGTGCTCAGTTTGATGTCATTATACGACTTCGACATTGCCGACCTGCACAGCGCGATTCGGTCGGAAAGTGTGTATATACTACTCCTACTCACTCTTTCCCTAAAGCGTATATGGTACTCCTGAATTAACATGTTCAAGAACTCGATGTCAGTTTTTCACGTGCGCGCTACGACCAAATCGCCCGATTCTATAACCTCGACCCCAGCCGTCATATGAATGATGCACAGACCTTTGAGATCGCGCGCGCGCGACTACCAAACAGCGTGTTTCGCAGGACCGTCGAAGATATGAATCAGATGATCCAGCAATATGGGCCGCCGCATGTGCAGAACTCCGAGCAAGCTCGTTCTCGCTTTCTGGCCCCCTTATTCAATAACATCATTGCACGATTCCGAGAACTATTTAACAACACCCCCGAGGCACTCATCGAAGGCTGTATTACCGCTCAGGGTCGCATTGAATACCAGTTCCGCGCCTTTGGAGGCGTCACTGTTGTGTTTATTGAGATCAAACTAATGATTGGCAACGCACAAGAGCGCATGAACGCGATTGCTCAAGTTTGCCCTACACCCATCTATTTTATGCTGCAGCCGGCTAACATCCACAGGTTCTTGCAGAAGGTGACGCATGCGACTATGACAACTACAAGCGCGGATACCATATGCCAATCTTTGGAATCCTCACCGACGGCGACACTTTCCGTTTCTTCCGGTTTCAGAGGCCAGAGTTAAACCGCTGTACCGGCTCGTCCATCAGTGTGGCGGTGGGTCTCTATGGTGGATGGAAAAGGGCACTGACCTTAAAGAGGCTGGAGGACTGTGAGCGCCCGGAGGAGTTCCTCGGCAGTCTGCGGCCCATATGTGAAGTCATCTATAGCGTTCTCGTCGGCGCTTTTATCCAATCGATTGAAGCTCATTACCAACGCTCTCTTCGCCGCACCCAGCCTGGGGAGGAAAAACGAAAGTCTACCGATAACTGGTACAACTCTAAGGCTTTGGGGAAGCGCGCATTGGCCATCGCTGAGGACGGGGCGAGGGTTGCAGGGACGGGCAACATTTCCGCAGCGAATCAAGCAGCTGAGAGGGCTTGGGAGTTGCTAGATGAAAGTGTCGACATGGCAAGAGCAAATTATTCGCTTGGCAGAGAATGGAGTATGCTCAGCGGGCTAGGAGAAGAGCTGTTTGACATCCCGTAGCGAGTGAGCTTTTAGTGTTAATTGTACAAATGTCACACATACCCAGGCCTCGCAATGGTACAGACTGGTGTAAAAGCAAGGGCTAAACTATACTACACTGTTTAAAACCAAATGTATAACTTATTACACTGCATTGCATTCTAATCGGCGCTAAATACAAATACCAACTAATAGTGAAGTAGTGAACTGGATAAACTGTTCTAGTCCGGTCACGAAGGATGTTGTTGTTTATTCATACTGTATTTACTCTAGTTAGAGTATGACAGGACCCTTATCACCTCTGCCTCTGGGCGAGCCGGTCAGATGGCGGAGCTCCCACCTACTACCCTTCATCCCCGCTGACAAGAGAAAGGAAATGTAAATGGCTGACCACTCCTAACAAAAAATCTCACAACGAAAGAAATGCAAACGATAGACACTACTGACCTCCATGCCTGACATAAGCGTAAAATTCCTGATGTCCGTGGCCACCAGGATGACCATCACCACCTTGTCACATATCTGCATGGAAAACAACTGAGATATCTGTAGTTGCTGACATCTGCCTGCTTTCCATCCCGTTGCCATCCCCACCTTCAATCAGACCTGCCGCTGCTGGTATTTCCACTGGCTCCTGATCATCCCTCGGAGATCCGTCCAGCTCTATTTGAAGTCGAGGTGTATGGCTGGTCTATTGCCCTGCATCCATTGGCATCTCAGGCAAGGTTTGCCTGGCAGTCCACTTCTTCATTCCCGGCAATGCTGGAGTGCCCCAGGACCCAACGAATCTCCGTTGTGATTCCTTGGGCGAGGAGGGCCCGCACCGTTCGATTGATCTGTCTCGCTAATCGCTGACCCGGACCCGTCTCCTGATGTCGCGTTTGTCGAATGGCGGCTTCTGAGTCCCTAAGGATCGCTACCGTCTTCACTCCATGCCTTTGCAGTAGTTTTCTCTTCTTGTTCATCTCACCCAGCAGGAGTCCAATCGCCCACAATGTGTCATTGATGACCTCCATACGTCCAGTGCCAAGATAACTGCGCCGGGGCCTGCAGTCGTTCCGGTGTTTGCACACTGCCGCGGCTCCCTCTCGGCCAGCTCATTCATTCGGTTGTCCAGCCATGCTCATGCACTTTCTTGACAACTCTGCATATCAGTGCGCCGGAGGAGCGGTCTTCGCGCAGCTCCTTTAGTTTGCTACTGCATGCGTTTGTCAATCATGCTGTGAATCGGTGTTGGCTGAAGTCTAAGGTTACAGACGCGGGTGTAACGTATTTTACCGGGTGACCGCCCATGGACTGGGAAACCGACCACCCGCGGGTGGTATTTATTGACCCAAATGACCCATCTTAACCACTCTCCCTGACTTAGTCACTACTGGGGGTTGACTACTAACCGCTTCTCTCCCTTTTCCATGCTCCATAGCATCCTCTAGGTCCAGCATATCACCAATATTTACAACGGAGTCCTCCTCTCCCCCATTCTGCTCCTCATCCCACCCCTTTCCACCCACCATATTGTCTTCCTCATCTTCCCAATCACTAAGCACAATTACGGATACCTTCTTTGCAACGATGATCTTCTTTTCTGCATGTTTAGAGCTCTTTGAACCCTGTCCAGAGGATGCTACCCTTGCTGCAGGTGTTTCTTGGTGTATTTTGGATATGCCCACTTTTTCTCTGTCAAGCCTCTCTCTTTCTTCACTGAGCTGACCCCCATCTTTAGCTGAATACACACGAGCTTTACCAAAGTGATGGCGGTCCTGTGCTGTTACTGCAGTGGTGTCCTTGGCCCCTGAGCAAAGTATTCTCAGCATTTCATCTCCTAATTCTTTCTGTGCCAGTATACCCTGCGCTGACCTTCCCAGCTGTGCAATAAGAGCCTTCAGCTTGACAGAGGAAGGTGATTGGCGAGTGAGAAAGTGAAGTGCACTGCAGGATAATCGGCTTACAGCTCTGCGCAGTCTGGCGGTTATACTGAGGAGTGGAGTGGCAGTGGGTGGCAGGGATTCAAATTGAGTGATATTTTGTCACAGCCAATAAATACCATTCTTGTGGAAAGAGGCCAGATCCCAGTGGCCTCAAAGGCAGTTAAGATGGTGTGCTTCCAATATAATGCAGCGCTAGCATCTGTGACAAGTCCGAAGGAATGATTTGCAGTGGAGCAAAGAGTGTTATCCCAGGTTGGCTTATTTTTAAAGCATTGCATTCCCTACTTCTCAAACTGACATATCCAGCTCATTGCTATCTTAGCAAAACTCAGTCCCAAACAGCCCAACATCTAAGGATTATAGGATGTGTGTATAGTGCGCAGGAAGGCAAATAGGGTGCATAGTTGCTTTCTACCGAAAATCAAAGAATTACCATGTGAGGTGAGTTCCATGTTCATCAATGATTAGAATACATGACTTTCTCTTCGCAATGTACCAGTTACCATTAGCAGGAGGACAATGTAATGGTACAAACATCTTAATAGTATATTTCTCAATATTCTGTGTCACCCATTCCAGTCCCAATCCATTGTCAGTTCAGCCTTTTGTTGACCATGCACATTTTGGTTGCTTCTTATCTTGCACACCAGCATGCCATCCCAGTAGATGCTTTCCCCCCTTGTAGATATACATGGGTGGTATATCTCTACCATCTGCAGCAATACACTCAATAACTGTAACCATGTCGTGATTTCCATCCTGTGTATAGTGGCAATTCTTTTCACCTACACAGCATATAACATTGACCTTGAGAGCCTGACCAAGGAGGAAGCCATTTTCATCCACAGTGTGAATGATTTCTGGTTGTGCATAGCACGTTCTGACAAGATTTCGAACCAGCAGTGACCAGTATTAGCTTAGAATAAATATATAAACTCAAATGATATACGTTGGGAAAAAAGTCATTTAAATTTTCAGGATTGTTTTCTTGAGCCCATTGTCGTTCTAGACAGTGACTTAACATTGCACTGATTGGACAATGGTGTTGGAGAAAGAGTGTTATCGTAAGGGCATGGCTGTACATGATGTGTCCAGGGCCAGATATCACCTGTTGTATATTGTCGCCTCACAACATGTCTTAGATCAGCATGGAGAATCTCAACATTCACTTCTTCGTAAGATCTCAATGAGTTGCAGCTGTGCAACCATGAAAATTGGATTACTGTCCATATCCATACGACGATGGATATTGGCATACACGTCCTTTCACCCATCGTGTTCTTATCAAGTTAATGGGCATAAACTACATATCCTTGATTACATTTTTTTGGTTTATTGAACCCACAAACTCCAAAAAATGAAAATTACGTTTCCCTGAAATGTGGTATTTCGTTGAGGCTGCAGACTGTTCTCTGAGTTGATACAACTCTGTCTTCCATCATCACAACCACTGCACCCACTTTGTTGTTGTTGTTTATTCATAGTGCATGCTCGCTTACTAGAGGTTGAAAGCACCGTATATCCCATCCACCACCGGGCTAGCTGACTATATGCAGGAGCTCCCCCTCACTACCCATTGTCCCTGCTGACTAATGGAAAGAAAACGACAAAGTGAAAGAAATCAGAGATCGAAAGAACAGTATAGCCCCTCTGCCTCTGTGGTCAGAAAATCTGATTCTCACCACCACGGATGCCATCAGCAACAACCTTAGTTTCCGTCTGAAACACCCTGGTGTTCTGGAAGTCTCTTACTGCTCTGACAGAACCTCGTACCCTCTGACGTAGAATTACATGCATCCTGTCACACTGGTGACGGGTCGCATTGCATACCCACCTCCATTACTATGCTCCTGGTATACGCACCATCAGAACGCCACGTGTGTTACACTCTTCCCAGGGGCTGCCGTTATGCTGTAGCAATTCACACAACGCCTGGCAATGTTTATGCCTTTTTTCGACTGATAGCCACATTTTACCTCTCCGCTATTGCTATATATCGGATGCCGCACTCGCCCCATATATGTTTAGCTTCGAGAAATTGGCACATATTGCAATACAGTCTTCGCTTCGGATACACCGCTTGCCATTGCATTTGCCTCCCCATTCTCAACTTTCACAGGTCTGAAATATACCGTCCTATCTTCACACTCTTTGGTACTATGCCCTCAGTCCTCCACATTCTGAGTTGATCCATCATCGGCTTGCGATGCTTCTTCCTCGTCATCCGCATCCGCATCGTAGCCATCCTCGCCCTCATACCTGTCGACATCACTGGTTCCCAGTTCAAAAATCTCCAGTTCTGTCGCGGGCCGTCGTCGCCAGCTCGCGGTCAGGATGGCATCATGATCGTCGGTGTCATCACCTTCAGCTTCGTAATACCCGCGGCTTCCTCGCATCACCAAATGAAGTGCGTCATCCGTGAAATTGTTGGATATCGGGATGCTTGGGTCAGTGCTTCCGATCTCAGGCTGCTCAAGCGCCACTTCGGAAGCCAAATAATCAGGAAGAATACCATTGTCAAAACGCGCTGCTTTCATGCTGATCACGACAGCAGGCGTTGGGTTCTCCGCATGTTGGATCTGACGCTTGACTGTAGCGAGAGTGTTGTTATACTCCCTCAGTTGGTAGCTCTCCAGTGGTGTGTTCCAGGTATACATCAAGATCGTATAGGTGTCATCAACGCCATGTGAGGTTACAATCTTGCGACCCATTACACCTCAGCAGGATGAGATGTTACCACCGTCATTCTTGCGGTTGAAGTAGTTGCAGCGATCGGGTCTGTCCGCTTTCAGCTTTGACTTGGAAGCTTTCGGATGAACAGTTTGGTTCTTTTGCCACTCCTGGAGAACATGGCGGAATGCGGTGCATGAAAACACGATCAGTGACGAGGGTCTATGACCGTCCTTGTCGTTAATGATGCAATTATGAAATCCATCACCATACTTACCGCAGGTTTTCGCCCGATGGTAACATTCAATGTAGATGCACCGCGGGATTGCTTCCCCCAGGAAGTACAGTGGACGCTAGCCATTCATTTTCAGCTTTCGACTCTCTCCGCATTGGATTTGGACCGTGTACACCACCTTCCTCACGCTCAGCTACCGGAAAAGGATGCTTATTGTCTGCGACAAGGGAATCAATGAATTCCAAACGCTCTGCAGCGCATTCAATGTGGTTGAGATCATAAAGCTCTCCAATGTTGTCCCTTGCAGATGAAATGAAATGGGATGTAATCATACTGACTTGTACGCGAACCTGGCACCGGTTTGAGCATGTAACATCCACCGTGGGCTGTTGATTCAGTATACCTCTTTCATGATCTCCTTTGTGCGTGCCTTGAATGCTATTGACCAAATATTGCTATGCTGCATAGCGGGGTTCCAGTACGTCTGGATTAGCTGCCAGTGTGGAGCTTCAGTCTATGCTTTCGCAACACGTTGCATTGCATAACTTACCATCTCCATGTCAATTTCACCCATAAACCGCCAAGAGTTCCACATGTAGAACTCCAGGAGTCTGCCCGTTGCAAAGACAAGACGTGTCATGTTTGACTGACCAAATAGATGAATGCTGCGACTGCCGGTGACCATTGATCAAGGTGTCGACCACGCCTGGGGTTGCAATTGCCACTGCCGCAGTCTCTGATTCTTTTCGGTAGCTCGCCTTTGCAGTGGATTTGAAATGATCGCGTAGGCTTCTGGATCTGGGATGGGGGTAGGCAGGTTTCCAAGACCGCTGAGAGAAGTCGGAGCGCAAGCCATGCCAGATGTGGGGCTGGATATAACGCGACACGTTGAGTCTTTCTGTATTGTTCCGGTGGGAGCTGGTGTATTACCACTGCGTGTACCCGCCGTGGCAGTTGAAGTAATTATTAACAGTCACTGCGCAGCGGATGAGATGGATGTCACGGGCTGAGTGGTATCTGCAACGCGAGAATTGTTCCGCGAAGATGAGGGGGTGATGATCTGCCCTTGGATTGGAGAGGCTACGGAACTCCCTGCTTGAGAGGAATCCCTCTGGCCAGCCGGTATGGAAACGCGTCTCTTAGAAGGGAGAAGTCGAGAATTCCCTGAAGTCCCACAATTATGTTAATTATGACCATTATCAAGACTTCAAACATTTCGTACGACGAAAGATGTGACACGGTGAGAGGTTCCGGAAGGCATCATCCGATATGGATGTTCGATGTTAATACTGTAGGTAGTGGTTCCTCTGCATGCATATTCAACGGTGGACGAGGTAGACTGCTATTTCAGCGACCATTGAGGGATTCAACAACAATGTCAGGCGCAGTGTACATCACGCTAGACTCTAAACCCTAACAATACTTCGGGATGAGATCCCTTCAAAGCATTCAATTATGGGGGTCACTGCCATCAGATTGAACTCAGATTGAACTGAGCATTGATATTCACTGTTACTGAAACGTCTGAAGATCCATTTGAACCGCTTGAAGCGTGTTGATGCCATCTTGGCGCGATTATCATCATATCGCACTAGTTCTTGGCACATTAATTCGAACCATCGATTATGTATATCTTCAGCTGCCTGGTGGATATCCCCCTTTGCTAGAGCTAGAAGCATCGCAAAGCGAATAATGACGTATTCTCCATCCTGTGACATCAGTTCCGTGTGTGTTTTCCACTGCTAGGCGTTGGTAGCTGTGTTGGATCGTGGCACAGTTGGGACAATATGAGAACTACTCAGTTTGCTCCGAGATGCATGAGGTCTGAGCGGTCAGAGTGGTATGTGATGCCAGAGCAACAGCTAGCATCGCGAGCTGTCCTCACCTAGTGCACTAAATCGCATCTCGAACCAGTTTATTCATGAGGTTCCCAGTGGTTGTGCAAGTTGAAGGCTGGGGCGTTTTATGTTTATTAACCAATAAAAACTCAGGATATGAAACGAATCCATGGAACTCGACTATATATATCGCCGCTTCCTGCCTACACCTTGATTCTCTTTTCCTTGCGTGTTTATGATACCGCCAGGAATTGAACACACGGCCAGCATCCTGAACTATCTCGACATTACATGACTTGAACAACACAACGCCTCTTGTTCCCAAACACACCTGATAACCCGCACAACTTTGTAAGTTCACAGTGTGCTTCTTTCTGCTACGTTCAACTGTATCATATTGCTAACGCCTCTGATGTAGATTCATTTTCAACTCACAGCTATGGCACCAAAGGGCAGCTGCAAAGGAAAAGGCAAGGCAACAGCAAGGGCAAAAATGCCAACATCGGTTACAAATCGACGCCGGTCGGTGGATTGGGACTTCATACAGGGAATCATCTTGGAACACATCCGTGGACTTAAATTGATATAGAATGTTTGCGGCGTCAAGGAAGAGACGGCCTGGGACCTCTTTTATGATATAATCTTTCTTGATCTAGTTATAACTCGCCACTTTTCACAATTCCAGCTGATGTGGCCACACAGCTGCAGCAGGAGTTCACCATTTCAGGAGTGATTGGCAGCGTTCCACTTATATTTGGGGCAAATGTTTGACGAAACCTGGATTCAAATGAAAGATCGGAGGTGGGACAACCCCAGTGTCTTTGGGGTTCAAATTGATCACTCCAATCTGCAGACACCCAGCTTGGGCAATAAAAAACACGCGGCTGAGCATTTCTCCTGGTACGGCAGCGATGATCTTAGGGCAAGGATTCAGTCACCAAGCTGCCGGCATACAATCCAGGCAACTCCCTGGCTGTTAGACCACTGAATTGGGATGAGATGATCCATCGGGATGATGATGATGAGAACAGGGCAGATCCCGTAGCGCCGAGCAGTGGAAGAAGCCATCCTGGTGATGGCAATGAGAAGAACAATGGTGAGTGTGATGAGGACACGCAGGGCGGTGAGCAAGGGACCAGGAAAGGGAAGAGAACAAAGGACGGGAATGGGAAGGGGAAGGAAACAGGGAAGGAAACAGGGAAGGGATACGGTACAGGGAATAGTTTTGTTAAGCAAACCCCGGGGGAAAATGATATCTCTCGTGCTGTTGCATTGCAGTGGCAGAAAGAGAGGTATGAGGCAGACTCGGACACGGAGGGCTAACTAGATGGGGTATATTTAGAGCCGGCAGCGACCCCCGGCATCTCAACTTCGTCAGATGATAATACCAACTCTACCGCGAAGTCGGATGGCGAATATGACCCAGAACATGATTCTGATGTGGATATGCGCATGGAGGATGAGGTGGACACACAGGACGGCGTTGATTTAGACGGCAATGTGAATATTGAAAGCGATGGTGATGATGATGAGGAGGAAGATGAAAAGGAGGAAGATGAAGTGAAGGAAGATGAGGAGGAGGAGGAGGATGATGATGAGGATGAGGTGGAGGATAAGAATGAGGATGACGGCAAGGAAACTCAGACAATTTTCCAAGTAGAGATGGCAAACACATCGGCTGACACTGCTGATACCATGGTAGACGATTAGCCAACTGTGCAACCTGAGCATGGCCATGAGATGTGCGAGCATACCCCACCACCACAACCTGTGACACCTGCACCACGGCCACGATCTCCGGAGCCTCCCTCACCACCACGAACTGCCGAGATTCATACCCTCACTGGGCTGGACTTTTTGGAGCTTGTGACTGCGCAAACGCTTCGGCCAGTGGCGCCAACTCCGCGAGAAGCTCAGTTCGCCGGAATTATGTCAGATGTCGATGTGGATCAGCATCTACTCAGCGGATTGGCGGGTGGCGACAGTCTCCCTGATATTGCTCTCCTGGATGTCCTCTCCCGGATGTCCATCTCCCGGATGTCCCTGTCACGGATTTCTCTCTCCCTGATGTCACTCTCCCCGATGTTCCTCTGCCTGATGTTCCTCTCCCTGAGGCGCACCCGCATGGCTCGTTAGGCGAGGAGTGAACCAGTCCTCCCATTGCAGAGGAGTCTTGCGTTTGGGTTAGAGTAGGGTTCTTATCCTGTGAGTTTCCTTTGCTGGAATCTATTCATCTCAGGCACTGATTAAGGCACGCGTGGAGGTGTTTTGTTCATTTGGGTTAGGGTCGTGCGCTTGTTCGTGTCCTTTGGTCTAATGTATTTATCTAAGGAATTGATCATTACACCCGTCGCGAGGTTTTTGCATTGCTTAGGGTGTATTTCCTATTCATCCATAGTATTAAGGGACATCGCGCATGCAGTGTTTTTGCAACTCCTGGCGTGATGGTGTTGAGGCTCAATAAATCTCTCAAGTATCGTGAGCGTATATCCACATCAGACTGCTCAGGACAAGCTCCAACTTTCGTCACAGTCTATAGTGAAAACTCCACTCCTCCCGTGTCATCGACAATGCCAGAGAAGACCCCATTCTGATGCCCCGAATTTTCATGCGAAAAGAGGTTCACCTCAGACAGCTGGCGACCTAAACATATCAATTCACACCGTCCTGAACACCTTCAAGTTGCAAAGAATATAACTGTTCACTGCACGGCCAGATGCATTGAACCCTCTCAGCATCGTGAATTCAACCCTAACAAAGATTCAGTTGGAGACTTGGACTCATTTCCCTACATTGAACACTTTGAAAACATTGCAGACTCGGAGCGTCAACCTCCGCCACGTTCTCTGCCGGGGACAGAAACATAACCCAGCGCCAACGCCCCACTGAGCGATTCCATTACTGAGTCATGCGAACGCGACGCTTAGGGTTGCCTTGAGAGGAATCTACAGAACAATCCCTACTACCTGTTTGCGACGCATGAAGAGTACAAATATATCCAGTGTGGGATCAAGATGAACGGTATGAAGACGTACTATGACAACGCGCTGAAGGAAGTAAACACCGCTCTGCGTTTCCCAAGCTGCAATGACGGGGATGGTATCCAGAAGCTTGTTGCTAGCATGCTAGATGATCAGGCTCCTAGGGAGTGGGAACTACACACTCTCAAGGATAAGAGATGGAATCACTATCACCAACGGCCTATCAAATATTGGAGTTGAGACACCATCAAATGCATGAGATGGTTGACTCGGCAGCCAGCCTATGCCGATGATCTCATTCACTCCCCTCAGCGTTGCTTTAGCAGCGATACGCCACAGAAACGCCTCTATACCGAAATGCACATTGCGGACTGGTGGTGGGACACGCAGGTAACCAGAGATACTCTAGGATAACAACGTGGTATTTGAGGTTAAGGCAACGCTCAGACTGGGGCATACACTGGTTCCTTTGATCTTCATGTCCGACGGAACACATCCCTCAAATTTCGCTGGTGACAACAAAGAGTGGCCTGGATATATGACAATTGCCTTCAATCGTCGCAGTTCCGCCAGATGCCCTCAACACACACCGTCGTAATTGTCAGTCTCCTGCCGATTCCAATCGACAACCGCATGATTCCTCAGAAGCAGCTGGCTAAATAGCGGGTAACAAACTGAGAGGTGGTGAACGAACTACTCCGGCGGGTACTCCAGTGTCGCACCTTTAAACATAATCCCAACGACGACAGCAGGTAATCCTATGTTCTTTGTGCAGATGGCAACTTTAGGCATTGCAAACCGGTTGTAGGAGCATGGCTTGCAGAATATCCTGAGTATAGCAACCAACATCATCTCGAACGACATGTCTGTTTTTGGTGCGAATGTCCGAAGAACGAACTCGGAGATTATGTCCTTTGTCACAAGCAAAACCCCTGGTGGGATTACAACGAAGATAGAATGCTCAACGATGACAACAACTGGGCAGCCAATACCGAACTCGCGTTACGCCATGTCCATTGAGAATTCAACGTGTTTTGACACATTACCTGTACCGTGAACGACCTCCCTAAGCCCAACCTCCCCCATACAATGCAGATCGGCATGCTTGACTACCTCCAGAAGTGGATTTACCACTGCATGAAGAGGCACGAACGGCTTGACAAGTACAATGCAATCCTGTTATCCATACGTGCCTACCACGACCTCACACCAAAAAACAAGTCATGTGAGCAAGTTCCTCAATGCGATGGGAAGGAGATGAAAGAAATGAGCCGGTACATGCTTGGAGTTGTAACCCAGTCTCTACGAGGTGGAAGGCCCGCTCAGAGTCCCGTATTCAATCATGCAATTGAGTGCACACGGGCATTGTTAGAATTTGAGAGGTATGGTTGATAGACATCTCACGATGCGGAAACTTTGAGCTACATGGAGGATGCCTTGCATGGTTTTCACACATTCAAAGATGCTTCTTTACTCAGGTGTAGTGTTAGCAACGGGTCCGGGTAACCCGCCAGCGGTCCGGGTTCGGACCGGAAAAACGGTTCGGTTCGGTTCCAGAACCGTCCAAAAACCCGACCCGCAGCGTCTTGGCGGGCCAAACCCGGACC
>Ga0307515_10005461_pt1 | contig 25733 bp, 19 predicted proteins | sample 17_EM_MG_FD_194513 | JGI IMG/M metagenome (GOLD analysis project Ga0307515, IMG submission 194513) | Populus trichocarpa ectomycorrhiza microbial communities from riparian zone in the Pacific Northwest, United States - 17_EM | ecosystem: Host-associated > Plants > Roots > Unclassified | place... | reverse complement strand
GCGTGGGGCTCGTGTCGCTGGTGGATACCCACCGGCGCTTCCAGCTTCAACCATGAACCGCCGTATGCGGAACCGCACGTACGGTGGTGTGGGAGGACGGCGGGGGTAACCCCGCCTCCTACCCGATAGCGAGGCCGTTCAGCCCCGCCCCTCTCGTACGCGGGATGAGCAGGCTACGGGGCCACCTCTTCCGCGCTTCGCAACGCCGCACCGGCCGCGGTGCGAAGGCTGGCCACCGAGGCGGCGAGGCGGCTCTTCAGGTCGGCCGGTGCGCTGACGAAGCTGTTGGACAGCTGGCCCGGATCGGTCAGGTTGTTGTACAGCTCGAACTCACCGGTGTCGTACTCGAGGTAGGTCAGGCCGCTGGCCGTGCGCACGCCGCTGAATGTCGCGATGCCGGGGCCGTCGCCCAGCGTCTCGAACGGGTCCGCCGGTTCGAGCGTGCCGTCGGTCTGGGCCCGAAGGCCGTCGGTGTTGTCGGGCTTGTGTTCCAGCAGCAGCACCTGACGCCACGTGCCCGCGGTCTCGCCGCGCAGCAGTTGCAGAAACGATCGCCCGTCGACGAAGCTCGGCGCGCTGATACCGGCGATGGCGGCCAGCGTCGGGGCGTAGTCGACGTTGGCGGTGATCTGGGTCACCGTGGCGCCGCGCCGTACGCCTGGGCCGCGCACGACCAAGGGCACCAGCAGGTCCTCTTCGAACGCTGTCATCTTGCCGGAATCGAGCCGGTGCTGGCCCTGGTGGTAGCCATTGTCGGAAGCGAAGACGATGTAGGTGCTCTCCAGTTGGCCCTTGGCTTGCAGCGTGTCGACGACGTTCTGCACCAGCTCGTCGACTGCTTGCAGGGCCTGCAGGCGGTGCCGGTACAGCTTGTCCATCTGGTCGATCTGGTCGGCAGTCAACAGCGGCAGCGACTGGACCCAGGCCGGTTTGTCGGTCACGTCGGCCTCGTTGAAGGACGCGGTGCGTGGTGCCTGCGCACCCGGAAACAGGTCGGCATGGCGCGGCGCCGGCGTGGAAGGCCCGTGGGGCGCGTAGGTCGGGATGTAGACGAAGAAGGGCTTGTCGGGGAACTGGTCGACCGAGCGGCGGATGAAGTCGGTGGCCTTGGCCGACAGCACGTCGGTCATGTAGTCGTCTGCGGTCTCGCCGTAGCTGACGGTGTGGCCGTTCTCGTTCAACGAGTAGTTGAATTCCTTGTACGGCGTGCCCTCGTTCGGGCTGGCCCATTCCGTCCAGCCGGGCGGAATGTAGTTGGCCGAAGCGGTGTTGGGGTAGCCGTTCAGGTATTTGCCGAACAGGGCGGTGCGATAGCCCGCGCCCTGCAGCCAGGTCGCGATGGTGGATTGCTCGAGCCCTTTGGCGTAGATGGCTTCGAAGCCACCGTCGGGTGGACCGTTCTTGAAGATGGTGGTGTTGTGCGAGAACTGGCCCCGCAGCCCGCTGATGCGCGACGGGCAGCACAGCGACAGGCTGACGTAGTGGCGGGCGAAAGTGGTGCCCTGGTCGCGCAGCAAGGCTTTCACCCGCGGCATCTGCGCCAGCGAGGGCACGTCCTGATCGTCGGTCAGGATGAAGACGATGTTCGGCGCGCGCTGATCGGGCGGTGGCGGGGTGCCGCTGCCGCCGTTGCCGCCGCCGCACGCGACGTGCAGCACCAGCACGATCATGGCTCCGAGCCGCAGCAGCTTGCGCATGGTGTCTCCTGGTGTGTGCCTCTCGCGGGCCTCTGTCGGGTCACCTGTCAGGGATCGCCGGGGGCTTGGCGATTCTGCCGGCGCTGCCGCCGCGCGGCAACCGCCGGCGGCCGGCCTTTACCTTGGGGAAACCTCTGCGAGCCGGCGACCCGGGGTCAAGGCGCGGCCTGCTCGGCCTGGCGCAGCGCTGCGCCGCTGGCGTCCTTCAACGCGGCCACCCAGCTGGTCAGCCTGGCCTTGGTCTGCGGCGTGGTGAAGACGTAGGTGTTGCGCAGTTGGGCGGCATCGGTGGCGTTGTTGTAGTACTCATGCTCGCCAGTCGTGTACTGGACGTAGGTCGTGCCGTCGTTGACGCGCAGGCCCAGGAAGCCGTCGATGCCCTGGCCATCGCCGGTGGTCCACAGGCCCGACTCGAACGGGTCCGACGGTTCCAGCGGGCCTTCGGCGTTGCGCAGCGGGGGCAGGATGCCGTCCTTGTTCTCCAGCAGCAGTGCGGCGCGCCACGTCGGCGGGGTCTGGCCCTTCAGGAAGGGCATCAGCGAGCGTCCGTCGACGAAGTTGGGGGTGGACACGTTGCCGATCTCGGCAAAGGTACCGGCGTAGTCGACGTTGGCGGTGATGTGGTCGATCGTGCGGCGGGCCGGCACGCCCGGGCCGCGCACCGACAACGGGATCAGCAGGTCTTCTTCGAAGGCGGTCATCTTGCCGGAGTCGAGCCGGTGTTGGCCCTGGTGATAGCCGTTGTCAGAGGCGAAGAAGATGTAGGTGTTGTCCAACTCGCCTTTGGCCTGCAAGGTGTTGACGATGTTCTGCACCATTTCGTCGACGGCCAGCAGCGACTGGCGGCGCTTGCGGTAGAGCTTGTCCATGTCCTTGATCTCCATCGAGGTCAGCAAGGACAACGAGCGGACCCAGTTGGGCTTGTCGCTCACGTCGGCCTCGTTGAACGATGGGCCCTGCGGCACCTTGATGTCTTTGAATGCGTTCTCGTGCCGCGGTGCCGGCGTCGCCGGCGCATGGGGGGCGAACGGTGCGAGGTAGACCAGGAAAGGCTTGTCGGGGAACTGCTCGACCGAGTTGCGGATGAAATCGGCGGCGGCCTGCGAGATCACGTCGGTCAGGTAGTCCGAATCGTGCTTGCCGTAGTCGACCAGCGTGCCGTTGTGGTTCATCGTGTAGTTGAAGCCCTTGTAGGGCGTTCCGGCCACGGGGCTCATCCATTCGGTCCAGCCCGGTGGAACGTAGCGGTTCGACGGGCCGCCTTCGGGGTAGCCGTTCAGGTACTTGCCGAACAGCGCAGTGCGGTAGCCGTCGTTGCGCAACCACGTGGCGAACGTGGAGGCCTCTTCGCCCTTTTGGTAGAAGCCGCCGAAGCCGCCATCGGGCAGGTCGTTCTTGAAGATGCCGGTGTTGTGCGAAAACTGGCCGCGCAACGTGGTGGCACGCGACGGGCAGCACAGCGAAAGGCTGACGTAGTGGTGCCGGAAGCTGGTGCCCTGGTCGGTGATCAGGGCCTTGACCTGGCTCATCTGCGCCGCGGCCGTGGCGTCCAGGTCGTCAGCGAGGATGAACACGATGTTGGGTGCCTTGGCGCCGACGGGCGCAGCCAAAGCGAGACCCAGAGCCGCGGCGGTAAGCACGCGGCGAGCGAGATGGCCCATGTTGACTCCCTGGAACGTTAGAGTTTGGAATCCGCCTCACCCGGCGGGCGGGGCGGTCACAAATTCTTCTCCGGCGTTACAGGTGCGGCTAGGGTTCAACGCGTTACGTTGGTAACACCCAGAACCGTCATGTCGTGATGCCAATGGCACCTAAGGAGGGGCCACCCACCCTTTCAAGCGTCAGGGCGCGTGCAGTTCGGCTGCGCGCAGCTCGGCGCCGGACGTGTCCTTCAGCGCTGCCAGCCACGATGCCAGGCGCTGCTTGGACAGCGGCGAAGCGATCGTGTAGCTGTTGCGCAGCTGGGCTGCGTCGAAGCCGTTGTTGTACAGCTCGTGCTCGCCGGTCGTGTATTCGAGATAGGTCGTGCCGTCGTTGATCCGCAAGCCCATGAAGCCGTCAATGCCCTGGCCGTCGCCGGCCGGCTTGATGCGCATCTCGAACGGATCCGACGGCTCCAGCGGGCTGTCGGCGTTGCGCAGCGTCGGGGAGGCGCCGTCCTTGTTCTCCAGCAGCAGCGCGGCGCGCCAGCTCGACGGCGTCTGGCCGTTCAGGAAGGGCACCAGCGAGCGGCCGTCGACGAAATCGGGGGCTTGAGCGCCACCGATCTCGGCGAAGGTGCCGGCGTAGTCGACGTTGGCGGTGATCTGGTCGACCGTGCGCTTGGCCGGCACGCCAGGGCCACGCACCGACATCGGGATCAGCAGGTCCTCTTCGAAGGCGGTCATCTTGCCGGACTCGAGGCGGTGCTGGCCCTGGTGGTAGCCGTTGTCCGACGTGAAGAAGATGTAGGTGTTCTCGAGCTCACCCTTGGCCTGCAAGGTGTTGACGATGTTCTCCACCATCTCGTCGACCGCCAGCAGCGACTGACGGCGCTTGCGGTAGAGCTTGTCCATGTCGGCAATCTGCGCAGAGGTCAGCAGCGGCAGCGTGCGCACCCAGTTCGGCTTGTCGCTGACATCGCTCTCGTTGAACGAGGAGCCGTGCGGCACCTTCAGGTTCTTGAACATGTTTTCATGGCGCGGCGCCGGGATGGCGGGCGCATGGGGCGCATAGGGCGCCAGGTAGATGAAGAAGGGCTTGTCGGGGTGCTGCTCGACCGAGCTGCGAATGAACTGGGCCGCGGCGTTGGAGATCACATCGGTCAGGTAGTCGGCGTCGGCCTTGCCGTAGGCCTCCATCGAACCGTTGTGGTTCATCGTGTAGTTGAAGCCCTTGTACGGCGTGCCGGCCACGGGGCTCATCCATTCGGCCCAGCCCGGCGGGATGTAGCTGTTGGAGGGCCCGCCCTCGGGGTAGCCGTTGAGGTACTTGCCGAACAGTGCAGTGCGGTAGCCGGCGTCGGCCAGCCAGGTGGCCACCGTCGAGGTCTCTTCGCCCTTGGCGTAGAAGGCGCCGAAGCCGCCGTCGGGCAGGTCGTTCTTGAAGATACCGGTGTTGTGCGAGAACTGGCCGCGCAGCGTGGTCGTGCGCGACGGGCAGCACAGCGACAGGCTGACGTAGTGGTGGCGGAAGTTGGTGCCTTCGTCGGTGATCAATTTCTTGACCGTGCTCATTTGCGCTGCGGCCGCGGCGTCCAGGTCATCGGCCAGGATGAAGACGATGTTCGGTGCCTTGGCGCCGGCCGAGCCGAGCAAAGCCAGGCCCAGCACCGCGGCTTGCAAGCCGCGGGCGATGATGTTGCCCATGGGGTCCCCTCAGGAAGAAGCTAGTTGTTGCCGGCGGCAGTGCGCCGCCGGTTCGGGCGAAATTCTCCCGACAATTCGTGACCTCGCAGCGGCATTCACCTCACGAACAGGTAACTGACTGTCAACGTAACCCGTTGGTAGGCACCACGCTGTTGCGTTGCTCGACTTGGGCGGGCTGCGCCGCGGCCATCGGGCGCTCAAGGTGCGCGGAGTTCGGCTTGGCGCAGGGCTTCACCCGACGCGCCGCCCAGGGCGTCCAGCCATGCCGCCAGGCGCGCCTTCTGACTCTCTTTCGCGGCCTCGTAGCGGTTGCGAAGTTGTCGCGGGTCCTTGGCGTTGTCGTAGAGCTCGAATTCGCCATTGAGGTAGGCGACATAGGTGAAGTCGTCGGCCAATCGCAGGCCCGTGAACATCGGAATGTCGACGGCTTGCGTGTCGAACGGATCCGGCGGTTCGAGCAGCCCGTCGACCCTTTGTGCCTGGGTTCCGCCGACTTCGCCATGGGACAGCATCAGCGCCTGCCGCCATGGACCGGGGGCCACGCCACGCAGCATCGGCACGAGCGAGCGGCCGTCGACCCAACTCGGCAAGGGGGCGCCACCGATCTCGGCGAAGGTCGAGGCGTAGTCGACGTTGGCGGTGAGGGCGTCGATCGTGGCGCCGACAGGCACGTCCGGACCGCGCACGCTGAGCGGGATGTGCAGGTCTTCCTCGAAGGCCGTCATCTTGCCGGAGGCGAGCCGGTGTTCACCCTGGTGAAAGCCGTTGTCGGAGGTGAAGAAGACGTAGGTGTTGTCCAGTTGGCCGAGGGACTGCAGCGTGTCGACGATGCGTTTGACCATCTCGTCGACGGCCAGCAGTGACTGCCGGCGCTTGCGGTACTCCTGGTCGAGCGTGGCGATCTCGGTTTCGTCTAGCAACGGCGCGTTACGCACCCAGGCGGGCTTGTCGCCGACATCGGGCTCGTTGAATGAGTTGGTGCGGGGCGCCTGGGCCTCGGGCAGCGCGTTGACGTGGCGCGGCGCTGGCGTGGCAGGCAGGTGCGGCGCGTAAGTCGCCACGTAGGCGAAGAAGGGCTGCTCGGGGTGCTGCTCGGTCGAGCGGCGAATGAAATCGACCGCCTTGTCTGAGATCACATCGGTCAGGTAGTCGCTGTCGGCGTGGGCGTAGCTGACGGTCGCCCCGTTCTCGTTGAGGTTGTAGTCGAACTCGGTGTACGGGCTGCCGCCGTTCGGGCTGTACCACTCGGTCCAGCCGGGCGGGATGTAGGTGGTCGACGGCGCGGTGTGCGGGTAGCCGTTGAGGTACTTGCCGATCAGCGCGGTGCGGTAGCCCGCGTCTTGCAGCCAGGTGGCCACGGTCGACGACTCCAGGCCCTTCGAATAGGTGCCCTCAAAGCCACCGTTAGGGGCATTGTTGCCGTAGATCGTGCTGTTGTGGGCGAACTGCCCCCGCAGCGTCGACACGCGCGACGGGCAGCACAGCGACACGTTGACGTAGTGACGCTGGAAGTTCGTGCCTTGGTCGGTGACCAGCGCCTTGACCTGCGCCATCTTGGCTGCGGCGGCGGCGTCCAGGTCGTCGGTCAGGATGAAAAGAATGTTGGGCGGCTTGGCCGCAAATGCGGTGCCGGACACAGCCAGCAAGCAGCCCAGCAAGAGGCGGCTGCCTCGCTGCAGAAACGACGTCATCTAACCCCCTGAGTAGGTGCACGCGACTGCTTGATGCAGCCGTCTTCGGGGAAGTTTGCGGGCCTTGCGTGGCCGGCGCAAGGCGGATGGTTATGCGCCGAACGATGGTTTCAACCTGTCACTCAACACATCGGCTGTCTGTGCTCGCCGATCACTTGGGCGGGCGCAACTCGGCTTGGCGCAACGCCTCGCCCGATGCGCCGGTGATGGCCTCCAGCCAGGCCGCCATCTGCGTCTTCTGGTGCTCGTTCGTCGTTTCGTATTGGCTGCGCAGCTGCTTGGGGTCCCGGGTGTTTTGGTACAGCTCGTATTCGCCATTGGCGTAGGCGACGTACGTGTACCCGTCGGCTGTTCTCAGCCCGGTAAACGGCGGGATACGGACGGCCACGGTATCGAAGGGGTCGGGTGGTTCGAGCAGCCCGTCCTGTGCACGGACTGTGCCGCCATGTTCGCCGCGGGCCACCATCATGGCCCGTCGCCACGACGGTGGCGTCTGGCCGCGCAGGAAGGGCGTGATGGACCGGCCGTCGACCCAGCTCGGCACGGTCGCGCCGGCGATCTCGGCAAAGGTCGACGCATAGTCGACATTGGCGGTCAAGGCGTCGATGGTGGCGCCGGCGGGCACACCCGGACCGCGAACGCTCAGTGGCACGCGCAGGTCTTCTTCGAACGCAGTCAGCTTGCCCGACGTGAGCCGGTGCTCGCCATGGTGAAAGCCGTTGTCGGAGGTGACAAAGACGTAGGTGTTCGCCAACTGGCCGGTGGCCTCCAGGGTGTCGACGACGCCCTTGACCAGGTCGTCCACGGCCAACAGCGACTGGCGGCGACTGCGGTACTGCTGGTCGATCGCGGCGATCTCGGCTTCAGTCAGCAATGGGGCGTCGCGCAGCCAGGTGGGCTTGTCGCTGACGTCGGGCTCGTTGAACGACAGCGTTCGAGGCGCCGTGATGCCGGGCAGGGCCTGCGCATACCGCGGGGCGGGCGTGGCCGGCAGGTGCGGGGCGTAGGTCGATATGTAGGCGAAGAAAGGCTGTTCAGGGTGCTGGTCAACCGAGCGACGGATGAAGTCGGTCGCCTTGGCTGCAATCACGTCGGTCAGGTAGTCGCTGTCGGCGGCGCCGTAGCTGACCGTCTGGCCGTTCTCGTTGAGCTTGTAGTTGAATTCGCTGTACGGGCTGCCGCCGTTCGAGCTGTACCACTCTGTCCAGCCAGGCGGGATGTAGGTGATCGATGGCGCCGTGTTCGGGTAGCCATTGAGGTATTTGCCGAACAGCACCGTGCGGTAGCCCGCATCCTGCAGCCAGGTCGCGATGGTGGATGACTCCAACCCCTTCGCGTAGGTGCCCTCGAAGCCTCCTTCGGGCCCGTCGTTGCTGAAGATCGTGCTGTTGTGGGCGAACTGGCCACGCAGCGTGGACACGCGCGACGGGCAGCACAGCGAGATGTTGACGTAGTGGTGCCGGAAGTCCGTGCCCTGGTTGGTGATCAAGGTTCTGACTTGCTCCATCGTCGCTGCGGAGGCGGCGTCCAGGTCGTCGGCCAGGATGAAGACGATGTTGGGCGGCTGGGCGGCGAATGCGGTGCCGGCCCAGGCCAAAGCGGTGCCCAGCACGAGGCGCAAGCCTCGGCCCAATGAATAAGTCATGCGAACCCCTGAAGCAAAGAACTGCTGGCGGTTCGGTGCCGCCGTACAGGGGATTGTGGGTAAACCTTTGCGGTGCCGTGCAGTTATAAGGTTACGCAGAGGTAACAGGGTAGCCGAGCCAATCGGCAAGCACCTCCGCGGTGTGCTCGCCGAGCGTGGGCGGCGCGACGCGGTACTGCACCGGCGTGGCCGACAAACGAATCGGGTTTGCCACCAGCGGCACGCTGCCGAAGGTGGGGTGCTGCATGTCGATCTTCAGGCCACGTGCTTGCACCTGCGGGTCGGCGAAGACCTGGTCGAGTCGGTTGATCGGGCCGCAGGGCACGGCCTCGGCTTCGAGCGCGGCGATCCACTCGGTGGTCGTCTTCATCACCGTGGTCTGGCGCATCAGCGGGATCAGCACCGCGCGGTTGGCTACCCGCGCGGGGTTGCTGGCGAAGCGCTCATCGGTGGCCCATTCGGGCTTGCCGGCGATCGCGCAGAAACGTGCGAACTGGCCATCGTTGCCGATCGCCAGGATCATGTCGCCGTCGGCGGTCGGGAAGTCCTGGTACGGCACGATGTTCGGGTGCGCGTTGCCCAGGCGCTTGGGTGCCACTCCACTGGAAAGGTAGTTCGCGGCCTGGTTGGCCAGCGCGGCGACCTGCACGTCGAGCAGTGCGAGGTCGATGTGCTGGCCTTCACCCGTGCGGTCGCGGTGGCTCAATGCGGCCAGCACGGCAATCGTCGCGTACAGCCCGGTCATGATGTCGACCAGCGCGACGCCCACTTTTTGCGGGCCCGCGCCGTCTTCACCTTCGGGCCGGCCGGTCAGGCTCATCAGCCCGCCCATGCCCTGGATCAAAAAGTCGTAGCCCGCACGCGGTGCGTACGGCCCCGTCTGGCCGAAGCCGGTGATCGAGCAGTAGACGATCTTCGGGTTGACGGCCTTCAGGCTTTCGTAGTCGAGCCCGTAACCCTTGAGCCCACCGACCTTGAAGTTCTCGAGCACCACGTCGGCCTGCGCGGCCAACGCACGCACCTGGGCCTGGCCTTCAGGCGTCGCCAGATCGATCGCGACCGAACGCTTGTTGCGGTTGGCGCACTGGAAGTACGCCGCCTGACGCTCGTCGGTGTCCTTCGCAGCCACCCACGGCGGCCCCCACACACGCGTGTCGTCTCCGGCGCCAGGGCGCTCGACCTTGACGACGTCGGCACCAAGATCACCGAGCAACTGCCCCGCCCACGGCCCCGCGAGCACGCGCGACAAATCGAGGACCTTCAGTCCTTGCAAAGCACCAACATTCATCGCTCAGTCTCCCCGCTGGCGGCGCCCTTTGGGGCCGCCGCACTTCAAGTGGCGTGCGCGGATCCGGCTTTGCCGGTCCGCTGCGCGAGCCCCCTCGGGGGGCAGAGGCCGGACATGAACAGTCCTGAGGACTGTTCATGCCTGCCGAGGAGCCGGGCCTCTGCGCCCGGCGCGGCCTGCAAGGCAGCCCCCGGAAGGGGGGTGGGGGTCAACAATCAGAACGCCGCTATGCCGGTCATCGCACGGCCGAGGATCAGCGCGTGCACATCGTGCGTACCTTCATAGGTGTTCACGACTTCAAGGTTGACCAGGTGGCGGGCGACGCCGAACTCGTCGGAGATGCCGTTGCCGCCCAGCATGTCGCGCGCCATGCGGGCGATGTCCAGGCTCTTGCCGCAGCTGTTGCGCTTCATGATCGAGGTGATCTCGACCGCGGCCGTGCCTTCGTCCTTCATGCGGCCCAGGCGCAGGCAGCCTTGCAGGCCCAGCGTGATCTCGGTCTGCATGTCGGCCAGCTTCTTCTGGATCAGCTGGTTGGCGGCCAGGGGCTTGCCGAACTGCTTGCGGTCCAGCGTGTACTGGCGCGCGGTGTGCCAGCAGTCCTCGGCCGCACCCAGCGCGCCCCAGGCGATGCCGTAGCGGGCGCTGTTCAGGCAGGTGAACGGGCCTTTGAGGCCACGCACTTCGGGGAAGGCGTTCTCTTCAGGGCAGAACACCTCGTCCATCACGATTTCGCCGGTGATCGAGGCACGCAGGCCCACCTTGCCGTGGATGGCAGGGGCGCTCAGGCCCTTCCAGCCCTTTTCCAGGACGAAGCCGCGGATCTGGCCGGCATCGTCTTTCGCCCAGACGACGAACACATCGGCGATCGGGCTGTTGGTGATCCACATCTTGCTGCCGGTCAGGCTGTACCCGCCGTCAACCTTGCGGGCGCGGGTGATCATGCTGCCGGGGTCGGAGCCGTGGTTCGGCTCGGTCAGGCCGAAGCAGCCAATCCATTCGCCGGTGGCCAGCTTGGGCAGGTACTTCTGCTTGGTGGCTTCGTTGCCGAACTCGTTGATCGGCACCATCACCAGCGACGACTGCACGCTCATCATCGAGCGGTAGCCTGAGTCGACACGCTCGACTTCACGCGCCACCAGGCCGTAGCAGACGTAGTTCAGGCCGGCGCCGCCGTACTGCTCGGGGATCGTCGGGCCCAGCAGGCCCAGCTCACCCATTTCGCGAAAGATCGCGGGGTCGGTCTTCTCGTGGCGGAAGGCTTCGAGCACGCGCGGGGCCAGGCGGTCTTGGCTGTAGGCGCGGGCCGCGTCGCGCACCTGGCGCTCGTCGTCGGTCAGTTGCTGGTCCAGCAGCAGTGGGTCATCCCAGTGAAAAGAGGCGCGAGCAGCCATGGCGAAGGTCTCCAGTTGTTCCAGCGTGGAATCATAGAATGCCAAAGTCCAGCAATCAAACGCCTTTTTCGCACTGATCTGTGCGTTGATGGAACTCCGGAGCGCCGAATGCGCCGAAAACTGCCTTCCACCGCTGCGCTGGCCGCTTTCGAGGCGGCCGCGCGCCACCAGAGCTTCACCAAGGCCGCGGCGGAGCTGGCTGTGACGCAGAGCGCCGTCTGCCGCCAGATCGCGTCGCTCGAATCCTTTCTCGGCGTCGCGCTGTTTCGCCGCAGCCAGCGCGGCGTGGGGCTGACCGAGGCCGGCCAGCGCTACAGCCGCAGCGTGGCCACCCGGCTGGACGAGGTCGAGCGCGACACGCTTGATTTGATGGCCCAAGCCGGCCTGGGCGGGCAGGGCGGCGCGCTGGAACTGGCGGTGGTGCCGACCTTCGCGACCCAATGGCTGCTGCCAAGGCTGGCGAGGTTTCAGGCCCTGCATCCCGGCATCACGGTCCACTTCAGTTCACGCACGCGGCCGTTTCTCTTTGCCGACACCGAGCTCGACGCGGCGATCCACGCCGGCAACGGCCTTTGGCCCGGCACCGAAGGCCGGCTGCTTATGGCAGAAACGCTGGTCACGGTCGCCAGCCCGGCGCTACTGAAAGGCCGCACAGACTGGACGCCGCAGTCGCTGTCGACCTTGCCGCTTTTGCAGGCCAGCACCCGGCCTTATGCCTGGCGCCACTGGTTCGAGTCGCAAGGCCTGGAGGTCGAGCACGACATGGCTGGCGCCCGGATGGAGCTGTTCTCGATGCTCAGCGAAGCGGCCGTGCAGGGCCTGGGCGTGGCGCTGGTGCCGCGCATGCTGGTCGACAACGAACTGGCCAGCGGCCGGCTGGTGCAGGTGGTGCCGCACGCCTTCTTGAGTGACCGGCGTTATTACCTGCTGTACCCAGAGCACAAGGCGGCGTCGCCGGCGCTGAAGGCGTTTGCGGATTGGCTGGACAGCGAAGCCGCGCGCTATCGCCCCGAGGTCGGGCTGAACTGAGTATCAGTCACCGTGTTTATCGGCTTCTGAGGTGAACGCGTCGGCGTAGAACTCGTCGTCCGGCAAGCCGCACTGGACCTCGAAGTCCTTGTGCGCCGACTCGACCATGATCGGCACACCGCAGGCGTAGATCTGGTGGCCCGAGAGATCGGGCCAGTCGGCCATCACCGCGTGGTGGACAAAGCCGGTGCGGCCGGTCCAGCCATCTTCAGCCTTCGGCTCGGACAGCACCGGCACGTAGCGCAGGTTCGGCAGGCGCGCAGCCGCAGCTTCGGCCCAATCGTGCAGGTACAGATCGGACTTGCCGCGAGCGCCCCAGTACAGCACCGCGGGGCGTGTGCTGCCCCTTTCTTCCAGCCGCTCGATCAAGGCCTTGATCGGCGCGAAGCCGGTGCCCGAGGCGAGCAGGATCATCGGCTTGTCGCTGTCTTCGCGCAGGAAGAAGCTGCCGAACGGACCCTCCATCCGCACGATGTCTTTCTCTTTCATCGTGCCGAACACGTGGTCGGTGAATTTGCCGCCCGGCATGTGGCGGATGTGCAGCTCGATCGACGGCGGCGTGCCCAGGTTGTGCGGCGCATTGGCCATCGAGTAGCTGCGGCGCGAGCCGTCGCGCAGGATGAATTCGATGTACTGGCCGGCGCGGAACTGGAAGTTCTGGTTGGCTGGCAGTTGCACCCGGATCACGGCCACGTCGCCCGTCGGCCGTTCGATGCCGAGCACGCGGCCGGGCATCTTCAGGATCGGGAACTCGCCGGCGCCCGGCACGGTGCGCGCTTCGACCAGGCAATCGGTCTGCGGCGTCGAGCAGCAGGTCAGGATCAGGCCGCTGGCTTCCTCGGCCTCCGACAAGGCCTTGTGCTGGTGCGCGCCGTGGATCACCCGGCCTTCGAGCAAGCGGCTCTTGCAGGTGCCGCACGCGCCGTCCTTGCAGCCGTAGGGCAGGCCGATGCCCTGGCGGATCGCGGCGGCGAGGATGGGCTCGTCGCGCGTGACGTCGAAGCTGCGGCCAGAGGGCTGGAGGGTGACGGTGAAGGTCATGGTCGAAGCGGGCAGAGGCGAGGCTGGCGAGCCATGTGAGTGGTTCGCAGGCCGGCAGGTGGGGCGAGGCCGCCACCCTACACTGGCGCGCGGTCCACCCGCCATTCTGCCCGGCGCCTTGCCGTCCTTACCTGATGTACCCCAAGACCCTGCGTGCCAAACGTCCGACGCTGTTGATCGTCGGTTGTGGTGATGTCGGCATGCGTGTGTTGCGCCTGCTGGGGCCGGCGGGGCACCGCTGGAAGCTGCTGGCCTTGACCAGTTCGGCGGCGCGCGTGCCCGCCTTGCGCGCCGCCGGCGCAGTGCCGCTGCTGGGCAACCTCGATGAACCCGCCACGTTGACCCGGTTGTCTGGCTTGGCTGACGCCGTGCTGCATCTGGCGCCGCCGCCGGGCGAGGGCCGCACGGACGGCCGGACTGCCAACCTGCTGCGTGCGCTGGCGCTGCGGGGTGGGCCGCGCCGCATCGTCTACGCCAGCACCACCGGCGTCTATGGCGACTGCGACGGTGCCTGGATTGACGAGACGCGTCCGCTTGCCCCTGCGACCGCGCGCGGGCAACGGCGCACCGACGCAGAGGCTCGCCTGCGCTGGGCCGGTCGGGCCTTCGGCTGGCGCGTCAGCCTGCTGCGCGTGCCCGGCATCTACGCGCTCGACCGCGAAGGCGGCGACCCGCGAGACCGCGTGCGCCGCGGCACGCCGGTGCTGGCCGCTGAGGACGATGTCTACACCAACCACATCCATGCCGACGACCTGGCGCGAGCCTGCGTGGCCGCCTTGCTGCGCGGGGCGCCGCAGCGGGCCTACAACGTCTGCGACGACAGCATGTTGAAGATGGGTGACCACTTCGACGCGGTGGCCGACCACTTCGGCCTGCCGCGGCCGCCGCGCATCAGCCGGGCCAAGGCGACGCTGCAGATGTCGCCCGTGCAGATGAGCTTCCTCAGCGAGTCGCGGCGCTTGTCCAACCGGCGGTTGAAGCGGGAGCTGCGCTTGCAGTTGCGCTACCCGACGGTGGCGGACGGCTTGAACACCACGCCGTGAAGGGCGGGCTCAGTCAGACTCAGCTGCCGCAGCGGATGCGCTGCTTGCTCAAGGCCACGTCGTCGAACCACAGCGTCATCGGCTGGCCGGCGTAGCTTTCCCAGCCGATCCGAAAGTCGACCGGGGCCGGGTGCCAGCTGCCGCGCGCCAGCCACTGCGAGTCCACCTCCGGTGTCGGCGTGGTGTCCACGTGCAGGCCGGCCACTTCGGCCCCGTTCAACCAGGTTTTCATCGTGCCCTTGTTGCCGTTGACCGTGAACTCGACGCAGTGCCACGCCCCCGCGGCCGGCGACACGCTCAGCGCGATGCCGGCCGGGCTCAACACCGGCACGGTGGCGTCGTCGGATTCGCGGTTCCACATCAGGATGCGGTTCTGCCCGCCCATGCGCAGGTCGCGCTGGTTGTCGTTGCTGTCCTTCATCGCCATGAAGGTGACATGCCCGTCGCCCAGCGCATCGGCAAAGCGGACGAAGAAGCGGCCGAACACCCGCTGGCCCAGCGAGGCCGGGATCGGGGTCGCGGCAAAGATGTGGTTGCAGTAGCCGCCGGTGCTGGTGACCTTCAGCGACTGTTTGCCGCGGTGCGCGACTGTCGAGTCCACCGTGGCCTGGCCGGTGCCAGTGCAGTTGGCGCCGCCCACCGTCCAGAGCGTGGTGTTGGGTGGGCCACCAGGAGCGGCCGATTCGAAGTTGTCGCACAGGGCGAGATCGCCGCAAGATCCAGCGAAATTGGCAAGAGGCACGAAGGCTGGCGCTTCACGGCTCAACGGTACCGCGCCATGGGGCTCGCTGGCTGCTGCCGCGCACGGAATGGCGAACAGCAAGACTGCTGACAGCGTTGTCATTTTTGTTGCAAACGGGTGCAGGTGGCGCAAGAAAACTTGCATGGTCTTGTCTCCGGGGATGGGGGTGAGTGGCTGGCGCGCACGGCACCGGCCACGCTGGGCGGCTCAGCGGCTCAACCAGCGCGAAGGGCGATGCTAGGGACGTGCACCGCGCCGGGCAATGCCTTCAACCCGATTCGCGCTGCTCTTTACGGGTTCTTACAGCGCGCTGGCCCCATGCGCGAGGCGACATCGCGGCGCGATCCTTCACGTGCCTTCAGGTTGTTTGATCGCGCTCTGCCGGTCCACGGTGTGCAGCGGGACTCGCAGCGAGCGGCCATCGCGCAAGATGTCCAGCGCCACGTCGCGTTCTGGCGCACCGTCGCCCCACAGGCGATGCCACAGCGTCTGCAGGCTGTCGACGGTTTGGCCGTCGATGCGCACGATCTGGTCGCCAGGCTTCAGGCCAGCGGCCTCGGCCGGCCCGGCGCGGCTGACGCGCAGCACCCGCACCTCGCCGGCCAGCTCGATGCAGTTCACGCCCATCCAGGCACGCTTGCTTTGCGCAGAACGGCCTTGGGCCAGCAACTCGTCCAGGATCGGCTTGAGCAGGTCGATCGGCACGAACATGTTGCCGGCCAGCGCCGGCTGGTCAGGCCCCAGTGCATCGCTGACGACCAACGAGCCGACCCCGAGCAACTCGCCCTTCAGGTTGAACAGCGCCGCGCCGCTGTGGTCGGTGCGCGGCGGCGCGGTGAACAGGGCATGGTCGAGGTGGTATTCCCAGTAGCCCGAAAACGCGCGTTGCGACACCCGCCGGGCCATGCTGATGCCAGCATCCTGGCCGCCGGAGATGATCAACAGTGTGTCGCTGTCAGCGACCTGGGTCGGCTCGCCCAACGGCGCCGCCGGCAGGTTCAGCGGAATCAGAGACTTGACCAGGCCAAAGCCGGTGGCCACGTCGTAGCCGATCACCCGCGCCGGGATGTGGCGGCCGTCGTCCGTCAGCAGCAAGACCTGGTCTGCTTCGAGAATCAAGTAGCCGATGGTCAGCACCAGACCATCGGCGCCGATGACGACGCCCGAGCCTTGCCGTATCGGCCCCAGCGTGACGTTCGACGTGGCGTTGTCGACGGCCTTGGCGAGCACGCCCACCACCGCGTCACTGGCTCGTTTGATGCCATCCGTTGAAATGGCTTCTTCGGCAGCCACCGGCCCTGCTGGCCATGCGCCCACCAGCGCCCAGACCCAGAAAAGGACGGTGCGAACGATGCGACCCATGGCACACCTCCACGACGGCTGGCCGTGATCTGCCCTCAGCATGCGCCGAGCGGCCTCGGCCATCAAGCCGCAGGGTTACTCGCCGAGGGTGCTTGTCCCGCAAACTTGCGGCAAGCGGTGTGCCGTGGGTCAGCGGCGGCGGCGCGAGGGGAAGGGGGGTTGGCCGCGCCAGAAGCGGATCATCAGCCAGCCGCCCAGCATGCCGCCCAGGTGGGCGAAGTGGGCGATGCCTTCAGGCCCGAAGATGCCTTGCAGCAGTTCCAACCCGCCGAACACGGCGACGAAGGTGCGGGCCTTCATCGGGATGGGGGGGAACAGCGGCATGATGGTGCGGTTCGGGAACAGCATGCCGTAGGCCAGCAACAGGCCGAACAGGCCGCCCGAGGCGCCCAAGGTGGGTGCGTAAGAGTGCCGCAGCGACGTGAACAGCATCTGGCACGCTGCGGCCGTCAACACGCTGGCCAGCAAGAAGGTCAGCAGGCGCTTGTAGCCCCACAGGCGCTCCAGCTCGGCACCGAACATCCACATGCCCAGCATGTTGAAGAACAGGTGGAGCACGTCGCCATGCAGGAAGGCATAGGTCAGCGGTTGCCAGGGCAGGAAGCGTCCGCTGTCCAAGGGCCACAGCGCAAACCAGGTCAAGAGAAACCCGCCGAACAACTGCTGCACGCAGAAGATCGCCGTGCAGATCAGCATCAGCGCCTTGGTGACGGGAGGCATCGGCGGCATGGCGTGTCGCTGGAAGCGTGAAGCTGAGGGTCACTGGTGCCCGGGGCCGGACTCGAACCGGCACACCTTGCGGCGGGGGATTTTGAATCCCCTGCGTCTACCGATTTCGCCACCCGGGCCAGTGTGTGCTTGCGTGTGCTTCGTGCCTTTGATGGCGGCTGCGGGGCGCAGCGCCGAAGGCACGTCGGGGGCGGATTATGGCATGCGAAAGCACCGGCTTTGACCCAGCGCCCATAATGCAACGCAGCCTTCTTCACGACCTCGACATGCCCGCCTACAAGACGCTGGAAGACGCGATTGGATCGACCCCGCTGGTACGGCTGCAACGCCTGCCCGGCCCCGAAGTGCAGGCACGCGGCAACGTGATCCTGGGCAAGCTCGAAGGCAACAACCCGGCGGGTTCGGTGAAGGACCGGCCGGCGATCAGCATGATCCGCAATGCCGAGGCGCGGGGCGAGATCAAGCCCGGCGACACGTTGATCGAGGCCACGTCGGGCAACACCGGCATCGCGTTGGCGATGGCCGCGGCGATCAAGGGCTACCGCATGCTGCTGATCATGCCGGAGGACCTGTCGGTCGAGCGTGCACAGACGATGAAGGCCTTCGGCGCAGAGTTGATCCTGACGCCCAAGTCGGGTGGCATGGAGCTGGCCCGAGACCTGGCCGAGCAGATGCAAAGAGACGGCAAGGGCCGCGTGCTCGACCAGTTTGCCAACCCGGACAACCCGCGCATCCACTACGAGACCACCGGGCCCGAGATCTGGGCCGACACCGAAGGCCAGATCACGCACTTCGTCAGCGCGATGGGCACCACCGGCACGATCACCGGTGTCTCACGCTTCATGAAGGAGAAGAAGCCCGGCGTGCGCATCATCGGCGCCCAGCCCTCAGAGGGCTCGCGCATCCCCGGCATCCGCAAGTGGGCGGACGCTTACCTGCCGAAAATCTACGATCCGAGCGCTGTCGACGAGATGGTCTATGTCAGCCAGTCGGACGCCGAAGACATGGCGCGTCGGCTGGCCGCCGAAGAGGGACTATTTGCGGGCATCTCGGCGGCCGGCGCGTTGTGGGTGGCATTGCAGGTGGCGCGGGTGGTCGAGAACGCGACCATCGTGTTCGTGGTCTGCGACCGCGGCGACCGCTACCTGTCGACCGGCGTCTTTCCGGCCTGACGAGCATGACAGCCGACTACAAATTCTGCCCGCAGTGCGCTGCCGCGCTGGCGTGGATCGAGGCCGAAGAGGACGGTGGTGCGAAGAGCCGCCTGCGCTGCGCGGCCTGCAACTTCACCCACTGGAACAACCCGACGCCCGTGCTGGCGGCGGTGGTCGAATGCGTCGACCGCGGCGGCAAGCTGCTGCTGGCCCGCAATGCGGCGTGGACGGGCCGCATGTTCGCGCTGATCACCGGCTTCATGGAGGCGGGTGAGTCGCCCGAGGCGGGCATCGCGCGCGAGGTGCTCGAAGAAACTTCGCTGGTGGCCGAGGCCGTTCACCTGATCGGCGTCTACGACTTCCAGCGCCTGAACCAGGTGATCATCGCCTACCACGTGCAGGCGCGCGGCGAAATCAAGCTGTCGCCGGAACTGGCCGAGTACAAGCTGTTCGAGCCGGGTGACACGCTGTGCTGGCCGGCGGGTACCGGGTATGCCTTGGCCGACTGGTTGCGTGGCCGCGGCATCGAGCCCGAGTTCATCGAGTTTGCCAAGCTGCAGCCCAAGCCCGAAGACGCGGGCGTTGGCGAAACCACGGCTTCCTAGCCAGACACCAAGGACAAGACATGGGACAGCCCATCGACGTGCACAAGGAACTGGACACCCGCGGGCTGAACTGCCCGCTGCCCATCCTGAAGGCCAAGAAGGCGCTGGCCGACATGAGTAGCGGCCAGGTGCTGAAGGTCGTCGCGACCGACCCCGGCTCGATGCGCGACTTCCAGGCCTTTGCGCGCCAGACCGGCAACGAGCTGCTCGACCAGCAGACGCAGGACGCGGAGTTCATCCACTTTTTACGCCGCCGTTAGCACGGCCCCAAAAAGGAAAAAGGCGCCGCATGCGGCGCCTTCGTACTTGGAGCCGGACGCTCAGAGTTCGAGTTTCTTCAAGTACTCGCGGAAGCCGGGGCCCAGTTGCGGGTGGGCCAGCGCCAGTTCGACGTTGGCTTCGAGGAAGCCTTCCTTGCTGCCGCAGTCGTAGCGCTTGCCGTGGTAGCGGTAGGCGAAGACTTTTTCGCGGCGCATCAGCGCGGCGATGCCGTCGGTCAGCTGGATCTCGCCGCCCACGCCGCGCGGCTGGTTCGCGATCTCGCGGAAGACGCCTGGCGTCAGGATGTAGCGGCCGGCCACGCCCAGATTCGAAGGGGCGTTCTCCGGCGACGGCTTCTCGACGATGTGGGTCAGGTCCATCATGCGGTCGTTCACCGGCGTGCCCGCGACGATGCCGTAGCGCTTGGTGTGCTCCGGCAAGACTTCCTGCACTGCAATGATCGAGGCGTGCCATTCGTCGAACTGCTGCACCATCTGCTTCAGGATCGACGGCTGGCCCACCATCAGGTCGTCGGCCAGCAGCACCGCGAAGGGCTCGTTGACGACCACGCACTGCGCGCACTGCACCGCGTGACCGAGCCCCAGGGCCTTCGGCTGGCGGATGTAGATGCACTCCATGTCGTCGGGCTTGATCGAGTGCACCAGGTCCAGAAGCTCCTGCTTGCCGGCGGCTTCGAGCTCCGCCTCCAACTCGTAGGCGGTGTCGAAATGGTCCGGAATGGCGCGCTTGTTGCGGCCGTTGACGAAGATCATCTGCCGGATGCCGGCGTCGTAGGCCTCTTCGACGGCGTACTGGATCAGCGGCTTGTCGACGACAGGCAGCATTTCCTTGGGTTGGGCCTTGGTGGCGGGCAGGAAACGGGTGCCCAGGCCGGCAACCGGGAAGATGGCTTTGTTGATTTTCTTCACGCTGTGTATTCCTTGTAGACGTCTCGTCCGGGTGGCAAAGATTGTGCCGCCCTGGGCGTTTCAAGCGTTGGGCAAACGGCCCAGTTGTTCACGCAACGAGGCCAGCGTGCGATCGTGGTCGGCCAACCGTTGGCGCATTTCGGCCACCACGGCCTCGGGCGCACGGGCGACGAACTTCTCGTTGCTGAGCTGCGCTTCGGCCTTGGCCTTCTCGCCCTCGATTCGAGTGATCTCCTTGGTCAGGCGAATGCGCTCGGCGGCCACGTCGATTTCAACCTTCAATGCCAGCCGCGCGTTGCCTTGCACGGCCACGGGTGCCATGGCCGTGGCGGCCGCGAAGGCGGCTTCGTCGGACAGGATCTGCACCTCGCTCAGCTTGGCCAGCGCCTTCAGCGCCGGCGCGGCGGCCGCGAAGAAATCGGATTCGCCGATGACGATCAGCGGTACGCGATCGGCCGGCGACAGGCCCATCTCGCTTCGCAGGCCGCGGCAGGCGCTGACCATGGCCTTCAGCTGCGCCACCCAGGCATCGGCCACCGGGTCGATTTTGTCTGGCTGCGGCACGGGGTAGGCGGCCGAGGCCACGGTGCTGCCGTCGCCTTCTGCGCGGCGGCCGGCGACCACCGCCACCGTGTCCCACAGCTCGGCTGTGATGAAGGGGGTGATCGGGTGCAGCAGGCGCAGCACCGTTTCCAGCGTGCGGACCAGCGTGCGGCGCGTGGCGCGCTGTTCGGCTTCGCTGCCGGTCTGGATCTGCACCTTGGCGATCTCAAGGTACCAGTCGCAGTACTCGTCCCAGACGAACGAGTAGATGGCGTTGGCGACGTTGTCGAGTCGGTAGTCTGTAAAGCCTTGCGCGACGGCCATTTCGACCCGTTGCAACTCGCCGGCGATCCAACGGTCAGCGGCCGAGAACTTCATGTAGCCGTGGAAGGCGCCGCCGGGCTGGCATTCTTCCTTGCCGTGTTCCTTCAGGCCGCAATCTGCGCCCTCGCAGTTCATCAGCACGAACTTGGTCGCGTTCCAGAGTTTGTTGCAGAAGTTGCGGTAACCCTCGCAGCGCTTCGAATCGAAGTTGATCGTCCGGCCCAGCGAGGCCAGGGCGGCGAAGGTGAAGCGCAGGGCGTCCGCCCCGTAGCCCGGAATGCCTTCCGGGAATTCCTTCTCGGTCGACTTGCGGACCTTGGGCGCCGTCTCGGGCTTGCGCAGGCCAACGACGCGCTTGTCCAGCAGCTCGGGCAGCGCGATGCCGTCGATCAGGTCGACCGGGTCGAGCACATTGCCTTCGGACTTGCTCATCTTCTGGCCGTGTGCATCGAGCACCAAGCCGTGGATGTAGACGTGCTTGAACGGCACCTGGCCGGTGAAGTGCTTGGTCATCATGATCATCCGGGCGACCCAGAAGAAGATGATGTCGTGGCCGGTGACCAGCACGGATGACGGCAGGAAGAGGTCCTGCTCGATCGTCTTCTCGGGCCAGCCCAGTGTCGAGAACGGCACCAGTGCGGACGAGTACCAGGTGTCCAGCACATCGGGGTCGCGCGTCAGTGCGCCGGTGTAGCCGGCAGCGCCGGCCTTGGCGCGGGCTTCGGCTTCCGAGCGCGCGACGAACAGCTCGCCGTTGTCGCCGTACCAGGCCGGGATCTGGTGGCCCCACCAGAGCTGGCGCGAGATGCACCAGTCCTGGATGTTCTTCATCCACTGGTTGTAGGTGTTGACCCAGTTCTCGGGCACGAACTTGACCTGGCCCGAGTCGACCGCGTCGATCGCCTTCTGCGCAATGCTGGTGCCGTCGGCGCCGGGCTTGGTCATCGCGACGTACCACTGGTCGGTCAGCATCGGCTCAATCACCTGGCCCGAGCGGGCGCAGCGCGGCACGGTCAGCCTATGCTTCTTGGTCTCGACCAGCAGGCCTTCCGATTCCAGCTGCGCGACGATCTTCTTGCGCGCCACGTAGCGGTCGAGCCCGCGGTAGTCCGCAGGGGCTTCGTCGTTGACCTTGGCTTCGAGCGTGAAGATGGTCAGCATCGGCAGGCCATGGCGCAAGCCGACCTGGTAGTCGTTCGGGTCGTGCGCGGGCGTGACCTTGACCACGCCAGTGCCGAAAGCCTTGTCGACGTAGTCGTCGGCGATCACCGGCACCAGGCGGCCGGTGATCGGCAGGCGCACCTGCTTGCCGACCAGGTGGGCATAACGTTCGTCTTCAGGGTGCACCATCACCGCGGTGTCGCCCAGCATGGTTTCCGGCCGGGTGGTGGCCACGACCAGCGATTCGTCGCTGCCTTCGATGGGATAGCGGATGAACCAGAGGTGGCCATCTACCTCTTCGCTCTCCACTTCGAGGTCGGACACCGCGGACATCAGGCCCGGATCCCAGCTGACCAGCCGCTTGCCGCGGTAGATCAGGCCTTCTTCATACAGGCGCACGAAGGTCTCGGTCACGGTGGTCGACAGCTTGTCGTCCATCGTGAAGTACTCGTGGTCCCAGCTGACCGAGTCGCCCATGCGGCGCATTTGGCGGGTGATGGTGGCGCCGCTTTGCGCTTTCCATTCCCAGACCTTGGCGACGAAGTTCTTGCGGCCCAGGTCGTGGCGGCTGATGCCTTGCTCTTGCAATTGGCGCTCGACGACGATCTGCGTCGCGATGCCGGCGTGGTCGGTGCCCGGCACCCACAGCGTGTTGAAGCCGCGCATGCGGTGGTAGCGCGTCAACGAGTCCATGATGGTCTGGTTGAACGCGTGGCCCATGTGCAGCGTGCCGGTCACATTCGGTGGCGGCAGCTGGATGCAGAACGAGGACTTGGCCGGGTCCAGCGTTGGTTGATAAATGCCGCTGGATTCCCACAAAGGGGCCCAGCGGGCCTCGATGGCAGCGGGCTCGAAGGATTTGGCGAGGTCGGTCATGGGCGGAGGAACGGCGTTTGCCTGCAACAGCTTGACACGTAAAGCATGTCAACCCGCATGGCGCCGAAAGAGTTGGTCCGATTGTAGGTCGCACCTGTGCGCGGCCCAGACCAACGAGGAGACCTGGATGAGCTTGCATTCCCGAGTGAAAACTGCGGCGCTGGGCCGCTGGCCGGGGCGTATCGCCGCCGTGGCGGCGGCTGTTCTGGTGGCGGCCTGCGGCGGCGGCGGCGGCCCGCTGACCTGCTCGGCAGCCGATGAGAAGATCTGGCTGCGCGAGTACATGGACGACTGGTACTTTTGGTACAAGGTCAGCCCCAGCCCCGATCCGTCGGGTTACCTGTCGGTCGACAGCTATTTCGACGCCCTGCGCTACCAGGGCACGCTGCCTGAATTCCCGAAGGCCGACGACTGGAGCTACCTGGTCTCGCAAGAAGCCTTCGACCGCACCTTTGGCGACGGCCGCACGCTGGGCTACGGCCTGATGGTGGCCGGCCTGGAAGTGGCAGGCCACCCCGATCAGCCGCTGTACGCCCGCTACATCGAGCCCGGCTCGCCCGCCGCACTGGCCGGCCTGACGCGCGGCGACCAGATCCTGGCGGTCAATGGGAAGACCTCTTCCCAGATGATCACCAACAACGACTACGCCGACCTGTCACCGGCCGACAGCGGCAACATGGTGACGATCGACATCCGCAATGCCGACGGCGACAGCCGCGTGCAGCTGACCGCGGCCATCTACAACCTCGACCCGGTGCCCAACAGCCGTGTGCTGACGACGCCGGACGGCCGCAAGATGGGCTATGTGCAGGTCAAGGACATGATCGACCAGGCACTGGCGCCGTTCGACACCGCCTTCGGCCAGTTCAAGGCGGCGGGTGTGCAGGACGTGATCATCGACCTGCGCTACAACGGCGGTGGCCTGATCTCGGTGGCCAACAAGATAGCGTCGTTCCCCGACGCGGCAGAGACCAACGGCAAGGTGTTCGCCAGCCTGCTCTACAACGACAAACGCTCGGGCCACAACGAAAGCTTCCGCTTCCAGAACTACGCCAACGCGACCGGGTTGTCGCGCGTGTATGTGCTGACCGGCCCGCGCACCTGCTCGGCCAGCGAACAGGTCATCAACGGCTTGCGGCCTTACGTGACGGTGGTGACGATCGGCGACACCACTTGCGGCAAGCCGGTGGGCTTCCTGCCGCAGGCGGATGGCTGTGGCGCGGTGGTCAACGCAGTCAACTTCGAGTCAGTCAACTCGAAGAACGAAGGCCGCTACTTCGACGGCTTCGATGCGTCTTGCCCAGTGGCTGAAGACTTCAGCGAGCCGCAGGGTTCAGAGACCGACCCATTGATCATTGCGACCGAAGACCATGCCGATGGTTTTGGCTGCCCGACATTGGCCGCCGCCACGAAGACCAAGCTCCTCGGCTTGCGCAAGCCTTCCGAGCGTCCGCGCTGGGTCGAAGCGGGCGAACGCCGCGGCATGATCGGCAGATAAGGGCACCCGGTGGCGGGATACCGCCACCACCCTCCGAGAGGGTGCGCGGCCGCTTCGGAGCGGCCGTGCGCTGGCCGCGCGGCAGCGACGGGCAGGGTGGCGAACCTTCGCCACCCTCAGTCATCACGTCAAGAATCAAGGGCCACCACCGGCTACAGCCGGTGTGTGGCCTTGACCGCGTGATAGCGCTCGACCAGCGCGGCCGCCAGTTGCGGCGGCTCCACATCGACGAGCAACGCGTGCTGTGCAGCCAAGCGCCGCATTGCGTCCTCACGTGCCTGACGGAACCAGTGAGCCGCGGCGACTTCGGCCGCCTGGGTGGCGGTGCCGAGCGGCGTTTGCAACAGTTCGGCCAGCGCGCGCTCGCGCAGGCTGGCCAGCAGGACCAGGTGGCGCGTGCGCAGCAGGCGCAGTGCCGGCAGCAGCTCGGGCAGATCGTCGTCGCGGCAGTTGGTGACGACGATCACCAGCGAGCGCCGGGTCTCGTGCCGCATCAGGTCGCGCGCGGCCGCCAGGTAGTCAGAGTGCTCGATGCCGGGCTGCAGGTCGTGCAGCGCACTCAACAGGCCGTCCAGCGTCGCCATGCCCTTGCGCGGTGACAGCTGCCGCCCTTGGCCGGCGCGGTGGCCGAAGGTGCGCACGCCGACCTCGTCGCCGGCTTTCAAGGCCACGTAGGCCAGCAGGATCAGCGCGTTCAGCGCGTGGTCGAAGTGCGAGCCGCCCGGGCCGGTGCTGCCTTCGTCGGCCCGCATGCGACGGCCGCAGTCCAGCAGGCAGACGACGCGCTGATCGCGCTCGTCCTGGTAGCGGCGCACGACGGGGCGGCCGCGCCGCAGGCTGGCACGCCAGTCCACATGACGGACCGGATCGCCCTCTTGGTAGTCGGCGAGCGAATGAAAGTCGGTGCCGACGCCGCGGCCGGCGGCCGTCTTGATGCCGATTTCGGCCAGCCGCTGCTGGCCCGCCAGCCAGGCGTAGCCGGCGACAGCTGCGAAGTTGGGAAACACGCGCAGGGCCTGCTCGTCGCCCAGGCGCAGCTGCAGGTCCCACAGGCCCCAGCGCGTGCGCAGGCGCAAGCGGGCGGGGCCGAGGCGTGCGGCGCCGCGAGTGCGTGGGCGGAGCTCGTAGTGCGCATGCAGACCACCGGCCGCAGGCAAGGCCAAGTCCAGTGGCAGGCCGCTGCCGTCGAAGCTCGCGTCCAGCCCATCGAAGAACTGGCCTTGCCAGGCCCGCGGCCCGGGGTTGTCGAGCTGCAACTCCACGCGCTGCGGCACGCCCAGCGACAGCACCTTGGGCAGGCGCCGGCGCAGGCGCAAGGGGTGGCGCCGCAGTGCGAGCAGCGCCTGTGCCAGATCGAAGGCCACCAGCGCCGCG
>Ga0307515_10005460_pt1 | contig 25734 bp, 24 predicted proteins | sample 17_EM_MG_FD_194513 | JGI IMG/M metagenome (GOLD analysis project Ga0307515, IMG submission 194513) | Populus trichocarpa ectomycorrhiza microbial communities from riparian zone in the Pacific Northwest, United States - 17_EM | ecosystem: Host-associated > Plants > Roots > Unclassified | place... | reverse complement strand
TTTCCCCCATCTCCTCTGATCTCTCTCTTTCTTGTGCTCAACTCTACCATCACCTAAGAACACAAAGTTAAGTCATCCCTCTCTATCTCTCCATGCCATTATCATGAGTTAACACAGAGTACAGCATCCACCAAGTACAGCATCATCCCAAGATCGACAGTCTCCCGCTCCCAGCCAGGTTCTCATCTCTTGGCGGATGTTGTACTCAACTCTCTACATTCCCACAATTACAAGTTAACCAATGAATAGAGACTCAGCTGCCGTCGCGCCTCCCTCCAAATCGACTGCCTCCAAGTACTCCTCCAATCTCGCTCGATCATACCCTGCAAGTGCATCTCCAAACTCGCTCGGTCACACACTCGGAGTGCATCTCTGAGTTCACTCGATCTCGGCCTCCAAGTGCATGTCCAAACTAGCTCGATCATGGCCTCCCAGCGCATATCCAAACTCGATGGATCACGGCCTCCCAGTGCATCTCCAAACTCGATTGATCACGACCTCCAAGTGCATCTCTCAGTTCACTCGATCTCGGCCTCCAAGTGCATCTTTGAAACTGGCTCGATCACGGCCTCCAAGTATATTGTTAAGGAGCGACGGTGGGTGTACGGAGATACAGGGGTAACAGAGGTGGAATGAGCGACGCGGAGTATATATTCGGGAGACCCCGGGGTAGATAGACAGCATCTCATTTTCATCTCATCTTGTCATACAACGAAAATACACACTCTATCTTTCCCAACTTTTAGTCCCACTCGCTCTGTCCGAGATTTGGATCCACGCAATTGTGTGGATCCTCACGGCCGGGTAGTATCATTTCTTCTCACCTTCTTCCTACGCTCCTCGAGATTAATGTAGAAGGAACGCGAGGAGACATTTTTGCAGCGTCACCCATTGCATTGCAATCCCGATGCAAGCGTTTACCCAATGAACCCATTCCGACGTATGGTCACAGTTGCCCACACCGCCAGAGTGTTTGTTTAAAAAAGGAGACCGACAGAGCGAGAAGAGACTGTGAAACTGCGATCGGAGGGCGATATGCAATGCGACCCGTGGTATTGATGCCGGGCGTGGAGTAATCCACCACCGGGGTGTCTCTGACAGCTCTGACGGAGCGCGTCCACTCTGACGGAGCCATTCCGCCCGGACGGAAATGTTTTTTGCTGATGTCATGTGATCGAACATTTCATTGTACACTGCAATGACATGATGCAATGTGACTGTATGCCTCTTCGATATCCACTGGGTCCAATATCGAAATGCCCTCAATACTTCCATGACATACTTCACAGCGGTCCATTCATCTTCAGTTGTGAACAGTGGCCAGTAATCGGTGTATTTTGGATTTTAGAGCCTCTCACGTGCGAATTCCCATAATCGGTAGGCGTGCTTGAGCAACTCCACTGAAGAGCTCCGACCTGTTTTCACATGCATGTTCAGAAGTACCGCGAGGTGGACTTTGACATTTGGACAGTCAATGAACTCGTTTCGATGACCAGGTGTCAGCACAATCAATACAGCAAGCATTCTCTGCTATATGAAGGTCAATTTCAGGACTTTCAAAATATCATGAAATACGTACTTTCTCAATTATCTATGCTAAACCTGGTTTCATGGCTGACACCGTATTGATTCTAGCGTTGCCCTGTTTTCGAAGTTGTTGCCTCTTCCCAATGTCTACGCTTTCATTCTCTCCAAAGTGCGGATCACACTCATGGGCTTCCCAACACTTGGTGCGGCCTTTTGCACTGAGACAGCTCATGAATGCACCTAAAGCAGGCTGTATGACGTGCGCCATGCATGATAGGTGGTTCCCCAACGCAGGCCACACGATTCCAGAGGCCTCAAGTGTTGATTGCAGCTCGTGGATCATCGAGTGTTTTGAGGAAGCATTATCAATCGTAACACCAAGGAACCGGCCGTCGGTAAGCTCAACACGATCAAGCATGTCCTTCAAATGTACTGCTAGCCTAGCTCCATCATGTTGGCCCTTAACCTATCATCATTATTTAGCTTTCGAAACATGAAACAAACAGGCGATCAACCTCATCGAGAGGGAGTTGAACTTCATGCAATGCCCAATTCCCATCCATATAGTAAAGAATATCCGAAGTTATGGCTAGTTTGTTCGTTGATGTACATCCGTCCAAAGTTAAACTAACTTTATTTTGTGACGGCAATTGCTTGTTCATTGCATCCACAGTTAGAGCATCTTCCCTCTGGCAACTGTTGGTAAGGGTCATTGTGGATGGCAGCACGAGGTCATCGCTGAATGTCTTACATGACCGTCGTAGCTCTCGATTTGATATAGCGTTTCATGGAATATGAGCGGAAACAAATCCTGACATGAGGTAGAGATTCCATGTGTCATGGTGAATTTCGGAAGTTTCAATGTCCTTAGCTGCGAGTTTGGAACATTTTGTCTGTCATTTCGGTAAATATGGATCAACCTGGATGTCAATTATGAAATCACTCTGTGAACTTACGATTTTGATTCCTCGACTTCCTTGCCTCTTCAGGATGGCCAAAGCTGTTTCATCCACCGTCGAACTAGTCAATTCAGTAACCTCTGACTCTGTTCATTCGTTCAACTTTGCGATGTGAGCTTTTGCCAGCAACTGTTTCCTAATTGAGCCGGTCCCGTGTTCTGATGGATAGCAAAGAACTTGATGATAAACAATGGATATGATGCCAGGGCTGCCGGTCTCCTCAATTCTGCAGTGTAAATAGAATCACCACGAAGGCGCATGTCTAGATTTAATCCATGCAATAGGTCCCTTCGAGCCTCCATTCAGTGAAGCCCACCAACCATCGAAGATGATGTGCAAAGAAAGGTCGCTCAAATCCCAAATAAGAACATGTTCATTGTTGGAAGAAATCATATCCACGAGTAATGAGGCGTACAAAGAATATGAATCCGATATGGCAGTAGAAATTCAAAAGCTGGGTAATCGGACTCGAAAGACTGCAGAAAGTCACGACACTGTAAAGCAGACTGCAGGTTCTTAAATATCGACTCTACAGCTACAAGCAAAGAAATCTGATCTGTGAGACATGGTATGCATATTTGTGAAGTTGTATACAAGGACAGATTGAAAAGACTGACCGCGTAAGACTCAATTCAGTAACAATGCAATGCAGTTCATTGCTGAGTAGCTTACTAAGCGCCCACACAGATATGTGACGCTCAGTTGGTGTTTGATTGTAGCAGGCTGATGCAATATCCTCACTAGCATCTTTGCCCATAAAGGCAGCTGATATGTTGATTATGGGATAACGTCATTCCACAGCCCGTAGATGATGCAGGATGCATGACCAAGGATCGTTGACGTTCCATTGACGCTCATTGTTAGGCGGTGGTAGCTATATCATCAATAGCATTTTGGCCCATCCAGGCAGCCGATGCATTGATTATGGGTCAACGGCTATGCACAGCATTTGTAGTGTCCATGATGCAGGACCAGAAATTGTTGACTCTCCATTGATGATCATGTTGAGGAGGTGGTAGCGATATCGTCACTAGCATTTTTGCCCATAAAGGCAGCTGATGAGTTGATTATGGGTTATCGCCATTCTGTAGCCCGTAGATTGTCCATGGAGCAAGACCGAACATCGTTGATGCTCCGTTGATGCTCATTTTCAGGAGGTGGTAGCGATATCATACCTAGCGATTTTGCCAATAAAGGCAGCCGATGAGTTGATTACGGGTTAATACTGCTCAGTAGCCCTTAGATCGTCCAGGATGCAAGACCAAGAGTGGTTGACACTCCGCTGACGCTCATGTTTCGGAAGTGGTCGCAATATCGTCACTAGCATTTTGGCCTGTAGAGGCGGCAAATACATTGGTTATGGGTTAACGCTGATGCACAGCGCTTTGAGTGTTCATGATGCAAGACCAAAAATCATTGACCCTACGTTGACGCTCATTATTAAGAGGTGGTAGCCATATCAACTGTAGCACATTTGCCCACAGAGGCGGCCGAGCCTGTAATCATGGGTTGATGCGGTCGCATAGCCCGTTGATTATCCAAGATGCATGACCAAAAATTGTTGACGCTCAGTTGACGTTCACTTTTACGTGGTAGCTATATCGTCACTGGCATTTTTGACAATAGAGGCAGCCGATGCATTGATTAAGAATCAATGCCAATGCACAGAGCTTTGAGTGTCCATGATGCAAGACCAGAAATTGTTGACTCTCCATTGACGCTCATTTTTAGGAAGTGCTAGCGATATTGTCACAGCAATTGTTACCCATAGAGGCGGCCAACAATTCGATTATAGCTTAATATCATAGCACAGCTGTTGGATTATCCTGGATGCAAGAACAAAAATCATTGACGCTCGGTTGACACTTGTGTTTAGGCGATAGTAGCGATGTCGATGCTAGCATTTTTGGCTTTAAAGGCAGCGAATAATATGATTCTGTGTCACAGCAACCATGTCTTGTTTTGAGTATCAGGCTCACAAGAGCAAAAATCGTTCACACATCGTTGCTGCCCAGTTGCAGGATGGGTCGACGAGCATGTCACTATCGTTTTTACCTATAACCACCACCAATGCAATCACTTTGGAAGGATGTCACTATGCAGCCATTTGTTTGCCAAAAATGTAAGACCAAAAATCGTGCACGCTCTGTTGACGCTCAACTTAATGACATACTAACAGTCAGTGGATGCTCAACAATTGTATGTAAAAATTCATATAGTATTTATTGGCAGCCAATAAATCATTTCGGTGTATAAACATTTGCATCCAAAAGCTTCCAAGCCTCTCAAATTCTGATCCACCACTAGGCACATTATCTGAGTGATAAATGACGTTGGCCTATCATGTTCCAGCGCTTTCGGCTGGCAATTAACCGCATATAAATCCATACATTAGTTTTCGATATCTTTCTCCCAACTTCCTCACCTTTCCTCAACCAGCTCATTCTCCGTGATTCCCATGACCTGCCATAATCAATTTTCAACATCTCAACCATGTGCGCCAGGTCTGTACAGAGAGTTATACAGAGAAATGCATGATTGTATGCAGCATGACGGTCGTCATTCATCCTACTTCGCGTTGCGCTTTGACCGCTGCATCTATGACTCGTATGACTTCACTGACTTGAATGTTGTTAGTGAGTTTCGTCTGAAATGTACTTTGAATTGTCTAACTTAACAATAACGGCCAGGACGATATCACGTTCATTGGTCATCATTCTATGAGATTTCAAGTCTAGAACATAGGCATAGCCTATCCGACCCTTGCGCATGCAAAAACAAATTATCATGTCTCACAATTTGGTCACTGAAATCAAGTAAAAGCTGACACTTACCAAAATTGATGCACACAGTGCATTTCAGCTTGATCCATTTTCACAAATGCCGATTTGCCTATTCATTCCTCCGGTGATGCAGGAGCCATCACCATGTCTTCGTCGGATTCCGATTTCTACATGGTATTTTGCTTGGGACGCGTTATGCAGGGGTTAAAGCTTACAGGTTCAACATGCTTTGGTTTCTGAATGAGTAACCAATCGCACATTGCGGCAGGCAGGAGGGAGAGAATGTGTTTGTGTGTCTGCGGTTTCTGCAGACCTAGCCTCATATGACTACTCCCCGGTCGAGAAGTCACTTGCGGCATTTGTGAGTTTCCAGTGACGCTATTAAGAGTCTCCATAGGCTCAACAAATGTCTTCCGCGCATATGACTAGCGTTAGCAACAGGTCCGGGTTCGGACTAGAAAAACAGTTAGGTTTGGTTCCAGAACTATCCAACAACCCGACCCGCAGCATCTTGCCGGGCCAAACTCGAGCCCGTACCCGTGAACCCACGAGTTTTGCCGGGTTTGGCTAGACCTGTCGGTTCCAATCTCCAGTTCTGTGTTGCGGGTTTTTCTGTTTATGGTCGCAGTAGGATACTCTATTGCTAATCGCAAAATATTAACTTTCGAACACGATTGTCATTTTCTGATGAATCGACCGCTTTCACAACTAAAAACAAGAGACACACGCTCTATGCCCCATCGTGACCATGATAGTCATCGGCGCGTCAATGATTTCTGGTCTTGCTTGATGAGTAATCTAGGTGGCGATTGGATACAAACGATCATAAATGAGGTATTGGCCATATTTCAACGCAAAAGAGATAGTAACACACTCCCTGCCCCAATCTGAAAATCAGCATCAACGGAGCGTCAACGATTTTGAGTCTTGTAAGTCAGTTAATTGAAAAGTGACTTGTCCATTGTGATGCATAACCGATGTATTGGCCACCTTTAATGGCCAAAGAGAAAGCGACACGCTCCCTGCCTGATTTTGAATATGAGTGCCAACAAAGCGTCAATGATTTTTGGCCTTGCATAGTCGTTAATCAAAGAGCGAGATGGCTGCTAATGGCTATATATGGAGATTTGACCGGTTGTATAGGCTAAAACGTTCAGGATCACAGAGTTCCAGCATTGAAAATGAATTAAGTTGTGATTGTCCAGGAGGTTGTCGCGAGACCACCTCTTGCTCATTAGCCTATGATGGCTGCCAAAACCTTGTTTATAGATGTCTGCGATCCGTTGACGCTCCTTTGACGCTCACTTTCAGAATGGGGCAGGGAGCGAGCTACATTCACTGTTGCCTAAATAGGCGGCCAATACAATGATTATAGATAACAACGATTAATTCACATTATATTAACCTGACTTACAGGACAACAAATCGTTGACGCTCCGTTGAAGCTCATTTTGCCAGAGGCGTTTCCGCATTTCGCAACCATTGACTTTGGCATAGAACATCAATGACTGTGCTTTGGCAGTCATTCTATCCTTTTCATGTATGTTTTCCTCTATCACTGCATCGTTCTTTAATTGTGCATAGAAATAGATCCTTTAAAATATACTTCAAAGTGTCCGCTAATTGTAGATAATGATACTACTCAAAAATCCTGTTCCTTTCAATCAATGGTCGTCTTCACCCTCCGATTCGCTCAAAAGGCTGTCGTCATCTTTATAATCAATGTCACCGGTATTTCCATGCAGCAGATAATGTACTCAGCAAATCTGGAATAAAATCTTTATCACACTTGCTATCCTTGGCATATGCATTATGGTTCAAAATTTGAGTGTTTGGAAGTGGAGAATGTAAATACACACACTTCGATGGCATACCTTCCAATTCATAACTTTCATTTCCGTCAGTGTCACCAGGTGGCGCAGGTGGCGTTCCGGGCGGGGGTGGGCTTTCGGGCGGAGGTGCCGCCAGGTCTGGTGGAGGTGCAGCCATTCCTTTGCACCTCCAGTGTGTCTGCGGATTCTTAGCTGTACCATTTTGACATGGAAGGCAGCCGGCCGTGTGATTTTTATAAACTATTGCTGGGTGTCTTTCTAGCACAGCATTCACCTTCTTATGCCCAGGAAACTCAACTCCTCATGTCTGCTCTTCTCGGACTTTGGTGCAAGGTGTATTGATTAGTTGTTGCGTTTCCAGTATTGCGGCGCGTGAAAACCCTCCTTCGGCCATTTTCGGCATATTCCAGGCAAGGCGCATGTCCGACTGTTCCGGCTGTACCCGACCTCCTTGCCTCGCCATAGTAGCAGACATGTTGAAAACCTACAGGAAATTAGTTGCTGTTTCTAAAAGGAAGATTCGGGTATTACCTCAACTATATACAACTCCGTTGCCTCCTCTAGAGTGTTTAAATCCTGTTTGTTCTCCTCTCAGGGACCATTTTCACGAAATTCGTCCGCAGAAATCCCAGAGGTGACGACATCTTTTATATTCAATTTCGGGGACTGTGCGGGCAAATGCATTCGTCAACCATCGAGGTTTCCGATTGCGCGCAGCGATAGGATGGTTGCGAAGCTCTCTACGTACACCAGCTGTACTTTATATTCTTAGTTGACCGCCTTCTATATCGATATGGAGGTACTAATATCTGATTGCATGCTGCTGCCTATTATTGCTGCGTCCGGTCTTACGTACTATTTTCAAATGTGCGTCCTGGGCTTTATTTTCGGTGGCTGCAATAGCAGAGTCGCAGTGGACTAACTGGTGTCTGCATTGCTGCTGTGTCTCAGCCAGGGGCGCATTGGATGAAGCGCCCATCATTCGGCTCAATTTGGATGGTATCACACCGGGCTGAGGTGTTTGTGGAGCCATGACATGCTGTTGTGGAAAAGGTGAGGAAGATGATAATGAAATGTGGAAAGTCGTAAGGAATATATGGTAAGCTACAGGTCACAAGGGAATGAATGACTGCCAACTTGCACGTTCTACTCAAGGTATATGCTGCTGCCTATCCCGGCAAGTTGCAGGTGATTCCAACGGTCCCACGATTAGCAGTAAGTTGGTCCGATTATGTTTGTTTGTCTGTTTGCAGGGACACATTGAAGTGAATGACAGCTGATATCTGATGTTTGATAGATATAAAAAGCAAATTCTACGATGGAAAGGTCGTCTGGCGATGTTTGTTTCAACACATAGCTGGGATCTTACATGAAACAGAGGCTAACCATCATGTCATAACGTACAATTAGCATCACTATTCCAACTGACAGGACGGTCAAAACCCACATTTTGCTTTGTTCAAGTTGATCAAACGTATGAACCTTGACATAAAAGACTCAGCTTGCCTCCATGTGGTCCATATCTTGCAACATCCAACATCTCACCAAACAACTAGGTCAACACAAGATACAATGGTCAATGCTCCGAATAGGAACTTGTCTCCACTTCCAGCAGGCAAATACGGCAAATCGACAAACAAGTCCACAAGTCGACATCATCATGCGAATGAAGGCAAGAGCAGCTTAGAGGTGGAAAGGGTCGGTGCGTTGGGAGCATTGCACAGCTTGCAATCCAAAAACAAGCTTTTGGCAGAGAAAAGACAGGAAACGCACTTTTTAAGCAAAGACGAGAAAGAGCAATGGATTAAGGATTATGTGGAGAGAGAGACTGCTGTGGCAAGAAAGCAAGTTCAAGACCCAGAGACAGCGATTATGCAAGAGCTGAACGGTATGACTACTGCTGAAAACGTGGGGGCGACAACCGGAAAGCCCAAAACAACGTTTGAAGAGATGTTGAATGCTATTGGAGACAGTCTGAGCGATCTTGAAAGTTCTGATGAAGAGCAGGATGGAGAAGACGAGGAATATGATGCAGATGATACAGAGCATTGCAAGCTGAGTGACGATGATGAACCTGGCTGGGTGATGGGCACAATATCCAAAACAGTACAGCACCGCTTGGAGAGTTTTTGGTAGAAGCAGATGAAGCTTGATGATTTAACCCAACCGGGTAAGGCGGATGCAGCCAACTACTTTCGTGAGAGGGATATGAAGGATGGGACTACCGGATTGAGGGTTCCGGCGGTTGTTAAGCCCCAAATGGACACGACTGCAGCCACACCATCCCCGACAACATTTGGAGAGCATATGCAGACTCTTGATATCATCTGAGGACAATCAGCAATGACGGCAGTGACATCTCGACCAGGAAGTAGTCAAATGACGCCGGGTTCGGGGAAACCACAGTCACAAAAACTCATGCCGGTTTTTTCGCCTGACACGGCGACCAATTCGATGCCGATTCAGGATGCGAAGCCTGTTGAACCTGTCAGCTTTTACCCCTGCACGAAGCATCCCTAGTTAAGTACCAGATAGCAATCTGTTGCGGAAAAAGATATGGTCACGGCACACGCATTGCCGGAGATATAGATACCCAACTAGTTAGTTTCGATGCCCTATTTCCTGGGAAAGCAATCTGTGTACCTATTTTGCTATGTGTCAGCTTTTTGCAGATTTCAGTGACCAAATTGTGAGACATGATATTTCATCAGTCTGTGTGCAAGGGTCGTACAGGCCATGCGAATGTTCTAGACTCCAAAACTAGTTGATAGACGGCCAGCAAAGTTGATATCGACTTGCCTCTTACTCTTACATTAGAAAGCAAAACCTAAAATAGAGACAAAATTTACTAACAAAATTTAACTCAGTGATGTCATACGAGTTATCGGACAAGCGGTCGGTGCGCAGTCTGAACCCTGATCAATTGCAGCCATTATGCAGCATTAGTTCATGCAGCTAACTGCATAACTCTCCGCTCAGACCTGCTGCACATGGTCGACAATGTGAAAATTGCTTATGGTACATCATGGAAATCAAGGAAAATGAGCTGGAAAAAGAAAGGTCAGGAAGTCGGGCTCTGTAAGTCTAGAATCAGTTGATCAATCTATATGCCATAATATACCTCCTGGAAGTGCAAAAACGCGAAGCAGCTATGTCATTTATCAGACTGATGACGTGAATAGTGGTGGCTCAGATACTGAGAGGCCTCGATGCTTTTGGTTTCGAATGATTCTACCTCGAATCCGTATGACAGCTGTCAATAAACACGGTATGATGTTCGAGAAGAATGATCGCGCACTGAGTGACTGGTGGTATGTCTCTAAGCTGAGCGTCAACGGAGTGTCAACGATTTTAGTTTGATCTGTTTGGCAATCAATGGGTTGCATAGTCACATCAATCTAAAGAGTGATTATTGGTCAGCTTTAGATGCAAAAAGGCAAGTGACATGCTCGTTGCCCCATCCTAGAAATGAGCGTCAACAGAACGTCACCAATATCTGGTCTTGCAACTTGGATAATGACTAGGCCGCGTGACAGCATTAAGCCATAATGACAGATTTGGCCGCCTTGATGGGCACAAAGGCCAACGACCATATCGCTACCACCTCCTGACAATGAGCATCAACAGAGCGTAAACAAGTTTTGGTTTCGCATCATGGATAATTCGAGAGCCGTGCAACGGGCATGCACCCATAATCCTAATATTGGCCACCTTTCTAGCCAAAAATACTAGTGACGATATCGCTACCTCCTCCTAAAAATGAGCGTCAACGGAGCGTCAACGATCTTTGGTCTCGCATCATGGATAATTTGAGGGCTGTGCAATGGCATACACCCATAATCATTATATTGGCCGCCTTGCTAGGCAAAAATGCTAGTGCTGTTATCGCTACCACCTCCGAAAAATAAGTGTCAACAAAGCGTCAACAACCGAATTGACTACTTTAAAGGTCAATGAAACAGCATTGCCCATACTCAAGCGGCAAGGAAGTCAAGGAATTCTGATTGTAAGTTCGCAAAGGAAATTCAAATTTACCATTCAGGTATTAAGTATACTTACTGAATTGACAGATAAAACACACTAAACAGGCAGAAAAGGACTTTCAAACTGCCGAATTTCGGAAAGAAACCGGGAATCGCTACCTCATGTTAGGTTTTATTTCGGCTCATATTCCATGGAACCCAATATTTGACCACGAGCGACGACGGTCATACTATGCATTACAAAGCAGATTGGTCGTACCGTCAGCCTGCACCCTGAGTAATATTCGCCGGAGCGAATACACACTGAAAGTGGATGCAATTAAGAAGCAACTGCCATCAAGAAACAAAGTCAGTTTAGATTTAGACGGATGGACATCAATGAACAAATTAGCAATATCGTCGGTCATTACCTATTATAAGGATAAATATTGGGCTGTGCGAGAAGTACAACTGGCGTTTGATGAGGTTGATAGCCCATTGTTTTCCTATTTCGAGAGCTCATTAAGCATTACATGTCATGGGTTGGCATACGGAAGCACGGCTGGCTGGAGATTTGAAGGAAGTCCTTCACTGTTTTGAGCTGACTGATGGCCGTTTACTTGGAATTACAACAGATAACGCTTCCTCAAATTACTCGATGACTCGTAAACTACAAACTACCCTTGAGGCCTCCAGCATTGAGTGGCCCGCATCGAGAAACCACATACCATGCATGGCGCATATCATTCAGCTTGCTTTGAGTGCATTCATGAGCACTCTAGGTGTAAAAGGCCACACCAAGTCTTGGGAAGCCCATGAGCATGATCAGCAATTTGGAGAGAATAAAAGCACAGACATTGGGAAGAGTCAAAGACTTCGAAAAGAGGGCAATGCTAGAATCAACAAGGTGTCGGCCATGAGACCAGGTTTAGCAAAGATAATTGAGAAAGTACATATTTCAACATATTTTGAAAGTGCTGAAACTGACCTTCATATAGCAGAGAATGCTTGCTGAATTGATTATGCTGACACCTGGTTGTCGGAATGAGTTCATTGACTGTCAAAAAGCCAAAGTCCGGATTGCAGTATTACCCATTATGGATGTGAAGACGCATTGGAAGTCGACACTGAAGTTGCTCAAGCATGCCTACCGATTATGTGAATTCACATGGAAGTGGCTTAAAAACCCAAAATACAGCGATTACCGGCCGCTCTTCACAACACAGGATGAGTGGACTATTGTCGAGTATGTCATGGAGGTTTTACGGCCATTCCGGTACCGGACCCTGTGGATGTCGAAACGGCATACCGTTACTCTGCATTGCATCATTACTGTCTACAATGACCTGTTTCTTCATATGGATGGCGTGATGTGAGCTTTGGCCAAGAAGAAGACACCGTGGAAGGAAGATTTATTCTTTGCTGTGAAGTTTGCGCCGCAAAAGCTGTCCAAATATTTTACTGAGGTGACTCCAACGACTGGTAGGCTTCTCATTTCGGCACACATTCTTTATCCTTTCCAGAAGCTGCGATCATTCAGGTAGTGGGACAAGGGAATGGATATCAATCCTGAAGACGAGAATTTATATACCACCCAATACCAGGAGGCCATTCTGAAGTATGTGGAGAATGAATACAGCGCCAAACACAGACATTTGCAAGTCCCTTAACCTGAAAACATACGGAACAACAATCCCAGCTTCTCCGCAATGGCTTCTAGATCTGGTCAATCATCTCATGATCCATATGATATGTCCGGCGATGATGAAGAATACCTGATGCCTAACAATGTGGCCGAAATGACACCTGGACGAAGCGATTGTGCAGCACGCTCATTGACTGCCGCAAGGCTCTTTTTGAATTCACCTCCTGAATTACCACAGAACTGGGGGCAAATTAATCCGAATCTTAATGATTACCACTCTGACCCAATGGAGATTAGTAGAACATTTTGGTTACCGGGTATCACTGACTGGTGGCGGCAGCAAGAAGAAACGCACTCAAAGTACACCAATCTCTCCAATGTGGCTCATGACATATTCTCTACCATACCTCACAGTGTCGGAGTGGAGGCCAGTTACTCCCTTGGGTGAGAAGTGATCGGCTGGAGGCAGTCGAAAACCACAGGTGACACTCTTTGCAAAAATATGTAATAAGGCAGTTCACTCGAGCCAATAACGGATCACTGGCTGGCGATGACCCAGTCTTCGATTCAAGCAGCACTGATAACGACATGGAGATGAAAAGGGAGGCGGAGGAAAAGAAGTTGTATAGAATGGCCAAGGTCCACAACTTTCCTGAGATGTGGTAGGGTAGCCAAGACCTATGACGTCAGGAAAAGCTTTGGCGTTACCGTTACCGACATTTGTTATGGCCATTCGCGCAGGACTACCATATGTTATTGATATTACCGCCATGCCACGGCACATTATGGGTTTATTAACGTGAGTTACAGGATTTTATGGTAAGTTCAGTTACATTTTTACTGTTTGCAAGATATTATGGCATCTCGTGTGTGAGTCTCAACTTACCCACACAATTTTTAATACTGATTTGGATACCGACAAGTTGGTGTTCACATACAATAACGATATGTTACAATTACGTGTCATATCAGAGCAATCATGTCATTAATCAAGATATATGCTACTTTTTTGGTGTAGAATTGGTTAAGCTAAATATATACACAAAGCGCGACTCTTCTACCACTCCCGCAATGGCTCTCGCTACTCCTCGAAGGTCAACTCTATAACATGGTTGAAGGTCACTGTTCAAATCGGAAAACACGTTGGGCGCGAGAGTAGCAGACACTGGACACATGTTCATCCACTAATGGCAATGTGCACATTCCGAAGGTCACTTGGTTTGACTTGTGTATCAGCAGTATGCGACGTTCCCGAGACAATCGATATCTTTCTCATGAGATTGGTACTGCAACAACTACCTGGTATTCATCACCGCTCTACTGTGACGAGTGCTGCTCTGATATGGTCTCTGACAATTGTGGTCTGATTAATGTGGCTCTGACAGAGTCCCTGATAATCCCGGCTACGAACGTGCACTCTGACAGAGTCTCTGACAATTCCGGCTCTGATAAATGTGGCCCTGACAAGTGTGGCCCTGACAAGTGCAGCTTTGACATGGTCTCTGACATGGTCTCTGACAATCCCGGCTCTGATAAACATGGCTCTGACAAGTGCGCTCTGACAAGATCTGACAATCCCAGCTGCGATAAATGAATTCCGGCTCTGTTGGGCTCTGAAGGAGATTTAGTTGAACCTACCTCTCCTTCAGAGCCTCCACGATTGAATCTTAGATCTAATGAATCTTTCATTTTGTGGATTAAAGAGTATATTATATGGCTAAGTAAATTGGCCCTGACAAGTGTGGCTCTGACATGTGCAGCTCTGACATGGTCTCTGACAACGTCTCTGACAACGTCTCTGACACTCCCGGCTCTGATAAACATGGCTCTTACATTCCCGGCTCTGATAAACATGGCTCTGGCAGGTGCGCTCTGACATGATCTGACAGTCCCAGCTGCGATAAATGTGACTGACAAGTGCGACTCTGACATGGACTCTGGCTCCGATTGGCTCAGACAAGGTGCAAAAGGCGGCACTAGATACTAGGCATCCCTGTTGAGATCAACATATCCGATCGATCTAGTATATCATGTTATATGATTCCAAAGATGCGTACTGGTTGAGTAGGTATTGGTTATCTTTGCCGCTCAGAACAAGTTGCACGGGTGTAAGAACTGAAGAAACATCTACAATGTGTCATACTCTTTGCATTGCATCTCGACACATTATCATTCCATGGGTTCTGTTTGGCATCGCAGACAATAGATACTCCAAATCCTCTAGGAACAATAGGTCGTGATGTACCGTCCACCATATTACACTCCCATTTGCCTTGGCTTCCCCTGTATTGATTCTATCGCTAGAACGAAAAGTGTATAACAGTTTGGCAGGGCAATATCCTTGTTGACGTACCCAACTATTGTTTTGTGGTGCTTGATCTCCTTGAATCAAAATATTGTCGAATCGATTGCCTTGTCCGTGCCACTTCTCCACACACATTGCCTTTTGAACTACAACTATATCTGGATTATTGTGCTGCTGTATAGTGACTGTGACGCCGTTCGCTCGGTATATCTTTTGACGGAGAATCCACAATGCACAGGATCCAGAGGTCCGTAGGTCTAGACTGGCACTCGTATCCACTTGAAATGTCGACAAATAGGATGTCAGAGCATCAATAAACTCTGATATGCTGATACCCTCTGGAAATGTCAGAGTTGCAATTGTGTTGCATTTGCTCATCACTCCGTTGATGCGAGGTATCAAACCAGGTGATAATTTGTCAGACGCCAGAGAATCCCCCACAAGAAGCGTTCTGCATATATCTGCCTTCGGTGATAGGGGATCTGATTCAACGATATGTAGTAAAATACTAACTCTCGACTTGATATGAAATAGGCGCGATTCCCATCGGAACATCTGCGGAATATAGTTAACCTTGTTGGAAGAACGGTAGCCCTCCTTGATCAGGTTTTTGTGAGCGGCTTCAGATATTTCGGTGTCACTGGTATCGGCAGAGCCCATTTCCCTAATACATTCGATATAGTGGAGAAGGGAATGAATTTTGGGTAGCTTGCTCATCCTGTGGCTCTTGCGGTATGGTAGGAAGAGGTGGATGTTGCTGCTGATGCCACTAAGCGCATCCTGTAGGTATTTGAATGTGGTTTCAGTGTGGGTGTGGTAGCTGGTAATCAATATGAAGTCGGTGACACATTTGATGAACTTAAAGTCGTCGGGACGCCCTTTAAGAAGAGGGGCAAGCGCTGCAAGCCAGACCTTCACCAAGTCCTTGTACTCGGCACTGGTCCAGTGTTTCACGCAGGTCAGTTTGTCTCCAAACTGGCGCATGTTAGAGAAGCAAGGAATTATGGAAAATCATTCATCTATCAGGTCCAAACCCTTTTCCTGGCCATAAATATCTTTCAGAAAACTAACAATCCATTCCCAGGTGGGATCTTTATATAAGCCCTTCAGTAGCTGGTGCAACCGGTCAACATTCATACAACTATATATATTACAACCTGCATGGGCATCGGCAAAATTTGGACAGTCGGCAAACTTCCACAGCCCCACCTCCTCAGCAGCCGTTGTTGACAAATGAAGGTACCATTGGGGGTGGCGGCGCCTGGGCCTGCAGGCGAAGCCGGGCATGTCATCCGGGCATATCTCACATCGAGGGCACGATCCATTTTTCACCATAGTTATGCTGCACTGCTCTGGGTAGTCTGCAAGGAATAACGCAATTCGAGGAAATGCGTGACAAGTGCGACCGTCTACACACAGAACTGCAAATCCGCTCTTCGCCGGCTCTTCTAGAGCGCGCAATATTGTCGCAATAGATTCATGATAGGCGAACCTATTGGTGTGGGTTTTTGGTCCGTTTGGACATTTCGGTAAAAGACCCTTTAGTATTAACCCATTCATCTTAACTGATCGTCTCTTCGCCTTAGAGAGGTTGCCGATACTGGTATAAACCGGCCAAGCCGTTTTGTCACCGCATAGCGTACAGAGCATAGTTTTGTCACTGCCGAGTATAACGGGGACAACTGTTGATCCATCTGGCAAAGATTCCTAGGATGTGTTAGCAATGAGTAATGATGTTCTAATATCTAGACAAATCCGGTCAACACTGGAGCTGACACTCTTGACACGCAACCCGCTCTGACACGATGAAACTGACATGCTATCTCTGTCATGCTCTCTGACACGCTCTCTCTGACAATATGACTCTGACGCTCTCTGACACGCTCTCTGACACGGTCTCTGACACGCTCTCTGACTCGTTCTCTCTGACTCGTTCTCTCTGACTCGTTCTCTCTGACTCGTTCTCTCTGACACAATCTCTCTGACATGCTCTCTCGGACATGATCTCTCTGACATGGTCTCTCTGACATGATCTCTCTGACATGCTCTCTCTGACACTCTAACTAACCCAAACACAACCAAAATCTGACATGAAACAATCTCTCTGACAATACATGGAAACTTGCCTGCGTTTTTCACCACCGATCGGCGGTCCACATCTCAGCGGATATATGTTCGCCATGGGAATCCATTTGTTTCACCGGCGCATATGAGAGATGGTCCTTAAATGGGGAATGTTTTGGAATATATCGTACCGCTGCAATAGGGTTCCGATACCAGAACAGAGTAGCTTTTCCTTCAATATTACCAGAACTCTCCTCCCATCCACATACAAGTCCGTCCATTTCTTCCATGTCCGCAATGAGTTGATAGAGCTGGTCAGGGATTTTGGCATTGGCATCGGGTACAATAAGTCTTCGTTTGAGGATGTTGTTGAGTTTCGTTTCACCTAGGTTGGTATCCACAATAGAACGACAAAGTTGCCATTGTTGGGGTGTAGCAAATGGAGCAAGGGGGTCCCAGTCATCATCCTCAAAAGAATGAACTCGTACTGTGTCATCGATTGGGGCTCCTGCGTTGGGGAATATCTCCGTCTCAGGTGGCTGGCTGAGTGTATCGTCGTCAAATTGGAGAATGTCGTCTGCTAGTTCATAGTCTAGCCCATCTGACATGGAAAGATTGCTAGAATTTGGGTGAAGACGCGCATGTGTTGAACAGTGGTGACAAGTGAGACCACTTTGTCGGGAAAAGACCCTGCCACATAAAGTGCAAATAATGGACTGCATTGTTCAAGGTGGAAAGTTTGTGATTGAGTGCCCCCTGGAAATTGATCGTAGTGAGGCTTTTATCACGTGTCCCAATGCTGTGTATTCAGCCTACCCTAAACAGACTGGGACGCTAGCCTAGCCTCGTGATATTGTTGTACCACACACTAGTATCTTTAGGCTTGGAGTATGCTATCTTTAGCCCCCTTGTGTGGAATGCTGGGAAGTTCCGCTTCTAAGGACCATTTTCGGCTTCCCTAAATGGAACACTGTGAGTTGATGTTTCGGCCGCACACCGATCAGCATTTCTACACCACAACCCCTCACTTCCTTCCAAACCTCGTTGTGTTCAGCCTTCCAAAAAACCACCGACATTTTTGCATCTACCTATTCCGATCTGTCCCAACTAACTAGCATTTTGCTTCTTCAGACTCTCCTCACTTCAATCTGCGGGGCTTTCTCAACCGGATCGACTTGCATATTCGTATCACAGTAACAATGTGTGTTGGAGTGGTCACCCCACCAAGCGTGGGTCAGAGCGCATCTAGTACAAGTTGGTATATAACACATAAAATCCTCACTCAGATCAATCAACGTTTACTTGATGACCATCATATGCACTCAGCGACCCTCATATCCACTCAGCAACCCTCATATCCGCCGACCAACCATCATTATGGCACAACCACGGGTTCCACAGAGATGGCCTACCGGCGTTTCGAACTGGCCCAAAGAATTCTATGCCTCTGTGCTAAAGAAGACGGCCCAGGACATAGATGCTGTGAGTAGCCGGTCTGCATTCACTGAAGGCCTTGCAGCAATGCAGGGATGGAAAACTAAACACGACAAATCCACTATTCTTTCGTACACCAATATCAAATTGTACACCGAGGTGCAAGGTGTAGCAATGACACGTGACCAGGTTAGTATATCCAACTCTGACATTGAGTCTCTGACATTGAGTCTCTGACATTGGGTCTCTGACATTGAGTCTCTGACATTGAGTCGCTGACATTGAGTCTCTGACATTGAGTCTCTGACATTGACTGACATTGACTGACATCGACCTGACAAATAGGAGTTTACCGACATTTGCAAGACGCTTGCGGATAACTCTCGAGATCTCCTGGGACTTACATTGGATGTGAAGCTCAATGATGATGATGTCCTTACAATGCAAAGACTCATCTCATGCTTACAAAGAAGAGTCACCCGAAGGGCCACCACCACACCCAAGAAAGCCCCACCAAGCCTCGCCAGAAAGCCTAAGACCACAACGAGCCCCGCCGCAAAGCCAAAAACCGCATCAAGCCCCGCCCCAAAGATCACATCAGCTCCTTCATTAGAGCATATCCTGCTCCCTCCTACTACACCGATCAATAGACCCACTTCAAATGTTCGTGTTATGTCTACTGCACCCGCAATTTCAAGCTCAACCTCAGTGCGCCCAAGGGGAGATTGGGTTGCGCTGGGTAGGAGTACCACTCGTAGTGGCACTACACGATCGGTGGTATCGTCCACGGTACCGTCTCCTATGGTTCTGGCGGTTTCGGGGGATGCTCAGTCGCCTAGATTCGACCTGTTTCAGATCAACAGCTCTGGCAGTGCCCTCCAGTGACCCTTTTTCTGACGGAATAATGCACGCAATCCCTTGCCACTTTCACTCGTAGATCTCAGCAGCAAGAGGCCTCAAAGCGGTGCAACCAGCTCACCAGCCCAATCAGTTGTGGGAGGCACCTCATGTGGAAATCGATACCAAAAAGCCAGAGAAGACCGTATTGATCTTTTTATCACGTGGATGGAAGATGATCACCCTGTAGATATTGCGGAGAAGTTGAAAAGGCCTCGAGTTCTGAGAGACTTCACAAAGAATCCTAATGTGCCCCAGTGTTATAACCAACTTGTTGCCTGGCTTACTCGGCGATATGATCTAGCAACCTACTTGCGGGCTGTTGACTCCTGTTTGGTGAGCACAACGTCCACCCAGGGTGATAGTCCATTGTCCAGATTTGCACTGATTGACAGTCCATTGGACGAATCGAGCTGGGACGACTGTCTGACCTTCGCTGAAATTGAAGGCCATCTGATGTTGACATTTGTTACCATCAACAAGACGGTCATGGTGGATGACACCGACAATGAAATCGAATATATCAAGACCAACCCCCTCAACCTGGAACGAATATCAACCATTAGGGTGAAACAAGAGGACGAAGATAGCGAGACCTCAGTTGTTGACTTACTGGACAGTTCCGAAGATGAAACCAGTGGCGATGAATTGGATGATATGGAGGAGGAGGGGGAAAGGGAAGGGAAGCAAGAGCTACCGGGGATGCCGGAGGACCAGGACATTTCCGATCTGGGGATCATGCAGATTACTTAGAATGCACTACAGAGTCATTTCTCCGGCCAGACTGCCGAACAAGAGAACCAAGATTTTGACATTCACAACGCGGAAGAATTAGATCAGGTAGACACTGACTTCAACAACATTGCCCTAACGGAACTAGAGGGAGCCAACGACCCTGATGCGCAAGCACAGAAGGAGGACCAGACGTATAATGTCGATGTGGACTGGTGAGTCACTGTCCTTGTCAGAGTGGTCGCTGTCAGAGCTGCTGTCAGAGCTGTTGTCAGAGCTCAGCCGCTGTCAGAGCCATTGTCAAAGCTGTTGTCAGAGCTCAGCCCGCTGTCAGAGTAGCTGTCAGAATGTTGAATGAAGCTAATTGTTACTCGCAGGTTAGCGGAGCTGATGGATAACCAGGAATTTCAGAGAGAAAACTTGGAGGAGTCAATGGCAGCGTTAGGCATCACCATGGAGATCAGAACTGTCAAGCCGCTCCACAAACCCACGCAGTTACAACCGCACCAAATCATTGCAGTGAATTGGATGACAGAGAAGGAGAATAGTTTGGCGAAGGGTGGTTTATTGGCTGATGACTGCGGTACTGGCAAGGTTAGACCCTGCTGTGCCCTTGAGATATACTGTTCGCCACACTAACAATCATCAGACTCTGACAGCACTAGCTTCAATATGTCACCAAGTTAATGTCTATGAACAAAAAATCAAGAATCCACCTCCTAGATTTGACAAATGGGAGATCGACATGAATGACTACAAAGCGAAGGTTGAACGGGGCGAGAAGGTCGCAAGGGAGCCACGAAAGCTGCGGTGGGAGGTCCACCTCCCCACATTAATTCTATGGTACAACCGGAATACATACCACTATAGTGACTTCACGCTAAGGTTGAAATAGCCCTAAACCGATGGTGGCAGAATGGGAAGCTGCGGTGACTAAGTTCACTGAGTTAACTCCACATCTCCATTATGGAACTTCTTCCTGGAGGAGGGCATCCCATCGAGCCACTCTTCATGGTAAACCATGGAGAATAGTCATGATCTCGACCATTGAGACTTTCGACCAGCAGTTCAACCATGAGGAAGCCGACGGTTCGAAATTTTGGGGCCCTGGCATAGTTCATCGGGTTATCTTGGATGAGGGCCACAGGTTGAGAACCAGCAGGACCCCAATCGGCAAGTTTAGGAAGACTAATGGCATGTTGGTTAAAATAGACTCCCGCAATTACAATATGCATATGGCGTCCTGTATACTCAGTCTGGAGCCGCAATACAAATGGATGTTAATGGCAACCCCATTGGTAAATGGCATTGAAGACTTCCATTGGATCCTGCGTTTTCTGGAGACTTCATCCTGGTTGACCCTACAGCTGCAGCCAGATACATTTGACTATACTCTCAATATTGATGACGATTCGATGGCGGACTGGAGTAATGTGCCAGGTACTGAACGTCGTGCAGGCTTCACACCAGTTGCCGATCCGTACAAGAAAGGCCCAGAATTCGGATCACTTGTTCACTGCACAACAATGGCTTTGGATGCTTATATGTTGCCCATAATTGGTGAAGTGGGGAAATTAAGAAAGGCCGCGCAAACATCAGATATATTAATCAGACGGCACCGCTATGAGGAAACTATTGGGAAGCGAGCTTTTGCGGTTTTATGCACACTAATGCTATGATGAACAATGGTGAGCCATATCCCATTCAAGAACCCAAAGCCCATCATCAACATCCCTCCTATGCATGTAACCACCGAACTTGTTACATTCACGAAGTCCTCTGGAGCTGGAGAGTTCTACATTAATTTGGTAGACGGTAGCTATAAGGGGCTTAGAGAGAGAATCACCGGGGTTGCCTCCGCGCAGGCTACAACGATGGGCAGGATGAAGCCTTTTGGCCCGCGTTGGCGGTTTATTCGCCTTATCTCCATAGCACTTATTCTTGGCCCTGCTTCGATGGATCTGGAAATATCTTCGTCGAAATGATTATGGACATTACCTTCCAGGGTTGCTGACACGGGCAGACCGAACCTGTTCATGCTGAGGACGGTTATTTATGAGTTTCCAAAGGCTTTCCCAGGGAAGACGGACCGAATACCTCTGCCTGAGAAGGTCAAGGGTAGGACGTATGATCAGATCGAGGCTGCGTTGCGGTTTGGGGCTCCAAAGTTGGCTTGGCTCAAATACTATCTCCGGAACACCTTGACAGCGAAAGACAATGGAGAGAAGGTGATTCTGTGGGTATATTGGCCACTTACCCAGTGGCTCGTCGAACAGGTTAGCACTCCTTTGCAATCCCACTTTCTGCCACTCATATCAACTCTGACATTTAACTCTGACACACATCAACTCTGACATTTAACTCTGACATCGACTCTTCGTATGACAATACTAACTGTGCGCACTACTGCTGCCTCTTAGGCTACAATTGTTGTGCTATCCATAGCTCAATGAGTGCCGATGCACGTGCTTCTGTGAAGAAGTCATTTATCAACTGCGGGCAGGTGAGGGTCCTTGTCTTGTCCTATCTGACAAGCAATAAGGGCTTGAACCTACATTATAATTGCCGAAATTCCGTCATGGTAGAACAGGGTAGAAATTACTCAATGGAACATCAGGCATGGTCGCGTGTCCGGCGGATTGGTCAACAGCAAACGCAACCCACAACTCGATTGGTAAATCTCACCATGATCGATTGGTTGATTGAAAACACCCAGCGGATGAAGCAACCACCTATGCTATATGCGCTGGGGGTTCTCCAGAACACTGCCAGTGAGGACATTGATCTCGATGATGATCAATTATATGATACCTTGATTAGAAAGATTTCCCCACAGGCACTCCGGTCTGCTGTGATTGGTCAATATAACGATGTAATAATGGACGTTAGTTAATTTGTAATCTTTCTATACTTTCCATTTTGGGTCTGCGCTTTTGTTCCTTCTGGGTTGGTTCTTGGGTTTGGGATCTCTCTTTCGGATTCACAGTTTTGGTCTCTGTTTTGGTTTCCGGGTTCGCCCCGCTGGGTTTTGGGTCCCTTTTGGGTTATGTCACGGTTTACTTTTTGGAAGGTTTCGAGCTGTATAGATGACTAGTACCGACGAATGGAGTAATTTAGTCGCTGACTTTGACTGCCGACTAGCCTGACTGCGACTCTGACAGCAGCCACTCTGACAGCAGCCACTCTGACAGCAGCCACTCTGACAGCAGCCACTCTGACAACAGCCGCTCTGACAACAGCCACTCTAACAGAAGCCCTCTGACAGCGGCCACTCTGACAGCAGCCACTCTGACAACAGCCGCTCTGACAGAAGCCCTCTGACAACAACTCTGACAACAATCTGACCACTGCTCTGACAGCGACTCTCCAAAGAGTTTGCCATGACCATACTTGGTGAACAAAAAGTCTTTATCATTAAACAATGCGAAATCTCTATTGGTAAGCGCTCTTCAAGCATATAGCCCAGCAAGTACTCTACAGTCGAGGCGACGATAAACGATTGTTTCGGTACTTCCCAAAACCATATTGAAGGGACACCGCGACGTTAAACTATACCGAAATCCCTGAATACCAACAAACACCAAGACTGACCCCCGAAGACATAAAGAAGCGAACAAAATAAATATGCAGTGCGGAAGCACAATAGTCCTATCCAATGAGATATCCATGCCACCCGGGTTGCAGACTCAAGTTTGTCGTTAGTGTGTGTTCGCTTCGGAGATATGAAAGACACTCACAGCGCCGAAGAGGGATGCTTTGCCTAGTGTTAGCAATGGGTCCGGGTACCCCGCCAGCGGTCCGGGTTTGGACCGGGTAAACGGTTCGGTTCGGTTCCAGAACCGTCCAAAAACCCGACCCACAGCTTCTTGGCGGGACAAACCCGTACCCGTACCCGTCAACCCGCGGGTTTTGCCGGGTTTGGCTAGACCCGTCGGTTCCAGTCTCCGGTTCTCCTTTTCGGGTTCTTCTATTTATGGTCGCAGTCAGATATCTTACTGTTATGTGCAAAATATTGACTTTGGTACATCATTCTCTTTATTTGTTTCATTGGCGGCCTGTATACTCAGAACAAGGAGAGACATACTTCCTGCTACATCGTGAAGTTGAGTGTGAACAATTTTTCATCTTGCATCATTTGTAAGATTTGCGGTCCAGAACAGCCATATTGATTGTTAAAGCGGTCATTCAGCCGGAAATTGATCAGTTTGCACATGCGACTGGGCCAACAACATTTGGAGAGCTGATGGAGATACGTGATAGTGTCAGCAGAAAATCGAAATGCCGCAAGGAACATTCCGGGATCAAGTAGCCATATGTGAATAGCATGCGGCAAACGACCATCTCACATATGCATATCGGCTCTCCCAACTGGTGCGATACACATTTCATCACCGATTAACAAATCGAAGCCTGTTAAACCCATAAGCTTTTACCTTTGCATATGTCTTCTGTACCTACCTACCATACAGGAAATGGATTCAGATGAACATATTGTATTGGCTCGTGGGTCATGTGTACACAACCTGCACAATTTGTGATCATTGACGACATATCTCCGCAAAAAGTGGTTAGTGTATCTATTTCGATACATGAAAGAATTTTTTTGATTTCAGTAACTATATTGTGAGACATGGTAGTTCGTCTGTGCATGTGCAAGGGTCATACAGGCCATACGAACGGTCTAGACTCCAAACCAAGATGATCGACAATTGATCAACGCAATATCGTCCTGCCTCTTACGGATACTCGAGAACGTGCAATCTAAACTAAAGATCAAATTTACTAACAAAGTTTCACTTAGTGATGACATAGGAGTCATAGAAGGAGCAGCCATTGCGCAACGCGAATCAGTATGAATGACCACCATTATGTTGCATTCATCCATACGACCAACTACGTCACTCCGTGTTTAGACCGGGTGCACATAGCTAGCATTGTGATAATGGCTTATGGTACGTCATGGAAATCGAGCAGATCAAACTGGATATTGCACACCGAATATGTTGGGCTATATTAATGAAAAATTAGGTCATGGCGCTACATGCAGTGAATTGCCAACTGAAAGCGCTGAAATGTCACCGTGCTAAGTTATCCATCGCTCAGAGAACTTCTGCATCAGTTGATCAGAAATTGATACACCATAAAGCTTTTGCATGCAACTGAGTATTGATACAAATTATTCATTGGGTGTCAATAATGACTATATGATTATTTGGACAAAATTATGCTCCATAAACCAACAGTTAGGACATGTTTATGGTGAATGTGAATCAACCGTCAACGATTGTTGGTCTTGTAAGTAAGTTAATTGGAAAGCGAGTTGTATGCTGTTATTCATAACCTACTTATTGGCTGCCTTGATAGACAAAAGAACATGCGACAAGGATACAGCCCAATGCTGAAAATGCGAGTGAACGGAGTGATAATGATTTGTGGTGTTGTATGTATCTTTATTGGAAAGGGAGTTCCTCGCAGATATGCATAACCGAAGTATTGGCAGCCTTTATAGCTGAATGAGAAAGCGACATGGGAACAGCCCCATTTTTACAATGAGCGTCAACGGAGCGTCAATGATGTTTGGATATGTAAGCAAC